>OFEK01001680.1_pt1 | contig 14007 bp, 8 predicted proteins | sample 1521131 | NCBI WGS metagenome assembly OFEK01 (sample SAMN05720209, study PRJEB24109) | activated sludge metagenome | isolation source: Anaerobic digester | place: China | collected 2015-12-16
AGAAGTTGAGAGGATCCTTCAGGCAAGCAGCCCGGAGAGCAACAACCAGACGGCTACGGCAGCCACCGCAAGTCAACGGACCTATGAACCGAGAAAACCCATCAGAACCATATCGCCGAAGTTGAAAGCCCCTCCGAAGAAGGGATTCCTTGAGAAAGCACTGGATTCAGTGCTGGGGGAGGAAGCACACTGCATCCGGTGCGGGAAGACAATAGATTACAACCCGGAGAAGCCATACTGCCCGAAGTGCTTTGCTTCCTGGGCCCGCTTCAACAACCCGGACTACAAGGAGAAGGTCTGTCACAAGTGCGGGACCAAGCATACGACGACAAAGACCCGCCCGGTCTGCAATGACTGCTACAAAACCTACTATCGGTGAAGGTAGACGATGAGGGAGAGTTCTCCGCCGACAGGTGACTGCTGCAACAGCCTCTTCGATGCGTTTGAGTTCACGCGGTTTCAAGATGCAGAACCACCGAAGCGAAAAGGAGTCTATGCCATCCGGATTCACCGGCGTGGAACTCCAGTCGAAGAAGTCCACGATAAGGCCATCGCTCTTGCTGAGTCAATCGGCTGGGATGTGGCAGGGCGGTTTCTTCACAGCCGACTTGACCGGCTCTCAAAGATCAGCGACTGCCCGACGATCTACATCGGGTCGGCAGGGACATACGCCGGAAGCAAGAACACCCTCCACGGCCGATACCTGGAACTTGCGACCCGCCATACAGCCAAATATCCGATTTGGGCGCTCCTCTCCTCCGGGTGGGAGCTGCAGTACGGGTGGATGGTCGTCGACGAGCACCCTGGAACTGCCGAAGCAGCCCTGAAAGAGAGGTATCAAGAGGCGCACGGTGGGAAACTGCCGGCGCTGGTGAATAGGTGAGCGGGACCCGCCTCAGGACAGCGTGACACCGCCGGCAGAACCCCTCCTCAACCAAAACCAACACCCATATCTCCCCGCCCCCTCAACCTCTCCCTCAACCAATGGACCTCGCCCAGTACCGCCGGATCAACACCATCATCGAACGTGACAGCGCCGACGCGACCTACAAGTACGCCCTCCTCCGGGGCGTCATCGAGATCTGCCAGCAGTCCTCGCACCATTTTCATATCATGGCCATTTGCATGTATGTATCACAATTTCAGGAGACTTTGCAACGACATTTACAAAAATTTTAGAACTAACTGTCCTAACCGCAAAAGGGAACCTTTTTAGGACTCCATACGGAGTATACACATACCAACACACCGGGAAGATTGTATGCTTGAAACATGCCGGGATATGTCAGAATGCGAGTTCACACTGCAGCAGCATCTTCCCTCCGTAAGGCTGTTAGGGCAGCTCCCCCTCACTAACAGCGACGTTGAGCGAGTATTCACATATATTCAGCGGAACCTTGGAGGGAAAGTCAGTGAAAATCTATCCGGCGTGATTGAAAGCACTCCGGCAATCCTCGCCTGTTACCTTGTGTGGAAGGGGATTCAGGATTACGACGAGGGAACATACTGGAGATCACTGAGCAGCGAACTCGGGCTCCTGGATACAAATCAGCAGGTAAAACTTGGAAGATTCTTCCGGGAATTTATCGAGGTATATGACCTTCTTTCCGTTGAGATTCCAGGCTCGCAGAAGAATATTACCCCCATTCTCCTGCATGGTATCATACCTAGAGCACAAGTAACCCAATTCTTCGATCAGATCGTATATCCACTCGTCCGCAAGGAACTCGTGAATCCGAGGAGCCAATATGAACTTGCATTCTGGCTTGAGAATAAGAGAGAGGCGGCGAGAAGGGTTGAACAACTTGAAGTTATCCAGAAGAAACTCAAGCGGCTGGAGAACGCGGAAAAGCCGATGGTCGAGGGAAAGCTCTCTCAACTAGGTCACGAAATCCAGCAGATTGAAGCGCAGATTCTCCAGGAAGAGGCAAACCTCGCAAGTCTACAAGCAGAACTCGATGCAATCCAGTACAACCCCACTGTTCTCACAGATCTTGAGAAAGACCTCAAGACTGTTCAGCGCCTGCAAGAAGAGTACCGGCAGTGTCTCTGCGAACTTGCAGACCAGAAGCACACTCTCGATGAGACGTATCGTGAATTCCAGCGATATGAAACGCTGGGGATCGATGATCCAATCGCTATAAAAGATTTTGACGCATTCCGGCACGCGGCATACATCGCAATCATCGCCGCCGTTGCGGCAGTGCTCGATAATCCGGAAGAACCCCGCCTCTCTGGAGCTCAAGACCTTCTCACAGCCCTTTGTGATTCAGTATCTGAAGGAGGCATCTCACTCCCCAACGATATTATAAAGCAACTCGAAACTCTCCGCTCCACGTATGAGACCATAGAGCCCGATTCAAGGTCGATAGAAAGCATAGAAGACCATTTTTGGATCGAGGAGGACAGTCAGGCCCCCACGGAACCTGAGACAGTAAACGATAGCGAGATGGAGGAAAGCGACTTCAGCGACAAATATCTCCTGCCGTCCGATGGCGAGACAGTGCCGGCCTCCGACAACATCATGGGTCCCGAGATCACCTTTGCGCATGTCCGGGCATCAGACGTCACGACGTCGAGTCCCAGGTTAACCTTCGACCAGGACTCGCACGGTGAAGACCCCACCTTCCTGAGCAGGTATGCCGAGTTGTACGGCATGCACCTGCCTGACGAGCTCCCCGACGACTCTGATTCTGGAGCAGGAACTCTGGACCAGGAGGCTAAAGATCATACAGTCCCGGAAGTAGCCACCGTGCATCCCATGGATGGCCAGACCCCTGAACAGAATGATCCCTCATACCATCCCATACTGGAACCCAGGGCGCTTACCGGTCCAGAGTATTTGCTCCCTCCCGTTGAGGAAACCCGGGCTGACGACGACCACGGTGCCCGGCAGGCGTTAACTGATGACATTGACACTCCGGCCGCCACCTTTGACGGGGACGCGAGTTCTCAGCCCTGTAAGCAGGAAGCCTCCCATGATCAGCCTGAAGAGCTGGAGGTCCAGGTTCCCCTTGAACCCGAAGCCCCGTTACCTCCCCTTGAACCGGAACCGTTAACCCGGTACGCGGAGGATACACTCCAGCCGATGAGCCGGATGCGCGAGAGTACACCCCGCACCGGAACGCTGAGGTCCCGACAGTCCCTGCAAGCAGGATCGCAAACCGCCGGGGTCATCTCAACGCTTATCGATGCGATCATCGACACTATATCACAGTTCTTGAGAAATTTTAGAAGATAGAGGAGATCAGGCATCGAGCCCGAGCCCCTCGAAGAAATCGATCACAACCCGGCGATCAAGCTTCTCGTGACAGAACTGATTCTGGTAGTTCCGCAGGCAACCATAACAGCTCGCATGCCCCTGTTCTGCACCACAGGTGCATGCTTTCACTTTCTGGTACGCCGCCTTCAGGACAGATCGAAGCGCCTCTTCCTGCTCCATCGCCCGTTTCACATGACCCGCTCCCCCGGGAACATTATCAAAGAGGATGAGCACCGGCTCGCTCAACGTCCCTCTGCCGGGATAGAGAACGCCGTCAAGATCGTCACGGCTGATCCCAAGTGCGGCGCTCAACCCATCAAGGAGCGCATAGAGGAGAGAGAGCCAGAAACTCTCATCGTTACTGGAGTGCCCCACGAACTCGAGCTTGAGTATATCCGTCAGGTACTCGTGACCGAGATCGTACGACCGGAAGGAGCCACTACAGTTCTTCCCAAAAGCATTTTGATGGCTCTTCGGTAGCGTATCTGCTGCAGGGGCCGCATAGCCACACCTCTCGCAAACGCGGAACTGTTGCCCATTCGCGTTGTTGATGATAGCCAATTTACCATGCGAAGCGGACTCAGCCTGCAGTATAACCGTGCTTGAAAGAGGGATCCCAAGACTCTTCTCCGCAACACACTCGCCCGAGAAGTATGCCCGTGTGGAATATGTTTTCCGGGGACGCCTTTCAGAGACGCGTTTTGGGTTGGATCCATCGGTCATAAACCCGAACTCAGGGATGATAAAAGTGCCGCGATGTCTGCTGCTACGCAGATTCCCCTTACATGCCTCACAGATTGCGAACTCCTTTCTAAGTTCTGAAAGTTCGCGGTGGTACCGATGGCAGGTATCGCAGATAACGTAATCGTAGGCTATCCAGCTGCGCTGTGGATTACGCTTGATGTATTTACTCTCCCAGATGCTCCCTGCAGCTACGACCTGACTGCCGGGGGCATACTCGGAGAGGGCGATCTTGAGGTCACGCTGGAGGTCAAGGCTGCGAGCATCTTCTGAAGCATGCAATACCTGCAGTTCAACAACATCCACCGGGAAACCATACTTCGGGATGATGTTATGGGTCGAGAGGAAGTCGATGATCGGCCTCGCTCTGATGGTCCGGATAAGATATCCAATGGCGTCGACCCTCTGACCCTTAGCATAAAGTTCGTTAGAGATCTCTTTTAGCCCCCTTACGTCTTCCCGGACAGTGGATGCAGCCTTCGTCATGAGACCTTTATCCGGATGATCGTCACCTTCGTAATAGAGGTCCTCAATAAACCCCCATCCACCAAGGTCGATCTTTGTATGCAACCCGGCAGGCGTGATACGCTGAAGAGCGTCTCCAAGATCCGCCGGATGTTCACGAAGATATGCGTGAAGAACAGCCGGTACGTCCAGATACTCGTTAAAGAAGAAGCCCCCCACATCCTTGAACGTATCCGGGTACTCCCGCCAGAACGCACCGATCGCGGTGGCGAAGAGATGCCGTTTTACAATCTTCTCATTCTGGAGCTCAAAATGCGGAGGCCGGATGACACCCCTGACGAAAGGCATGGGGTCTTTAAAGTAAGAGAGGTCATGGGAGCGGCGCTGGCAGAACGTCGTCACAAAGGCAGTGGAATCAGTCCGTCTTCCGGCCCGGCCTGCCCGCTGGATGTAATTTGCAGCCGTCGGAGGCATGTTCCGCATGAACACCACCTCAAGCTCGCCGACATCCACCCCGAGCTCGAATGTCGTCGAACAGCTGAGTACGTTCACTTTTCCATCCAGGAAATCCTGCTGCAACCGAGTTGCAGCCTCATTACTCAGCTGGGCGGTATGTTCTTTGGCCTGCATCGGAACCGGCTCGGTCTCGGTATAGAGAATGCGATAGTGGTTCTCACTCCTCAACTTGCTCGGATCGACCGGGTGGAGCGTCCCCTCGCACCGATAGGTCGGGCAGACCCTACGGATGTTGTAAAGCGTAAGTCTTTTGCAGCGGTCGCAGAGGTACCACTGTGTATCAGGTTCAATCAACGGCGAGGTGATCTGCCATCGCTTTGGATCCATCAGGGTGCCGACACCCTCTTTTCCGAGATGATCCTGAACAAAATACCCGCTGAAGATAGAATCTTCACCTGGAGCTAAGAACTGCCAGGCCTTTTTCAATGTTTCACGGCAATCCTCATCAGAGATGCTGCTTGCACTCCTCTTTGCTACACGGACAAGATAGTCCAACCGGGTATTGGAGTAACCCGATTTAGGGAGCCAGCTGAGAATACGAGCCCGCTGAGAAGAACCGGACTCCCTGAAGTAGAATTGGAAGTTCCGCGGTTGGAAGAACTCTTCGGTTGGGCTGATCCCGTCAGGAAAGCGAAGGGCACCGCTTTTCCTGAAAGAGTCGAGCAGCACCTGAAAGAGCACCCATGCTTCTTCTTCACGCAGGTTCCAGGGTTCATGCAGGAGCGGCGCCGGGGGAACCCACCCCTCGGGCTTTATGAGACGGAACCCGCAGAGTCCCAGCTCCTCAAGGCTCCCCTGTATACTGCCGGAGGTGAACTCATACATGAGCCACCGCAGGATCTCGCGACTCCTCTCTTCAGGCGTGTATTCAGGAAGAAGACCGATATTCCTGACCTTTTCCAGGAGCGGTGATGCACAATCGATAATGCGCCATTGGTTCTTGAGGATTCTGTCTGCGTTCTCCCTGATGACCTGGACGATGAGGGAGCGCCTGACGATCTTATCGTATGTCTGACTCAAGTATGGGGCGAAATAGGCAGCATCCTGGCGGCTGTCAGAGAAGACCAGAAGGTTACGCTTACTCCTGCGTTTGGCAACCGGAGATACCTTCACCGGCGCCCACGGATTAGCAGGTTGCTTCTCGCTATCGGTCTGACCCATCTCTGTTCTATCAGGAAGTTCCTGATATACTGCTGTTGCAAGGACAGACGGTATCGCGTCCCTCCCCATGACAAATCGTGACACAACCGGCATCCTGGGACTGAGATGGGTGCAGACAGGACATTTGTGCAACGTGTTTCCAGGGTAAGAAATGCGAACCAGGGGAATCTGGTACTCATCTCCACACGAGCACGCGGGCTTCACGCGACTGGCCTTGTCAATTGACCCACACCGGCCGCAGAGGATATATTGCTCACCTTTGATACTGGCCTGTGTACCGATCTCGACCTCATCATCCTCGTTATCGCTCTCCGGGAGGACTGATGACGCGAGCAGGAAGTGCTCATCCGGCGTTTCGTCTTCGTAATATGGGAGCACATTCTGCTTGAATATCTTCTGGCTCCTGTCAAGTCCTCCAAGGAGATATGGAGCGCCGCAGTAGCGACACGTCCCGAGTTCAAAGATGGGATACTTATGCCCTTTCACCTCAACGCTCTTCGCCGGTTCGAGGTAGAATTTCTTCTCGGGGAAAAACTGGAGATATGCTCCCTCCACCGCCCGGACGAAGAGATGGTATCGGGCGGAGAGCAAGGGAGCCTCTGAGGGGCGGAGACGTGCCATCCCGGCAATCTCGACCAGCGAAACGATTGCTTCAGTGTCCAGCTGAGTTCCATCACACAATTGCTGGCAGATCTGATCAAATTCATCTGGACCATCCGCGAGATAACGCCTCAACCACAAGAGGCGTTCATCTCCTTCCAGCACATGGAAGAGAAACGCATGCACGTCGTCGCCGGCCCGCCTGCGCGCTTCATCGAGAACTCCCTGCGGCACGGCATGACGTATACCTGCCTCATAGAGCGCCTGGACCTCCGGTCCACCACCAACAATGATATCCCGCCAGGCCCCGTATGCAGCAGGATCCGGCGATCCCCATCCATGAATATCTGGAATATCCTCCCGCTCGGCGCTGATGACATCCTCCGTTCCGAAGTCTTCACTACACAACTGAGCAGCGTAGCGGGCAACTGCCGGATAGTCCTCTTCTCCGCCGCCAAGCGTGGCGCTTGTAGCGATGCACTGCAGTCGGCCGGGCTTACTCCGGACGACCCGATCTTTCAGTCGTCGAAGAAGCATTGCCATCTCTATGCCCTTGGCTCCCGTGTAGGTGTGCGCTTCGTCAAGAATGATGAATCTCCAGTTTCTTGAGAACTCGCGATCAAAAAACATGTTGTCCCAGGGACGCAGGAGAAGGTACTCAAGCATTGCATAGTTGGTCAAAAGGATATGCGGCGGGGTCTCGCGCATCTTCTCCCGGGAGATATGTTCGTTGGGGAGGGGATCACCCTTATACGCCTTCCGGTATTTTTCTGTCGCTTCCAGCTGACGTCCAGGAGTCTCCCCAGTATATCGGCCGAAGGTGATCTCCGGGCATGATGTGAGGAGTTGTCGCAGGCGTTTGAGCTGGTCGTTGACGAGCGCATTCATCGGATAGAGGAGCAGGGCTCGAACACCGGGATTGAGCAGGCCTGACTCCTGCTGTCGGAAGAGCATATTGAGGATGGTTACGATGAAGATCTCTGTCTTACCGCTCCCGGTGCCGGTTGCGACAACGAGATTACGTTCCTCACTTACGGCCCTGCGAATAGCCTTTTCCTGATGAAGGTAGAGCGGCCGGTCAAGCGGGAGCAGATCCTGATTGAGGGACTCAAAACGTGGTGAGAGGATTCCTTCATCGATGAGGTGGCGAAGAGTACAACCTTTTCTGAAGGGAGGGGTCGCCTCGATAATCGGTCCTTTGACAAACGTATGCTCGTCGATGGTAGCCTTGAATAGAGCGGCAAGATCGGGATCGCTTATCTGGAACGTCGTCTTGAGGTACCGCATATAGCGCTGAGAAATCGACTGCGTTGCTTTAAGGGGATTCAATGACATAAGGCAGTCCTACTATCGATAATATCCCCTTTGGCCCACTCTTTTATCAGGCTTCCCCTTTTCCTTTCGTCTCATCCCCTTCTTGTGTCCTGCATGAGCAAATGATCTATCCACGCCAAAAGATGAGGGATGTATCACACCGATTTTAAAGATTTAAGCACCCAATTGGTCCAGGGCATTCTTAATCGTCATCCACACGTACGTCGTAGGAGGCAGTTTCTTCGCCAAATCGTACCACTGTGCCAGCGCCTCTTCAAGCGGACCAATCGCGCTTGTGTCCCCAATAGCACCGAGAGCTTTGGCTGCTCCCCATACAATCAGGTCATCCTTATCCTGCAGCGCCCGGATTATCAGGTCGGTGGCATCAGGATCGATCATTTTCGAAAAAGCGTTCACTATGGCCATCTGAATCTCAATGGGACTTGCACGCTCTGACAGAATGCTATTAGATTCACGTAGCATAGCAAACAGTGGATTTACCGCAAATGCCCCCATTTCAGAGAGGTATTGGGCTGCTATATCTCGCTTGTCAACGGTCTGCTTTAAATCTGACATCAGCACTTTTAACAGCTGTCTGCATGCCAACTCAGCAGCCTCCTGAACATCATCATCAGGATCATCGAGCAACCGTATGAGAGCGGGAATAGCCTTTGGGCTGTTAATTCGTCTGAGGGATTCTGCAGAAGTCTTTCGGATCTCGGCGAGATCACTGCAGGCGGCTTCCATAAGAGCGAAAATGACTTCCTTTTCGCTAAAGGTGCTTAGCTGCTTTATGGCAGAAATTTGCCTCCTGCTTGATGATGTTTTCATCTCCTGGATAAGCTCAGCGATGAGTTTCTTCTTTGCTTCAGCCTCCAACTTTCCCAGAGAACTAAGGACGCTCGTAGCGATTTTGCAGACATTCTCGTCCTCACCCTCCTTTTCCGATAGAGCAAATAACTTCTGAACAATCTCGTCCTTTAACCGGAATTTCGCAATAGTGGCAATTGCCGTAATCCGGAGTTCTACATCCCGGCCCTCATCGAAAGCGACCGATATAAGGGGTTCGAGCACGTCGGGAGAACGAGTATATCCCAGCGAGGCCGCAGCATTACGCTGAACCGCCACGGATTCGTCATTTAATAGTTCGATTAACTGCTTAACGGCACCTCTTCTATCGATATTCCCCAACGAAGTTGCCGCTTCACTCCGGACATCGGGATCAGGGTCTTTGAGAGAATTTAGCAGTGCGTTTAGACGCTCTTCCGAATTTCCATGACTTAGCGCTTTTAAAATTTCAATACGCAGGAGCTTTGCTGAATCTGGATCGTCTAACGCCTGAATAAGCGCATATTCAATAGACTGACTGAAATTATTCCCCAACAATTCAACACAGGCAGACCGGATCTCCTGAGGCATCCCGGTGTTTGTTATCACTTTGAAAAGCGCGGACTGGAGCCTTTCGTACTGTTCAGGATAATCCTTTGACAGGTGATATTCCAGGCGGCGAGCCGAATAGTTCTTCCTGAACTTGCCTATCGCCCGGCTGCACCTCTCTGGATCGCCGGCGTCAATCTCAGAGATCAACTCCAAGATTCCCGGATCAACCTCGGCTTTTGTTGCAGGCTCCTGGATCTGCTCGATGAGGAGTCGAAAAACATTAGGCGCCTTTTCTCCAGGGAACGAGACAACTGGATAACTCCAATCATTATGTGCCCCATAGAACTGGATATAATAGGTACCTGGCCCCAGTAGCAACTGTTCGCGGTCTTCGATGATTGTAAATGTTTGTACAGAAGCCGGGATCTCTCCAGTATATAACCAGGATGCACCCCCGGACTCCTTCTTCCTCCAGAGAAGTAAGAACCGCTTCTGGGCTGAACCGTATTCTGCCCATGTAATCTCGATAACCCGGTTCCCCGAAGAATCGATGGAGACCCGAGGGGCGTGTGAGAGTTGGGTGCGCCAGCGCTGAAGGATAAAGAGCGGAAACGCAACATTCCCACCACGCAGGCCTTCCAGCGCGAACTCAAAACGTATAGTCTCCGCATCGCTTCTCCGGATCGTATCGTTGAATTGAGCAAGAGGGAAGTAGCCCTGTCCGTTGGTTATCCGGCCAGTTACAACCTGCTCCTGAGGTGACATACATACCGCACCCATCCCATTGAAGGATTCAGGCAGAAATATGCGGATACCCGGGTCTCTACCAAGCGACAGGTATTTAGTTTCAGAGATGTTCTGGACGGAACGTTCGAGTGAGTATATAGTCTCTTTCTCCCCATCCTCAAACCGCCAGGCTGCATGCGGTACTGAAATGGACAACATCCCCTCAAAGATACTGTCATCGCCCGTAGGATACCAGAGTCTCCCCCGGATCCTGGGTCCCAGACCCGATGTTACCAGAAACCCCGTCTCAGTTACCCCCATCTCCACGGATCCTTCCGGCTCAAAACGGACCGATTGGGGAGAGGTAATCTCAAGTTGAACTGGCGATGCACCTTCAGCAGGCAAGTAGAGGGGCTTTGAGAACCGGTAAGAGATACCGGGAAGAAACACACACTCCACCCGGATATCAGTTCGACAACTCTCGTTACGTAGACGAATGGTGAAAGCCCCTACCCGTTCTCTCCCTAGCAGATTCGAGTGACCGAGATCCACGATGCAAACATGTTCGTCCGGGTCAATTTCCGCTTCCTCTCCAAGATCTGTAAGGGAATGGAATGTCGGTTTTAAGGCTGGATTCCGATCAAGGGGGTGAATGGAGAGGATTGTATTGGAAAGTATTCCTTCATTCTCAAACAAGATTTGGAGAAAGGGCGGAGAGCCAAGGACAACGCTCTGACCATCCAGCCGAAGATACCTATCAAAGCACCCGGGATCGACATAGAGATCAAGTTTTGCAGACTCCTGACCATCCTCACCGGAAAGTGCTCGAATATCGCTTATTGAAAGGCCGTTGACCGGGTCGATATCATAATACCGGAAGTCATGCCAGCCACCAAAAAGGCGACCGGTAAAGAGCACTGCTGTTTCAGGGGTTATGGCCGGCTTACTCCGGGTGAGAAGGATGAACCTCTTTGATGGAAGCCGTTGTTGCTCGATACGCCGGCCCGTTTCAGAGTCGAAGAGACATAAAAAGTCTGAATTGCCAAACCCATCAATCGACCATGACCGAGACACTCCCAGAGCAGATAGTTCGACGTGATAAGACTGTGAAGGACGTTCCATGCGTACCGTGATCTCTTCTGTAGTCAGTCCCTCGTCCGCGTAATACAGCGGGAGTTCTTCCTCGTGGAGAATCTGTGAACCGTCATGAATAATAAGGGACAGGTGGTCGAGCCCTTCGTTACGTTCGATAACCTGCGATGGAATGATTAGTTGAATCTCGCCATGGTGCTCAGCGAAAGTGAGGGACGGTCTGCGTGTGGAGGATTTCTCTGAGCCACCTTCTCTGCTACTCTTCCGCACCTCCTGCTTCTTTATCCACCAGGTATCGAACTCGTCAATAAACCAGGCTGGCAGGGCAGGCTTCACCATTGTCGTCTCTGCGGGATCAGGGATAAGACGGAGACACTGGCTCAGAATATCCAGTGTAACGTCACCGCTATATGTGAGAAACCGTGCAATCGGCTTATCGACGTACCCGAACGGTCTGGGCTGGATGTCGGAGCTATCGTCAAGCAGTGCAAGCTCATGACGTAGCCGGTCGATAAGGTCCTGCTGCCGCTTCCTCGTGACGAGATCTCTCGTCACCTTTTGAACCATCTGCTGGAGCCGATCTCTCTCCCGTTTATGTTCGGAGAGCTTCTGCTTACTTGCGAGGAAATGAGTCATTGTGTCAGAATAGGCTTCCTGTGCGACCCGTTGTTCCGCATAGTATTGGGAGAGTGCTTCGAAGGTTCCCTGCGAAACACTGTCCGGAGACGACACGCCATAAAGAGCCTCGATCCGTCGTATTGATTCATCGATTTTCTGAAGACTCAATTCTATTTTGAGAAGGGTCTCCATACCATCCTGGATGCTTTGTTGCAGTGAGAAGAACTGTGCATACTCAGCCCGTATTGTCTCCTCAAGGGCAAGTATCACCGAGATCGGGCTCACCGGACTCCCCCGGAAAGCGAGACGCTTCTCATATCCTGCAGAGATTGGCGCAGGGAGTAGAAGGGGTGTGGCTGGTTTTGGAGAGGGCTGGAGTTCGATCTCATCGGTTTCGGTATGATAACCAGGTACAAATAGTCTGTAAAGTTCCTCACGGGTGACGGAATCCGATAGGCTGAGCGTGTACTCGATCCAGCGCCGGATCACCGAATCGAGGAGTTGCCGTGCACAGGAGGGATCTTCAAATATTTGGGCATATTCTTGCGAAATGGTATAATAGCCGGCCGCATCTGCCGGGGAAATCACAGGCATACTGTCATTCTGAGGGAGTCGTGCCAGATACTTGACCACCGTGTATCCTTGAGGTCGGATCGAGTTGCCAAGATACTTCATGGGTTGCGTAATGAACGTCTTCCGAATTGTCTCAAGAGAACCATGATACGCTGGAGCGATATCAGCGGGGATTTTGTTGTTCTTCAGATCGGCAGTTAGTCCTTCAAAGTCACCGTTAGAACGGTAATACTGGATAATAGGGCTCATGCTCGTACGAACAATAAGTTGCTTTCCAGTATGAGGGATCGGTGATTCTCCATGCATCTGGGGAATAAATGACGGGTGAGAGAACAGAGGGTAATAATACATGAGCAACTTACGTTGCAGAAGCGAGAAGGGGTATACGCACATCCCGCTCAGGATGATCTTATCTCCGTTAGACTCCTGAGCGATCTCGATAATTGCCCGCAGAAGAGTAAGCTTGTAGGTGGACTGAATAATATCATTTTGAATAATAGCCTGTATTTCCTGAAGGTATTGTGAGTCCATTCTTCTGAATCGTCCATTCGATTTATGTATTTATAAATAGGCTTGATTTGTAATTTTAGATATCATGCTGGATATCTATAGCATCTCCAGACCTACCAAGACCAAAAAACGCGACCATATCCCCTATCCACCACTCCTTGGCCTCGAGACCCCGGGAACCGGCTGGCAGGACCGGGCCTTCGACCACCTCGCCGAGAAGTGCGCCTACTTAATCGACGTCCGGGGGTACGCGGCATGGACCCCCTGACCTGCCCGTTCTGTAACCCTTCCAGAGACGAGAACGTCCTCGCAAGCAGCCTCTGCTACGCCCGCTATGACCGGTATCCCGCGAGCCCCGGCCACCTCCTCCTCATCCCCTTCCGCCACATCCCCGCCCTCTTCGACGCGACCGACGAAGAACAGATCGCCCTCCTCGCCCTCGTCCGGGAGGCGAAAGCCCTCCTCGACGAACAATTTCATCCCAACGGCTACAACGTGGGCACGGCCGCCGGCCAGACGGTGATGCACCTCCACGTCCACCTCATCCCCCGGTATGCCGGCGACGTGGCAGACCCCCGGGGCGGGGTCAGAGGGGCGATCCCGGAGAGGAGGAAGTACTGAGGGGCGGCCCGGTCTGCCCGAGCTCCCGGGAGAGTTCCCCTCTGGACTTCAACTCGTCCTCCAGGAACAGAAGGACTCCGGCTACGGCCTCTGTCCGGGAGTGAGAGACGGGAGCAGAGATTCCAGGCCAGAATGGCCCTCGAAACGAGGGGCTCCGGGAGCAGGCACCGGGTTCGCGATCGACCCTGTGCCGGTTCGGAAGTGGAAGCGGTATCCGGCATACAGGGACTCCAGGGTGGGGCGGCCGGGGGAGGGATGATCGGAGGAACGGTATGAACTGATGGCTCCGCAATCCGCACCCTTTTTTGAGTCTGAGAATATGATAGTCGCATTGCGGATCATTTTTGCCTCGTGTATGTATATCCCTAAAAGTCTTCCAGAGTCGGATCGAAAACCCTAACATGCCCGGCTTTCAATATCAGCGTGAT
>OFEK01001683.1_pt1 | contig 13980 bp, 9 predicted proteins | sample 1521131 | NCBI WGS metagenome assembly OFEK01 (sample SAMN05720209, study PRJEB24109) | activated sludge metagenome | isolation source: Anaerobic digester | place: China | collected 2015-12-16
AGCTCAGGAACATCCTCACCGGAGTGAAGGAATATGCTGGAAGGCGTTGAGGGGAGAGTAGTCGAAAAGCGTGAGACCGAGGTCGTTGTGCAGGTCGGAGGCTTTTTTTTGAGGTTGAACTGCACTCCCGACACCCTGAACAGACTCGCGAAGGGCGAGACGACTTTTCTCCTCACCCACATGGCCTATTCGCAGGACAGACCTCCCGAGCTTTACGGTTTCGCCGATAGGGAGGAGCTGGATCTCTTCAACACATTGCTCAAGATGAGCAAGATCGGTCCGAAATCGGCGATGAAGATCCTATCGGCAACGGCCCCCTCCAGATTGCGAAACCTTATCGCCACCAGAAATACCGGCGAGCTGTCCAGACTGCCGGGCGTGGGGAAAAAGACGGCCGAAAGGATGGTCGTCGAACTGGCCTCCGTGCTGAACATCGTCGAAGGCGAAGAGGAGATGAAATCGCTGCCGATGACTCAACGTTCGACCGGCGAGGACGCCGTGATAGCTCTGGCCTCGCTAGGCTTCGACGAGCAGCAGGCGAGAAAGACCGTCACAGGTCTTCTCAAGAAAAATCCCGAGATCGATACACAGGAACTGATCAAAACGGCCTTAAAGGAGATCAGGGGGTAGAGGGCGATTCGTGCCGAAGCAAGACTTTAGCTGGGTTGTACCCCGTCCGGTCGCTGGAAACATACAGCTTCCCGTCCCCGAGAACGGCGTTTTCGGCTTTCAAACCTTTCGAGGCAAGGAAGGGAATGCACGATCTTCCGCCCGGAACGGCGAGCGTTAACTCCCAGCCTCCAGTGCCTCTCGCGATCGAGACGATCCTGGGCTGGCAGCTCTCCTTTCCACTGAGCAACTGCGGTTCTACGGGCATCAGGAGGAAGGGGACGCTGTATCTGACCTCGATTTCCAGTTCCCTTCCGCTCACCGGTCCTTCCGGCTCGATCCTGCAGGCCGTCGCCGTCGTACCCCGGTAAACCTTCACCGGCCTCTCGCGGCCGTTCACTCTCAATTCGATCCTTTCGGCGTACGCCGGTATATGGGGAGTGAAGTAAAGGGCAACTTCCCTCTTGAATTTCAATTCGAAGCGCCCGGTCATCTCTATGAAGCCGCCGAAGACTCTGGAAGAAGCGTAACGGAGATCGAGCGAGTTGTCGCCGAAGATCAGCGGCCCGGCTTCGAGCCTTTCAAGATTCGGCGGTATGGAAGGCCCGAGCCTCAACGTTCCCTTTAGAGAATCCGGTTCGAAGCCCAGCACACCTTCGTAAAAGGGATGAAAGCCCATAGTTTCCGACCAGGCCTGGTGCGGACAGACTCCCGACAGCTCGTAGGTCTCGCCGTCGAGGACCTCCGGTATATAACCGCCCGAGAAGTCCCTGCAGGTGTACAGGTTGGCCAGAGTGTGGTTGTAACCGTCCAGATCGGCTCCGATTTTGAACTGCGCCAGAGCGGCCCAGCCTGTGAAGAGAGGCCAGACGCTTCCCTCGTGGTAACCCCTTGGGTTGAAAATGCCCGAGCTCTTCCCGATTATCCTGACGCCCCAGTCGGTGGAAAAGTCGTCGGTGGCGAACTCCCCGATCTGTTCCCCTATACTCTCTCCCGACACAGCCTCGAAGATCGCCCCCATCGAAGCCATGACCGTTCTGTGGGGCATCGGCCTTCCGTATTGGTCTATGCCGAGGGCGTATCCCTTCGAAGGATCGTGGAATTTTTCCAGTCCTGCGGTGGCCTTCTTCTCCAGAGTAGCAGCCGCATTTCGTAACTCCCCGTCGTGGAGTTTTTCGGCCAATTCCCCGACTCCCCTGAGCGCCGCCAGCCAGATACAGTTGAGATAGAACGAGGCGCTCGCCCCGTAAAGCCTGCCCCCTTCGACCCAGCCGTGCCCGGCAACCGTGTTCTCTATGAGGCCATCCCCGTCAGAATCCGTTCCGGCGCAGTAATCGAGCGCCGCACGCAGAGAGTCGAGATTTTTCCTTACGAAATCGAGGTCGCCCGTGTGCCTGGCGTACCTGTAGAGGGCGTACAGAAAGAGGGGCGTCGAGTCGGCGGCATCGTAGTGAACCACGCCGCTCGAAGTCAATTCGTGATAGATCTTCCCGTCAAGCCTCCGGTACTTGACCAGAAGCTCGAGGTTTTCCCTCACCGTTTCGAAGTCCCCGATATCGAGAAAGGCCAGCGAACACCACAGACTGTCGCGGCCGAAGTACCAGGCGTACCCGGGCCTGGCGCTGAACCACCCCGGCCTGCTAGAAGCGTACCCGGCCATAAGGCCGGTTCCGATTCCGGGAGTGGTGGCCCTGAACTTTACCGCGCCCACACGCGCCAGATCTAGAGCCTCGTTTAGACGGCGATCGTCCGTTCTCACTCTTCCCCTCTCCAGATAGGCCGTGTAGAAGTCTCTGGCCAGCTCTATCTCTTTCTGCATATCGATCGTCCGGGGGAACTCCTCGCCGTTTATACTGGCGATTATCGCAACGCAACCGGTCCCTTCGAAGCGGCTCTCGAACCTCCCGATCACCGACCTCCCGTCGTCGCCGATCTCTATTCTCACCGGATTCGAGTTGACGATCGAAGCTCTCATTTGACCGTCTTGTGTGGAGAAGTGGACACCCTTTTCGAAGACGCCGTAGAACCTGTCGCCACTGTAGGCTTCGTCCATGGGCCACATGATTCTCATGTCCGATTCGAACGAAACACCGATAGTGTGTTCCCGTCGATCATCCAGATCGAACTGCACGAAGAGGAAGGACTCCTTCAGGCTGCTGAAGACGTTCATTCTTCCGAACTCAAGTTTGAACTCCACCCTTTCGGGCGAACAGGAAATCGACCCTGCACTCAGAGAGAGAGGTTTTCCGTCGATGGAGAACTCCAGATACTTCAGAATCCTGAAGGGGTGGGCCCAGACCTCTTCTATCCGCCCGACGCTCATATTGGCCAGCAATCTCTCCCCGGACGTGCTCAGGTAACCACCGGCCCTCTCGACGGGGATGGAGACGTTCGGCCAGTTTTCGACGGGCGAGAGCGAGGGAATCTCCAATTTTCGGTCGAAGAAAACGTGCCTGCAAACGCAGTGTGCCTCCGCCCAGTAAGATCCCCCCTGGCCGCCTTCAGACATGAATCCAAGAGTGTTTTCGACGAACCTTTCGACTTCGCTCCGATACGGGTTGTCTTCGCACTCGAGCGGTAAAAAGCCGCCGATCGAAAGAACGGGAAAACCGTTGACCGTGTGGAGCCAGATCAAGGCCCTCTCCCTTATATAGCTTATATACCGCTTTTCCACCGCGACCACTTTCGCCCTCTTTCCCCTGTAATAAAAAACGTCGGGCATCTCTTCGCACGCGTTCAGATAGATGCTGTAAAAGCCGCCGTGCAGCCCGTTAAAGAGCGGGTGATCTCTGTACGACTGGAAGCCCCTCTTGTCCCAGGGAGCGTCGCTTAAAGAGACTTTCGACTCCTCTATCGCCCCTATCTCTTCGACACCGATCAACTGGAGAGCCTTCACGGCAGAGCCGTAAAGCACTACCGGCACCCTGCCGATAGTTTTAGATAGTATATCTTCATCGGGGACTGTATCGATAAATAGAACGACATCATTTTCGATAACTGTATTTAAATCACGACTGACACTGTATTTTGCCCTTGAAATGATGTCTTCCAGGAGGCTTTTCCGCTTTTCAAGTATTCTAATCATATCGGCCCGTTACCTACCTGGACCAGAGCTCTTGTGGGGTGTATTCGGCGGCGAAGTTTAGGTGGGGTTCGTTCTGGTACCAGTACGCGACGGTTGCGATATCGTCGGTCAAAGGCTGAAAAGTTCCGTCCGGGTACCAGCCGAGAGCCTGCACGGTAACCTTTATCGATTTTCTGAATCTAACGGGGTCGCATATGTGCCAGCGGTAGAGGCCGTGTCTGGGGACCTCGCCCTCCTCTCTTCTCCAGAGCGGGTACCCGCAAAAAGGCGCGGAGAAAGTCTCCCCGAAACACCAGGCCCCGCCGAAGTAATCCTCCGTTCCAGTCGTGCAGATGGTCGGGTAGTCCTCCCCATCAAGAAAGAACTTGACCTCCCCCTCTCCCCACCAGCCGTTCGAGAACTGCGTCCAGGCAGCTACCGTGCCCACGTAATGGCCGGAACCGCTGACTCCGTCGAGTATTATGTGTTCGGGATTCTCGCGGGTCGTCACAGACCTCCGCCAGGAGGCGTGAAAATACGCGGAGCTCTCTGGAATCTGACCGAGCGAATAATCCAGCTGGTAGAAGAAATTCTGGACGGGTTTGGCTGCCAGATTCTCCAGCGTGATCCTGGCGCCCTCCCTGAAAGGCATCGGCCAGTAACAGTTGAAGCCGCCCGAAGGGTTCACGGCGACGGGCAGGGAGTTAACGCTGTACCTCAGGCCGTGCGTGCAGGCGAAGAAGTCTCCCAGGGGAGCCTCGACCGAAGGAAAGGGTTCGCCGTCCCAGTAGAACCTTATAAGGCAGGTCCTGTAGGCTTTGCTGTCGACCGTCATCCAGACGTGCCTGATAGTTCCCGGTCCCGTGATTTTCGCCAGTTCAACCGTTTCACCCGGCTGTATGTCTATGCAGGGTCTCGCCTTCCAGCCCTTTCCCAGCCTTCTCGCAGGCCCGGAGCCGCGGGGATCTTCCAGAGCGCCTCCCGACACCCTTCCATCGGGATTTTCGGCCGATATGGATCTGGACGACTCGTTTCTCAACTGGCTAAGATCTTCTAGATCGAACATTTATCTTCCTCCTTGAATTTATATTTCACTTGTCGAATCCCGACGTGAGCCTTATTCCCTGCACTATCCATTTCTGAGCGATGACATAGATCAGGATCATGGGGATAGAAGAGAGCGCGGCCGCCGCCATCTGCGCCGGATAGTTGGTAGTGTACTGCGAGGAGAACATGGCCACTCCCACCTCTATTACCCTCATTTCCTTGCTTCTGGTGACTATCAGGGGCCAGAAGAACGAGCGCCAGGTTCCCAGAAAAGTGAAGGTTCCCACCGTCGCGATGACCGGTTTGCAGAGAGGCATGATTATCCTCCAGAAAATCTGCCAGGTAGAGGCGCCGTCTATCCTGGCCGCGTCCTCTATACTGCTGGGAAGGCTGAGCATATACTGCCTCATCAAAAACATTCCCCAGATGTTTCCAAGAGCCGGAATGATCATCGCCCAGTAAGTATCCACCCAGTTGAGGGAGTGGAGAATTATGAACCCAGGTATCAGCGTTACGACGCCGGGCAGGAGCATGAAAGTGATGAAGAGCTTGAACATGAAGTCTCGGCCGGGAAAGTAAAGCCTCGAAAGCGCATACCCGCCCATGGCCACCAGTATTATCTGTCCGATCAGCACGCAGACAGTCACGAAAAGCGTGTTGAAGATGTATCTTCCCCAGGGCTGCGACTTCCACATCTCCACGTAATTCTCCAGGCGGAGGACATCGGGGATCAACTTGGGCGGAAGTCTGTACATTTCGAACTCTGCCATGAAAGAGAAGGAGATCATCAGTATGTACGGCAGGAGAGTGGATAGACCCAGAAGAATCAAAAGGGCCATAATAACTATCCTGGTTATAATCGTCATGATTTTGTTGTCTCTCATACCCTCACTCCCCTTCTCAGAAGTACGCCTGCCAGCTTTCTTTGCCGAAGAGCTTGAATTCGACGAAGGTCAGAACGGCCAGCAAAAGGAAGAGTATCCACGACTGGGCGGCGGCGTACCCCATTCTCATATCCACCCAGGCCGACTGCCAGATGTGGTAGAAAACGACGTCGGTCGATCTCAGCGGGCCTCCCTGGGTGAGAACGTATATCGGCGTAAAGACCTGGAAGGACCCTATCACACTCGTCACCAGTACGAAGAGGCTAGTGGGCTTCAACAACGGGAGGGTTATCTTCCAGAAGATCTTCGGTTTGCTCGCTCCATCGACGCTGGCGGCGTCGTAGAAGTCCTTGGGGATACCCTGCAGGCCGGCTAGAAAGATCAGTAACTGGCTTCCTATGGCCGACCACACACCGATTATCATCATCGAGATCAGCGCGAACTGGGGCGATTCAAGCCAGGCTATCGGTTTGATCCCCACCAGCCCGAGAATGAAGTTGAGAACGCCGAAGTCGCGGTTGAAGATCCAGCGCCAGACTATGGTCGTTGCGACGCCGGCCGTGACGACCGGGAGGTAGTAAAGGACCCGCAAAACGATAGAAAGTTTCCCCAGCTTGTTAACTGCGATAGCCAAAAGAAGAGAGATGAACATGCCTATCGGGACGTAGATCGAATAAACGGCCGTGTTTTTTAGCGCGTTCCAGAACTTGAAATCGCCGAAGATCTCTATGAAATTTTCCAGCCCCACGAAAGGCTTGGCGGCGTCCACTATGCTCCATCTCCTGAAGGCCAGGAAGAGGGCGAAGCCCATCGGGCCAACCGCCCACCAGATCAGATGGACCAGCGCCGGCATTAGAAAGCCGTAACCTATGAAGGTCCGCTTTATCAATATGCTGGACTGGATATTGTTTATTATGAAGCCGCTCACGACAGCCATCACCAGCAAGGTCAGAATCATACCGATCGCGAAGAACTGTATCGAAAGCACGGCGTTCTCTCTGGACGTCTCCTCGTACAGAACGGTGGTTTCGATCCCGGAGATCTCTCCGGTCGCGTAGGTGTGCAGAACGTCGTTGAGTTTCGCCGTTCCCTTCACGATTCCCCCTTCGACCGTGGATGAGGAGATAATCTCGAGGTTCGAAAGTCTCCTTTCGGTGAGGTTGGAGGCCAGGAGCGAACCCCCTTCACGCATCACAAAATTCGCACCGGTAGTCTCCCTGGATCTTTCTATGAATTCGGCCGGAGAGTCGGCGCCTTCAACCTCCAGAAAGCGTTCTACGTCCCCGAACCATCCCCTGGCGTTCTTCATGGCCACCGCATCGCTGAGAGCCTCGAGCGACTCCCCGTAGACGACGTAACCGAATACCGCGACCATGACGATGGCGGGGAGAAAGGCCGACAGACAGTACAGAAAGCGCGTGGACTTCTTCATCTTCGGATCCTTTTGAACTTTCTTGAAGTAAACATAAAGCAAGAAAAGCGCGAAAATCAGCGAGGCGATCCCGGAAACCCAAATGAAAACGGCCAGAGAACCGATTCCTCTCTTCCAGATGGCCGGCGTGGTCACCGTCGAGAAAAAGGAAATGACATCCCAGTTATCGGAATCGTAGATCGCAAGGGCGTTCACTATCATTTCTCCGTCGGCTGAAGATATCTCCGCCGATTCCGGCCGCTGGCTGTTCATGGTTCTCTTGAAGAGGTCGCGGAGCAGGGCCTGATCGATTTTCGGCGCACCGGCAGGCGCCTTGAAACTGTCTTCATCTCCGTAATAGACCAGAAGTTCTCTATCGTATGCGCTCAGAGAGTTTGTGAGCAAGCCGTCGAATCTGTCGAGAAGGACAACAAACACAGTGTCCTCGAGTGTCAGAATTCCGGCCTGGATATACAGCTTATCGTTGAATCTGGAAACTTCGGCCCTGGGTAGTCCGCTGGAGAAGGTCAGATTCTCGAAGAAAATCGAAGACGACAGATCGTCGGGAACGGAGTAGCCGAAGTCTTCGAGCAGTTTGCCGTCTAAATCGTACAGGGCGGCGAAGACTATATCGTCTGAAAGACCTTCAACAACGCTTCCGACAGCCTGCGGATCGTCGACCAGCGGATACAGTTCGCCGTCTATCTCGGCCGCAAGGTTCTGGTAGTTGAGCTTCATGCTCTTGAGCAGAGAGGACTCGCTTTCCCGGGCGTAACTGGAATAACCATCGGCCGCGTATAAATTGAGAATAGCGAACCCCGACAGCATCAGAAGCGCTACGAATATAAAAAGACCTATCAGAAGTTTGTTGTGCCTCAAAGCCATCCCTCCCGAGTAAGGAAAGGAGCGGCGCGACGGCCGCTCCTCAGGAAAACCTGTTACTTTTCACCCTTCTCAATGTACTGGTCGATCGTCGCAGCTGCCCAATCCATGGCCTGTTTGACGGTCTCTCCTCCGACGTTCATCCTGTCGAAGGCCTCGGCCCACGTATCCTCGAACTGGGGTCTGTAATACTTCGTCAGCGAGCCCACCGGTACCCTGGCGTAGTCGAGCATACCTATGAAGGTAGAATCGAGCGCGTCCTTGGCGGCCTGAAGCTCGGCTATGCTCCTGATAGCCGAGACCGCAAGTCCTCCTTCGAGGCATCTCTTGGTCTGCGCGTATTCGCTCGACAGGAAGGCGGCCAGCTTGGTCGCGCCGGACTTGTCGGCTACGTTTGAAGGTACGGCCCAGCCGGAAGCGTAGGTGATCGTTGCCTTGCTTTCCTCGCTCGCGTAAGGTATCGAGGCGCCTCCGACCTTGAGATCCGCTCCCTTCGCGATCTGTGATTTGATAGAGACGTTGAACCAGCGGCCGGTGATAATCATGGCAACCTTGCCGGTGTAGAACAGTGCCGAAGCTCCGCCCAGAGAGCTGGCTTCCTGCGGCGTCGGCGCATAGCCCTTGGCGAGGAGATCCATGTAGAAGTTATAGGTACCGACGTTCACGTCGCTGTTGAGGTACCCAGAAGTCTTGGTGAAGTCCGGGCTGAAAACCTCGCCACCGCCTGCCCAGAGGATAGGCACTACCACGCCTACCCAGGAAGGGAAGGAGAAACCCCAGACGTCGTTCTTTCCGTCGCCGTCGGTGTCCTTGCTCAGCTTCTTGACTGTCTCGGCGAACTCCTCCATCGTCCAGCCGTTCTCCGGCGGATAAGGGACTCCGAACTGGTCGAAAACGTTCTTGTTGTAGAAGATTCCTATCGGGCTGGTATCTTTGGGAAGCGCGTATAGACTCCTTCCCGACCTGAAGATGTCGACGAGAACGGGGAAGTACTCGTCGAGGTTCGTTCCGCTAGCGCCCTCCCTGCTCAGCCTGCTTATGAAGGGGTTGATATCGGTCAGATACTTGCCCTCCACGAAGGCCGGGATCATTTCGGCGTCCAGCAGAATGACATCGGGGGGTGTTCCGGCACCGATATCGGTCAGAATCTTCTGGTAGTAATCGCCGGGAACCGGTTCGTAAACCACTTCGTATTCCGGATTGAGTCTCATGAATTCTGCGATGATCGCCTCGTCAAGCGCGGCTTCTTCGGCGCCCGCCCAGGTGGTTACCCTGAGTTTTGTCGCACCTATCGCGAATGAAGAGAGAATCAGCAGAATGACTACGATAAAGAACCTTGAATATCTTGCCCTATCCATACTTCCACCTCCATTTTCTTTTTCCCTGTCCGCTATTTAAGCGGCCTATTCAAAGCCTATTTATTGTCTTGCCGTTGTACTCCGCCTCGAAAATGCCTTTTCTCGATCTTATCCTCAGCTTTTTGCCCGCGATCGTCAGGTTGTCGAGTTCGAAATCGATACCGAAAGGGAAGGGATCGAGCGTCAGGCCATTTTCGGTAAAATCGATTCCGGCCAGGTATCTGAAGAGCAGATCCACTACCCATGAGTGCTGGTAATCATCGACACCCCTGTAAACACAGGCCTTCCCATTGAAGGGATTGTAGTGTTCGAAGCAATTGGGCCTTTCGATGTCGCCCTCGTAATACATCATCTTTATGAACTTTTTCACCAGCTCCACGGTCTTCTCCCTGAGCAGTCTATCGTCGAACCTTCTGGCACAAAAGCCCAGAACATCTACCATGTGGCTGTTGGTCATTGGCCAGACCCTGCCGTTCCACGGGCAATTGTGGCGTTTGCCCTTCCACTCGGCCCACTGGCTGAAGAGGCAATCATCGACGCTCGTGGATACGACAGGATATTCCGTCCAGAACTCATCCGGGTTGAGCAGGTGCTTTTTGAGTCCCGGCAGATGAGATTCATCTACTATATCGGTCATATACGGATAGAAACAGACGGCGGCCTTCACGCCGGTTCTCTTGAAATCGACGGGATTCACATCGGAAAAGATCTCTTCATCGCCGTCCCACATGAGCTCTAGCACTGCCTTTTTAGTCTTCGCGGCATTCTCTTCGAAGAACATTCGCTCTTCTTTCATTTCCAGAAGACCGGCCATCCAGGCGAGGGCCTTTTTCAGGTTGTACACGTATACCGTGGCATCGACCCCCTTGAAACGTATGTTGTTTATCCAGCCGTACCTGTCGGCCATTGGATCTACAGCGGTGTAACGACTCATGTATTCCTGTCCCGTTTCGAACTGGTCCACCACATCGTAGAGTCCGCAGCCCTCTCTGTCCCTTACCCTGTCGAAATACGCGAGATACTTTTTCAGTGGTTCGTAGATGCGCTCTATGAAGGATCTGTCCGGATGTACCCGGTGCAGTTCCATCACCGCCCTACCCCAGTCGGCGTGGTAAAAACCGTTCTCCTGCAACTGGTTGACGTATATGTGCCCGGCGAAGGAGCCATCCTCCCTCTGGTTTTCTATGAAATTCAAGAGACTTCCCCTTGCCACCTCCGGGCTGGCCGACCATCTCGTCTCGAGCATGTGGCACTGTGCGCTGTAGGTTATGAAGGCCCGGAAATAATCCAGTCCCTCGGCTATGGCCGGGTGCTTCATGTAGGCTTCGTCCACTTCGCCGGTGAAGAGTTTGAGACCGTACCAGCGGTAATAGTAGTATTTCTGGAAATAGGGTTCCCCGATCGAAAAGCGTGGGAGGAATCTGAAGTACGACTCCCAGTTTCTCCGGCTCTCCTCGACGGGGTCGCACCCGAGAGATCTTCCGGCTGCCCTCACGACTTCCTCCACACCCGGGGCCGCGCCCAGTCCGCAGTTGAAGGTCGTCTCGCTTCCGGGAGCGAGTTTCACTTTCCTGTGCAGCCCTATGTACAGCAAGCCCTCCCGGTTGATGCCGTTCGTATCGATTCTCTCGATCAATCCATCTCTTTCGAGTTTCTCGTAGAACGGGGTCAATCTGAAATTCGGGAGGTTTCCCGTTCTCTCCGAGAAGGATACGTTGTGGCTTTCCTTACCTTCCAGAGCCAGAATCACGTGAGCGGGATAAGGTCTTCTCCTGGGCTTGACAAGTCTCTTCTTGAAAACGATACCGCTGCCGACCGCATCTATTATCTGCGTATCGACCTCGCTGTCGCTATCGGAGCACTGCTGGGCTGTCCAGACGACTATATCCAGCTCTTTCATTTCCTTCGAGTCGTTCTTCAGGGTTACCCTGGAGGCCAGAAAATCCTCCTTCAGCAGGGCCTTCTCTTCCAGCATTTCCAGATCGCCTGCACGGAAGAGGCTGCTCAAAGAGGCGGGGTTCCAGAGTCTGTCGATACAGATGAAATCGACCGGAACTCCCCGGTCGATTACGCTGATCGTGTACCCGGGGTCGATCCTCAAATCGAAATAACTGACAAAATCCCAGGCACCGGGGCGATCCAGGTGCAACGGGAAGGGGGGCGTCCACAGCAGTCTGTTGCCGCCGCCCAGGTACCACTTGTCTTTTCTCTCCAGCATCTTCAGGATGTCAATCTCCATCTCTCTTCACTCCCGTGATTGAATGCTGCATCTGCGATTTCGGTTCGTAACCGGTGAGGTCGATAATGTCTTTCCTGTCAAGGCTTATTATCCGGTCGTAGATCTCCAGCGCCGCATCAAGATTGCGCTCCCTTATCGCCTCGTAAAGATCCCTGTGTAGTGGCAGTCCAGCGTCGCCGAAAGTATCCAGTCCGAGGGGGGATTTCCAGAGCACTTCAAGCCCGTCGAAGACCACATCGAAGACTTCCTTTAGGAAGCGGTTGTGGGAGATATCGAATAACTTCTTGTGAAAGCAGGCGTCGGTATCGCCCAGGTTCTCCCTGGTGGATATCGCCCTGGACAGCCTGTCCATACAGTGCGATAACTCCTCAAGATCGGCCGGACTCGCGTGAGAAACGGCAAGCGCTATCGCCGATCTCTCGAGCGTGCTTCGCAGTTCGATCAGATCTAGAATGTCTCTCGCGCTGTCGGTCTCTATTTCGAAGTTCACGTTGAACAGTATCTTCAGGCTGGTTCTCTTCAGAACGAAAGTGCCGCTGCCGTGAACGGTTCTGGTAACTCCTTCGTACTCCAGTACCCTCAGCGCTTCCCTTATTATGGTCCTGCTGACACCCAGCCTGCTGGAAAGCTCCACCTCGCCGGGCAATCTCTCCAGATCTTCGAGGACTATCATCTTTTTCAGTCTGTTCACAACATCCGTAGAAGTGCGTTTCTTCGTCTTCATAGCCATTTTCTACCACCTGTATTTGATTAGTTGTCTGCTCACTAGACAACTCTATCATTTCGATTCTACCTTCGAAATAACCTACATCGAAGGTCGGCTATGGACATTTCGGGGTGTATACACGGAATCTGAAACGTATATTCCAGAATAAGTCTACAAAACGAAAGGTGATGAATTTACTTGTTGACAAGTTGGGGAGAAATCGTATATTACCCGTACAGGAAAAAACGAGATTCAAAAGAAAGGCTCATCACGAAGCGATAGCGGCTTCAGGAGATCCCGCACTGGAGCAAGGGGCTGACAATCCCGGGTGTTTGCTTCGAAAGCTGTCATTACGGCAGTTGCTGCTGGTAATTGTATTCCCTGAGAAATTCGATTGCTGCTTTTTCATTCAGCGGTTCGCTGATCAAGTACCCTGTATTCTGTCGCAATTCCATCTCTCCAGAGATGGGTTTTCTTATATAGTCCGTGGCGCCGAGCTCCACCCCTTCGATTTCATTGTCTATCTCATCAGGGCTGGTCAGTATTATTACACGCAGTTCCCTATACCTATCATCTGACCTCAATCCAGCAAGAAAATCGAATCCGTTCATTTCATCCCCTTTAGATTGCGAGCAATCACCGGTGATTACGCTAAAGAAAACTACCGGATTTGTATTCTTTGTATCTACCAACAATTGTTTAAGTCATAGTATTAATCGGCGGAGACCCCCCTGCCCTGAAATGTTCTTATTCAGGGCTCCCATTCAGGAATCCTAAATGTGACCCCGTTCTTTATATACGGGACCTTGCCCTTCCGCTCTTTCGAAGGACGGCTCCTGCTGCTCCTCATGGACCAGGAATCAGGGAATCTGGCGTGATATTAATTTTTAAAGGAGTTTTTTATCCTGATTTTCACGCCGGGTTTTTCTCTGCACTCGACCGGAAGAAGCAGCACGACATCTTTGCCCTCCATTTTCGCGTTGCACAGGACGCGTTTCGAGTCGTAGGGGCCGCAGTGTTCCAGCGCTGCATAGCTTCCGTTCTCGTCGATCTCGACATCCTGGGGTCTGAAGACTGCGCCGCCCACTCTGTTGATACCCATGGTCGAAAAGAGTTCCATCACGAAGTGAGAGGCGGGACTGGTGTAAACCTCGCGGGGTCCGCCGCTCTGGACGAAGACTCCGTCATTCATGACGTAAACTCGATCGGTTATCGCCAGCGCATCTTCCGGATCGTTGAGAACTATCAGGACCGACTCTCCTATGGCCATCAGCATGCGTTTTATCATCGCCCTCAGTTCCGTCCTGATCTTTTTGTCGAGCCTTTCGAAGGGTTCGTCCATGAGGATCAGGTTGAACTTCTTCACCGTCTCGCGACCGATCGCAGTCAGTTTTTTCATACCGGCCGGCAGTTCCTTCGGCCAGCGGTCGAGGTAGTCGGCCAGGCCGTCGAGCTCGGCCGCCTTTTTCTGTACTTTCTCTTCGGTCTGTGGGTCCTTGCGGATCTTCAGGGGGAAGGCTATGTTGTTGTGCGTGTCGAAGTGCGGAAAGAGCGCATTGTCCTGGAAGACGAAGGCCAGGCCCCTCAGGTGGGGCTCGAGATAGGTGACATCCTTTCCATCTATGAAGACCTGTCCGGCCACGGGCTCCTGAAGACCGGCTATGGTTCTTAGGAGGAGCGTCTTACCGCACCCGGAAGGTCCTATGAGGCCCACTATCTCTTTTCTGCCCACGTTCAGATCTACCGGCCCCAGTTCGAAAGTGCCGATTCTGGCTTTCAG
>OFEK01001685.1_pt1 | contig 13975 bp, 12 predicted proteins | sample 1521131 | NCBI WGS metagenome assembly OFEK01 (sample SAMN05720209, study PRJEB24109) | activated sludge metagenome | isolation source: Anaerobic digester | place: China | collected 2015-12-16
GCAATAAAAAATAACAGGAACCCTCTTGTCGACCAATATGAAGGGAAAAAACCTGTTGAAATTATTCTGGCAATTTATGAGTCATCAAGAACAGGTAAAACAATAGAATTTAGTAAATATTAATAATAGTGATGCTTCAACGATAGTTTCTGGAATATGATTCTTCATAAATTAAAGATGTGTCCCTTTCCCAAAAACAGATTGATTATCTGAAGAAAATACTGGTATAATATATACAAAAGATAAGGATTCTTCCGGGGACATTCCTCAATGTAAAGGGAATACTTCTTTGCTCAAGAGAGGAGTGTCCCCTTACCTTATAAAAATAGACAGGAGATGGAGTTTTGTATGAATGCAGAGATATTGGCAGTTGGCACTGAATTATTGCTAGGACAAATTGTAAATACAAATGCACAGTATATTTCTCAGAGACTTCCCGAAGTAGGGGTTAATGTATATTATCATGATGTTGTAGGGGATAATCCAAAAAGGTTAAGAGAATCTTTAAGTATGGCCTTAAAAAGGTCTGATGTCGTTATACTGACCGGTGGTTTAGGCCCTACAAAAGATGACCTTACAAAAGAAACAGTGGCTCAGGCTTTGAATAGAAAGCTTGTACTTGATGAAGAAAGCTTCGATATAATGAAATCTTTCTTTGCCAGATTTAACAGGCAGATGACTGAGAATAATATTAAACAGGCATATTTACCAGAGGGCAGTATCATAATAAAAAATAAAAATGGTACTGCTCCGGGATGTATTATAGAAGATGGAGACAAGGTAGTAATAATGCTTCCCGGGCCACCCTCTGAAATGCGGCCTATGTTCGAAGAAACTGTAATCTCATATTTTAGAAACAGGTCTGATTGCAAGTTGGTTTCAAAATTTGTAAGAATTTTCGGGATTGGAGAATCAGCTGTTGAAGATAAAATAATGGACCTGGTTGATAACCAGACAAATCCGACTATTGCTCCTTATGCAAAGCAGGGAGAAGTTATGCTGAGGATAACAGCAAAATGTGAAAACGGAGAAGATTCGGATGCATTAATAAACCCTGTTATTGAAGAAATAAAAAAACGTTTGGGTGATACTGTATATTCAGCAGATAACAAGGAAATGGAGGAAGTGGTTGCTGAATTATTACTGTCAAGTGGTCTCACTATATCAATTGCCGAGTCATGTACCGGCGGGTTGATTTCAAAAACCCTAACAGATATAGCTGGCATTTCCCAAGTGTTTATGAGTGGGGTAGTATCATATAGTAATAGTGCCAAAATAAATATTTTAGGTGTAAGACCCATAACTATAGAAAAGTATGGAGCAGTAAGTGAAAACACTGCCGTAGAAATGGCAGAAAATATAAGGAACATTTCCGGTACGGATATTGGACTTTCTGTTACAGGAATTGCAGGCCCTGGTGGTGCTACTCCTGAAAAACCGGTAGGATTGGTATATGTTGCCCTTGCCTCAAAAGATGGAGTTCAGATAAAAGAGCTAAAACTCTGGGGCGAAAGAAGCAGAATAAGAAATGTCGCTTGCCTTAATGCTCTTGACATGATAAGAAGATATGTGCTAAAACAACCTGAATTAAAGTAATCAATATAGATAATGTTAACAAGTATAACTTAAGAACAAAAGAAAACGGGGGATATAATTGGAGGATATTGAAAAAAATAGATTAACCGGAGCAGCTGCGATTGTTATGTCATCTATGGTTGTCAGCAGGCTAACAGGTTTTCTGAGGTCTACACTAATACCTAATCTGATGTCTAAAATGGAATCAGATGCATTATTTGCAGCTTTTAAAACAACAGATTTAATGTATAACCTGCTTGTAGGAGGCTCAATAGCTGCAGCACTTATACCTGTGTTATCAGGGTATATTGTAAAAAACATGGAAGAAGAAGGTTGGAAAGCTGTAGGTTCATTTATTAACACAATATTTTTGATTATGGTAGCTATAAGTGGATTAGGCATATTATTTGCACCGCAAGTTGTCAGCTTAACTGCACCTGGTTATGGCATGGAAACAACTGAATTAACAATAAGACTTACAAGAATACTTTTCCCATCTGTTGCTTTTATAATGCTGGCAGGACTTACAAATGGGGTCCTTAATTCTTATCAGCGTTTTGCTGCTGCAGCATATGGACCATCAATATACAATTTGGGAAGTGTAGTGAGTATTCTGGCTTTTCATAAATCAGGTGTTGAAAAAGTAGCGTTTGGAATCATGATAAGTTCTGTTGTATATTTTTTATTCCAGCTTTCTTTTGCTTTTAGGAATTTAGAGTACTACAGATTTAAAATACATTTTAGGCACCCAGGATATAAAAAGATTATAAAGCTTGCAATACCATCACTTGCCGCATCATCCATTGTACAGGTTAATACAATAATATCACAATCCTATACCTCAAATTTTAAAGGCGGGAGTGTTACAGCTCTTACAAACGCCAATGACATATGGCAGCTTCCTTATGGGATATTCGCCATGGGTATGGGGACAGCCTTGCTGCCTACTCTTTCTGAGAAGGTTGCTGTTGGTGATGCTGAATCTTTTAAAAAAATATTCATAAAAGGAATAAAATCCGTACTTCTCCTAACCATTCCATCAGGAATTGGATTCATTGTTCTCAGGGGACCAGTGATAAGTGCTATATTTAAGTGGTCTGGGAATTTTGGTCCTGACAGGATATTAATGACAGGAAACATACTAATGTTCTATTCTCTTGCATTATTTTCGCAATCAGTTTTGGCTATTGTTAACAGGGCTTTCTATGCTTATAATGATACTAAAACACCTCTATATTCAGGTATAGCTTCAATAATAACAAATGCATTCTTTTGCTATGTATTTTTTTATTATACCAACCTTGAGGCAGCGGGCATGGCTCTTGCTTACTCAATAGCAGGCACTGTAAATGCACTTATACTGCTTTATATTCTGAATAAAAAAGCTGAAGGAATCAAGCTCAGAGAATTAATATTATATATATTAAAAATATTGACAGCATCTGTAATAATGGGCGCAATACTTTATTTGATTTGCTTTTTTACACCTATTGATTTTGCAAGACCTTTTACAATAAGAGGCAAGATAGTGGAATTGGTATATCTTCTTTTTGAAATAGCTATTGGGGTGTTGTGTTACTTTAGTATTGTATTGTTTATGGGGATAGAAGAAGCCAAATATGTTTTTACCCTTGCAATATCAAAATTATATAAAATTATAGTTAAAGCCAAGTAAGGCTAAATCATTTCTAAAATTGCTTTGATAAACATTTTTGTTATTTTTTTGAAAAACTATTGACGAATCAAAAACAGTATATTATAATATTGTTAGAACATCCGTTCCAGAATGATTAGGGAGGTTAGCAAAATGATAGAAAAGAAGAAAGCGCTAGATATGGCTCTAAGCCAGATAGAAAAACAGTTCGGTAAGGGAGCTGTTATGAAGCTTGGTGAGAACACTCATTTAAATGTGGAAGTAATACCTACAGGTGCTCTGGGGCTTGATATTGCTTTAGGCGTAGGAGGAGTTCCCCGGGGAAGAGTAGTGGAAATATTTGGTCCCGAGTCCTCTGGTAAAACTACAGTTGCTCTCCATATAGTTGCAGAAGCTCAGAAAAATGGTGGGGAGGCTGCTTTTATAGATGCAGAGCACGCATTGGACCCTGTATATGCCAGAAACCTGGGTGTAGATATTGATAACCTTATAGTATCTCAACCTGACACAGGGGAGCAAGCTCTTGAAATAGCAGAAGCACTTGTAAGAAGTGGTGCCATTGATGTCATTGTTATAGACTCAGTAGCTGCATTAGTCCCAAAAGCAGAAATTGATGGGGAAATGGGTGATTCGCATGTGGGTCTTCAAGCGAGATTGATGTCTCAGGCTATGAGAAAACTTGCAGGTGTTATAAGCAAATCCAGGACAACCGCTATTTTTATAAACCAGCTTAGAGAAAAAGTAGGAATTATGTTTGGAAATCCCGAAACTACTCCGGGTGGGAGAGCGCTTAAATTTTACTCTACTGTAAGGCTTGATGTAAGAAGAATAGAGTCCTTAAAGCAGGGGACAGAGATTATAGGAAACAAAACCAGAGTAAAAGTGGTTAAAAATAAAGTAGCTCCACCTTTTAAGGAAGCAGAATTTGATATAATATATGGTGAGGGGATTTCCAAAGAAGGAAATTTACTGGATGTAGCAGTAAATCTGGATATTGTCAACAAGAGCGGTTCATGGTATTCATATAATGACCAGAGAATCGGTCAGGGAAGAGAGAATGCAAAACAATATTTTAAGGAAAATAAAGATACAGCGAAAGAAATTGAAAACAAGATAAGAGAAAACTTTAAAACCGCATTTGCTAAAAGTATGGGTATTCATACAGAAGAGACAGAAAAGGAAGAAATACCCGATTTCGAAGAATAATTATATGATTATTCTGCAGAAACTTAACAAATATTAATTTCAAAATTTCAAAGGTGAGTAAATGACAATTACTTCTATAACCAGAAACGAAAAGGACAAAAGTGTTTACGATGTTCATATAGATAATGCTTATTCCTTTTCTGTTTCTGAAGAAGACTACTTCAGGCTGAACCTTTACGAAAAGAGGGAAATATCTGAAGAAGAACTTAAATTAATAAAGAAAACGGTAAGTTTTGCACTAGCTAAAACAAAAGCATTAGGCTATTTGTCTTTCAAAATAAGGACTGCCAGAGAAGTAGAAGATAAATTGATTAAAGAAGGTTTTAGCGAAGATTTGACAGGTAATGTAGTAAATGACCTTAAAGCTGATGGCTATATCAATGATATGCTGTATGTACGCAAGTATATATATGACAGAAATAAGTTAAAACCGAAAGCAAAAAGAATGCTGGCATATGAACTTAAGAAAAAAGGTATAGATGATGATACAATCGCTGACGGTTTGACGGAATTAAAAATTGATAACATATTAGTCGCAAAGGAGCTAATATGTAAGAAATTCAGAGGATGCGACCTTTCCGATGTTAAGATTAAACATAAAGTGTTTCAGTTTTTACGTTATAGAGGTTTTAGCGAGAGCGAAATAAAAAAAGCAATTAATGAAGCCAATAATGAGATGAATGAGATGAATGATTAAGTTATAGATGCCAGAAGCTAGGAGTCCGCTTTGATAGCTCAGACTTTCCGAGCAGACTCCTAGCTTCTTATTTCCAGCTCACACATTTAATCGACATTTAAATTCCTTTATCAATGCCGGCAGTACTTCAAGGACATCTCCAACAATTCCGTATGTGGCAATCTTAAAGATAGGTGCATCGGGGTTTTTGTTAATTGCAATAATGATATCAGAAGAAGACATGCCTGCAAGGTGTTGAACTGCCCCGGAAATTCCGCAGGCAAAATAAACTTTTGGACCTACTGTTTTACCTGTTTGACCTACCTGATGACTGTAGTCAACCCATCCAGCATCAACTGTTGCACGTGATGCTCCTACAGCTCCGCCTAGTACTTTTGCCAATTCTTCTACCAAAGCAAAGTTTTTCGGATCTCCAAGGCCTCTTCCTCCGGAAACAATTATATCTGCTTCTGTAAGGCTTACTGCTTCATTAAGAGTAGTTACAACTTCATTAACTTTAATTTTTATGTCATGATCATCAGGCACATTTATTTCCGGTTTAATTATTTTGCCAACTCTTGAATAATCAGGTTCCATGGGCTTCATGACTTTAGGACGTACGGTAGACATTTGCGGCCTATGGTTGGGACATATAATAGTAGCCATTAAATTACCACCAAAAGCAGGCCTTGTTTGAAGAAGAATTTTTCTATCCATATCAATTGCCAACTGGGTACAGTCGGCTGTAAGTCCTGTATTTAATTGAGAGGCTACCCTTGGAGCTAAAGAACGCCCATAAGTCGTGGCACCCATAAGGACGATCTCAGGTTTATACATATTTATCAGCTTCTCAATAATATTGGAATATATTTCGTCATTAAAAATCTTTAGTGAAGGATTTTCCAACAGATAAACTTCATCAGCACCATAGTATATGAGATTTTCTGCTGTTTGTCCTACATTATCACCTAATAGAACTGCTGAAAGAGGAACCTGAAGCTGATCCGCAAGTTTTCTGCCTTCTCCCAGAAGTTCCAGAACAACACCTGCAGGTACACCGCCTTTTTGCTCGGCAAACACCCATACACCTTTGTAGGATGATAAATCTGCATTCTTATTTTCTTCATCCTTCTCAAATCGTATAGCCCCAAATTTACATGATGATACGCATGCACCACACAAAACACAGTTATCAAGTATTTCAGCCTTTTTATCTTTAATATTTATGGCGGTATATGGGCATGAACTAATGCAAAGTTTGCAGCCAACACATTTTTCTTTTATAATATTAATGCTTGTCATACTGACCTCCATCATAACCAATTATACTTTTACCTTATTAAGCAATCTATCAGCAAGCCTTCCTGCCTGTTCATCCGGAGAACCCTCAAGTATTTCGCTCTTTATATCATGGACTGGAGTAAATGTCTTTACAACTTGAGTTGGAGAACCTTTTAATCCACATAAATTTGTATCTGCATTTATATCTTCTGCAGTCCATACTTTAACAATAGCTTTTTTTGCTTTCATCATACCTTTAAGTGAAGGAAGCCGGGGTTCATTTATTTCTTTCACTACTGTTATTAATGCAGGAAGGGGCATTTCAATCACCTCATACCCATCATCAGTTAATCTCTGGCATCTTATATAGCCTTCTTTAATTTCTTCAATTTTCCTTACATAAGTTGTATGAGGAATTCCCAATTTTTCGGCAAGACTTGGTCCAACTTGAGCAGTGTCGCCATCAGTTGCTTGCTTGCCGCATATAATTAAATCATATTCTCCAATTTTCTTTATACCCATTGATAGAGCATAAGAAGTGGCAAGGGTATCTGAACCTGCAAAAGCTCTGTCGCTTAAAAGAACAGTATCGTCCACACCCAAAGCAACAGTTTCTTTCAACTGGTTTGCAACACTTGGTATACCCATGCTCAGGACAGTAACTTTTCCGTTTGTATTTTCTTTGATTCTAAGTCCTTCCTCGATTGCATACATATCGAAGGGATTAATTATTGCTTCTACTCCTTCACGGATTATTGTATTTGTTTCTTTATTCAATTTAACTTCATTAGTTGCGGGAACCTGTTTGACGCAGACTATAATATTCAATATTTTCACCCCATTTTGTTTTGAGCCAGACCCTTTATAAGCTCCAGAGCAATGACATTTCTCTGGATCTGGTTTGTTCCTTCATATATCTGAGTTATTTTAGCATCTCTCATCCTTTTTTCAACCGGGTACTCTTTCATATAGCCATACCCGCCCATAATCTGTACCGCATCTACAGTTACCTTCATTGCCACATCGGAAGCCATAACCTTTGACATTGCAGACTCTTTGGATATATTTTTTTCTCCACTGTCTATATGTCTGCAAGTTTGATATATCAAACATCTGGCAGCCTCAATTTGTATAGCCATATCAGCAAGCATATGCTGTATTGCTTGAAAAGATGAGATTGCCTGACCAAACTGTACCCTTTCGCGGGAATATTTAAGAGCCTCATCAAATGCTCCCTGAGCTATGCCAAGAGCTTGAGCGGCAACACCGGGTCTTGTTCTGTCAAGTGTCTTCATGGCCACAAGAAATCCCATGCCTTCTCTGGAAAGTAAATTTTCTTTAGGAATTCTACAGTTGTCAAAAACTAACTCGCTGGTAACCGAAGCCCTGATACCCATTTTGTTTTCTTTCTTGCCAAAGGAAAAACCAGGCGTTCCTTTCTCCACGATAAAAGCAGAGAACCCTCTTGCACCTTTAGATCTGTTGGTACATGCAATAACTGTATATATATCAGCTTCTCCGCCATTGGTAATCCATTGCTTTGTACCATTCAAAACATATTCGCTATTTTCAAGAACTGCAGTAGTTTGTATGCCTGCAGCATCACTACCTGCATTTGCTTCAGTCAATCCAAAAGCTGCAAGTTTTTTCCCTGAAGCAATATCAGGAAGATATTTTTGTTTTTGCTCTTCATTGCCAAAAAGCAAAATGGGAAATGAGCCTAGACCTGTGCCGGCAAAAGCCAGTGCTATACCTCCGCATGCTCTGCTTAGTTCCTCAACTACAAGAGACATTTCAAATACACCGCCGCCAAGGCCTCCATATTCTTCAGGAATGTAAACCCCGCAAAGGTCCGAATCTGCAAGAATTTTAACAATATCACGGGGAAATATGCCTTCCTCATCATATTTCAAAGCCAGCGGTGCTATTTTTTCATCGGCTATTCTTGCAGCCAATTCTTTGATCATTTGTTGCTCTTCTGTTAAGAAATAATTCATTAAAATACACCCCTTAAATTAAAATTAAGTAGTAATTTCAGGATTAAACTTGTACATGGAATCTATAAAATCTAATGTCATCTAATGTCATCTAATTTTGTATAGATTCCATTTAGTATATACTATTATTAGCTGGTAATAATTAATTATAAAATAAAGTATAATACAATTTCATTGTTAATGCAAGCAGGGTGTTGTATTTTGTGCCCGGCACAAAATACAACACAAAAATTAAAGTAATTGACAATTCTGTATGGGCAATTTAAAATAAAGTTACTACTTATATTGGAAGTGAATTAATTTGGCACTGAATAATAACATTCAAAGAAAAAAGGTAGGTTTGATATCACTGGGTTGTCCGAAAAATCTTGTAGATAGCGAGGTGATGCTAGGGCAGCTTAAAGAAGAAGGCTATGAGATTACTAATAATGAGCATGAGGCAGATATAATTATTGTTAATACTTGTGGGTTTATTAATGATGCCAAGCAGGAATCAATAAATGCAATATTGGAAATGGCTTCTCTAAAAAAACAGAATTGTGAACTTCTTATTGTAACAGGTTGTCTTGCCGAAAGATATAACGAGCTGATTGTAAAGGAGATTCCTGAGGTAGATGCAGTGCTGGGTACAGGGCATTATGGCATGATCGCCGAAGCTATAAGAAAAGCATACTCGGGGACGGTTGAAAAGCAGGTTTTATGGGGTGATCCTGGGTATTGCAATTTTGAAGGTGATAAAAGGCTTCTTTCAACTCCAAAGGGTTATTCATTCCTCAAAATTGCCGACGGTTGCAACAACCACTGTACTTACTGTGTAATCCCCTCATTACGAGGCAGGTATAGAAGCCGGAAAATGGAGGACATTATACATGAAGCAGGATATCTTGTTGATTCTGGTGCAAAGGAACTTATTCTAATTGCTCAGGACACAACAAAGTATGGTATAGACCTTTATGGTGAAAGGAAACTTAAGGATCTTATTTGTGAAATCAGTAAAATTGAGAAGCTGGAATGGATACGTCTGCTTTATTGCTACCCTGATCAGATAGATGATGACCTTATAGATGAAATAGCTAATAATGTTAAAGTATGTAAATATCTTGATGTTCCAATACAACACAGCAGTGATAAAATACTGAAAAATATGGGACGTAAAGGGAGTTCTGTTGACATTAAAAATATAATAGCAAAATTAAGAGAAAAGATACCGGAAATTTATATCAGGACAACCATGATTGTAGGTTTTCCTGGAGAAGATGAAGAAGACTTCGCTAATTTACACGAATTTGTTAAGAAACTGGAATTTGAGAGATTGGGAGTGTTTATGTACTCAAGAGAGGAAGGTACTCCTGCAGCTAAGATAAAAAGTCAGGTAAAAAAAGATATTAAGAGAAAAAGGCACCAAAATTTAATGGCTTTGCAAAACAAAATAACTGTAGAAAAAAATAAATCCAGGCTGAACAAAAGTTATGATGTTTTAGTAGAAGGTGTTGCGGATGACGGAATATTTTATTATGGACGAAGTTATGCTGAGGCACCTGATATTGATGGGTTAATATATTTTACAAGCAGTTATCCCCTTGAAGAAGGCAGTTTTGTAAAAGTAAAAATATTAAATATAGAACAGTACGATTTAATAGGAGTTGCTTACGATGAATTTACCAAATAAAATAACTTTATCAAGAATTTTAATAGTACCTATTTTTATGCTTTTTATACTACCCATACCGGAAGTATTTATTAACAGTATTCATTGGCAGTTTTTAGCTAATCAACTTAGAATGTTAAGTAATTTTATTGCGCATTTTGGGCATTATATTGCTGCTATTATATTTATTATTGCAGCCAGTACAGATGGAATAGATGGATATATAGCAAGAAAAACAAAGCAAATTACCAAATTTGGCATTTTCCTTGATCCTGTGGCAGATAAGCTTTTGGTAACAGCTGCGCTTATAGCTCTTGTACAGAGAGGCGATATTTCAGGTTGGTCGGCTATGATTATTATTGGAAGAGAACTTATGGTAATGGGTCTCAGGCTGGTGGCAGCAGGTGAAGGAACAGTTATTTCTGCAAGCAAGCTTGGCAAGGCAAAAACTATAACTCAAGTTATAGCCATTTCAGCTACTTTGCTTCAAAACTATCCCTTAAGCTTGTTTACTGATTTCAGATTTGATAAGTATGCTATAATTGCTGCAGTAGTTATTACAATTTATTCTGGTTATGACTATCTGGCTAAAAATATAAAATTTATCAGAAGTGATAATTAGCTGGTAGTAGAAAAAATTTTACTTGGCTCTTTTGCTGGCCATAATGCCATAACTTTTTTATAGGTTTTTATAGCAAATGGTTGCATATTGCAAAAATTTATACTATACTGTTAGTAACAACAATTAGTAGCTGGTAATAATATTAAGTTATAACCGAAGATTTTCTACTGATGCGTTATAACAACTGCAGCAGAAACTTATCTGCTTGCAGGGAGGTGTTTTAATTGGGAAAGTCTTCTCTGCTAAAAAAAGAGAGACAGAGCATTCTTTTTGATAAAATTAAATCCGATCCGTTTTTGACAGATGAAGAACTAGCTGATTTTTTCTCTGTAAGTGTTCCTACAATACGTCTTGACAGATTGGAACTCGGCATTCCCGAACTGCGTGAACGCATAAAGAATGTAGCGGAAAAAAACCATGCAAAGGTTAAATCTCTAGGGAGCAGGGAAATTGTTGGTGAGCTCGTAGAAATTAATCTTGGTGTAAATGCGATTTCAGTACTGGAAACAGACGAATCTATGGTTTTTGAAAAATCAAAAATTGTCCGTGGACATTTTATATATTCACTGGCAGAATCTCTAGCTATTGCTTTAATAGATGCTGATGTAGCTTTAGTAGGTGTAGCGAATGTAAAATATAAGATTCCTGTTTATGCGGGAAGTAAACTGGTAGCAAAAGCCGAAGTGAAAAGAGTAAAGGGAAATAGCTTTATAGTTTGGGTAAAAATAATGCAAAAACAGGTTGAAGTTTTCAGAGGAAAATTTATACTGGTATCCCTTGAAAAGTTGTAAGTTAATCATTTAAAATATTATTCATGGGTTTAGATCATACTTTGTATTAAAGGCAATTTTAATAAATGATTATTTTAGGGAGTGGATGCTTTGAAAATTATAGTAGATGCTATGGGCGGTGATAATGCACCCCACGATATCGTAAAGGGCTGTCTTGATGCCGTAAAAGAACAGGAAGGATTTAATATATTGCTTTTAGGCGATGGCAGTGAAATAGATAAAATACTAAAAGAAAATAGGTTTAGCAGTGGTAGAATAGATGTTCAACATACAACTGAAGTCATTACAAATGACGATATACCCACAAAATCTATTAAGGTTAAAAAAGATTCATCTATGGTAGTTGGTTTTAACATGCTTAAAGAAAATAAAGGTGATGTTTTTATTTCCGCCGGTAATACCGGAGCATTAATGACAGGGGCTACATTTATTCTGGGTCGTATAGAGGGAATAGACAGACCTGCTCTGGCACCTGTAATACCTACAAAAAAAGGCGGAGCACTTTTAATAGATGCAGGGTTTAATACTGTCTGCAAACCATTGAATTACCTGCAGTTTGGTATTATGGGATCCGTTTATATGAGGGAAATATTTAAAATTAGCAACCCTAAAATAGGTTTAATAAATGTGGGAGCTGAAGAAAGAAAAGGCAGTGAAATAATTCGTCAGGCTTATAATCTTCTTTCTGCATCAGGATTGAATTTCATTGGTAATATTGAAGGCAGGGAAATACCTGAAGGCGAAGTTGATGTAGCAGTTTGTGATGGCTTTGTTGGTAATGTCCTTCTAAAATTCCTTGAAGGTGTAGGTTCGTTTATATTTGATGGGTTAAAGGATGTATATTACAAAAACTTTATATCAAAACTTGCTTCGCTCCTTGTTAAAGGAGAATTAAGAAAGTTTAAAAAACGTCTTGATTATGAAGAATATGGAGGAGTACCTGTACTTGGGATTAACGGCACTGTATTTAAATGCCATGGCAATTCAAATGCAAAGAGTTTCAAAAACGCTCTAATAAAAGCTTATTATTTTGCAAAAACTGCGATTATGGAACAAATTAAGCAGGAAATAAGCTGTGTGGAGGTTAGGAATGTTGGAATGTAATAAAATTCATCCGTCGGGGGGGATACTTGGTACAGGAAGTTGTGTGCCTGATAAAATATTAACAAACATTGATCTGGAAAAAATGGTTGATACTTCAGATGAGTGGATAGTTAAAAGGACTGGAATTTCGGAAAGAAGGATTTTAAATAGTAATACACCACTTTATGAACTAGGAGTTAAAGCCTCTAGAAAGGCGTTGGAAGATGCTGGGATAACCCCTGAAGATATTGATTTAATAATAGTGACTACAGAAGCTCCTGATTACTTAACACCATCAATGTCATGCCTGGTGCAAAAAGACCTTGGAGCCATAAATGCTGCAGCATTTGATATAAACGCTGCATGTACAGGTTCCGTATATGGTTTAACTATAGCTAATCAGTTTATAACTACAGGATTCTATAAATATGTCTTAATAGTATGTTGTGAAGGACTATCCAGAATAGTAGACTGGAAGGATAGAAGTACATGTGTTCTCTTTGGAGATGGAGCTGCTGCAATGGTAATGGGACCGGTAGAGGACGGCTATGGAGTACTCTCCTCTCATATAGGTGCGGATGGCACCTTGGGACATAATATTACAATTCCATGCTGTTATTTAAACGAAGAAGAGATAAATAAAAGACCGGGCAATAATAAGATGGTGTTATGGATGGATGGGAGTGAAGTCTTTAAATTCGCTGTAAGAGTAATGGCTCAAGCTACGGAAAAAGTTCTGGAGCAGTCTGGTTATTCCATAGATGATATAAAATTGATTATTCCCCATCAGGCAAATATCAGAATAATTGATGGTGCTTCAAAAAGGTTAAATATTTCCAGCGACAGAATATTCACCAATGTTCATAAATATGGCAATACCTCATCTGTTTCCATCCCGTTGGCATTGGATGAAAGTTTAAGGGAAGGTCGGGTAAAAAAAGGTGATAATATAATACTGGTGGGGTTTGGTGGAGGGCTGACATGGGCATCAGCCTTGATAAAATGGGCAAAATAGAGGGGGCGGTTAATTATGAGCAAAATAGCTTTTATTTTTCCCGGTCAGGGTGCACAATATATTGGAATGGGTAAAGACATAGCAGACAAATATAAGAGAGCAGGAGACATATTTGATGAAGCGTCTGAAGCGCTAGGTTATGACATTAAAAAGATGATTTTTGAAAGCAATGACGACGAGCTAAAGATTACTGAAAATACTCAGCCGGCAATATTGGCAACCAGCATTGCCTGCATGCAGCCTTTACTGGAAAAAGGTATTAAAGCTGACATAACTGCAGGACTCAGTATTGGAGAATATACAGCTCATGTTTTGGCAGGAACATTTTCATTTAGGAATGCAGTACAGTTGGTACGAAAAAGAGGTAGATATATGCAGGAAGCTGTACCGGTAGGAGTTGGCACAATGGCGGCTATTATAGGGTTGG
>OFEK01001699.1_pt1 | contig 13871 bp, 10 predicted proteins | sample 1521131 | NCBI WGS metagenome assembly OFEK01 (sample SAMN05720209, study PRJEB24109) | activated sludge metagenome | isolation source: Anaerobic digester | place: China | collected 2015-12-16
CGCAGCGGGCGGCGCGGCCCGTGGCTCGGCGCGTGGCGCTGCTGGTGCCGGACCATCGTTTCCCGCTGAGTCCCGGAGAGTACTGGCACCAGGTGGTCCATGCGGTGACGCGAGAGGCGGCCCGCAGGGACATCCGCGCCGAGGCGGTCTCGTGGCCGTACATGGAGCAACTGACGTTCGCCGAGCAACTGAGCACGAGGGGCTTCGGGGCGGCGGTGGCGCTGGCGACGCCGGAGAACCGGCTCCTGTCGCTGCGCGAGATGGCGCGGCGGCAGTTTCCGGTGCTGCTGCACAACCGTCGCGTGTCGTGGCTGAACGTGCCGTCGCTGATTCGCGACGACTTCGCGGCGATGCAGCGGATCGGGCAGTTGCTTGCGGCGCAAGGGCACCGGAACGTGTGCCTGGTGACGAACGACTACGCGGCGGAGCGCGAACGGCTGCTGGGCGGCCACGGCATGGTCGAGGGCTGGAGCACGTTCCTGCGCGAGTCGGGCCTGGCGGCGACCAGTCCGACGCCGGTGCACGTAGTGTACGGCCACTACGATTGCATCCAGGCATTGCTCGAGTGCCGCAATCCGCCGACCGGCCTGGTCCTGGCGTTTCGCGGCGGGCATCGGGCCATGACCGAGGGATACCTGTCGCGCGTCCCGATTCCGGAGGTGGTGAGCGTGGCGATGGTGGACTCGGCCGAGGACATTCCGCCGCAGCCGTGGCGCCCGTCGCTGACGTCGTTGACGCTGGACATGACGCGCATGGCCGAGTGCACGATGGAGATGATTGACCGGATGCTGGGCGGGGAGATTCGTCCGCCGAGCATCCGGATTCCGCTGCAACTCAGCGTGACCGAGAGCATCGGTCCGGCGCCGAAGCCTCCCGCCTGACAGCCGTTCAGCGGGCGGGCTTGCGGTCGAGGAGGCGGCGGACGGCGCGCAGCACCTCGGCGGGTCCGAAGGGCTTGGTCAGCAGCGCGGCGTCGGTCGGCAGGTTCCTGTCGGCGATGGCGGCGTTCTCGGCGTACCCCGTGACGAACAGGATCCGCATGGCGGGCCGCACGGCCCGAAGCCGCCGCGCGAGGTCGGGGCCCTGCAAGCCCGGCATGACCACATCGGAGACCAGCAGGTGGATGTCGTGCTGGTAGTGGTTCCCGAGCGGCAGGGCCTCGTCGGCGCAGCCGGCCTCGAGGACCGAGTAACCGCTTCGCCGCAGGACTTCGACGATCAGATGGCGAACCGTCGGGTCGTCCTCGACGACGAGGATCGTCTCGGTGCCGCCGAGCCGGGCGTCGGCATCGGCGACGACGGGGAACGTCTCGGCCTTGCCGCCGACGCGCGGCAGGACGATGCGGAAGGTGGACCCGAGGTCGGGCTCGCTGTAGGCGCTGACGGCGCCGCCGCTTTGGCGGACGAAGCCGTAGACCATGGAGAGCCCGAGGCCGGTTCCCTTGCCGACGGGCTTGGTGGTGAAGAAGGGCTCGAAGATGCGCTGCCGCGTGGCCTCGTCCATGCCGGTGCCGGTGTCGGTGACGGCCAGGAGGACGCACTCGCCGGCGGGGGCGTCGGGCGCCAGGGTCTGGCGGTTCTCGGCTGCGAGGTTCGCCGTCTCGATCGTGACGCGTCCGCCCTGGGGCATTGCGTCGCGGGCGTTGACCACGAGGTTCATCACGGCTTGCTCGACGAGGCCCCGATCGGCGCGCACGTTGCCCAGGTCGGGCGCCGGCACGAAGCGCAGGTGAATGTCCTCGCCGATCATCCGCCGCAGCGGATTCTCCATCTCGGCAATCACGTCGTTCAGGTTCAGCACCACCGGTCGCAGCACCTGGCGCCGGCTGAAGGCGAGCAACTGGCCGGTCAGTCCCGCGGCGCGGGCCGCGGCCTGGCGAATCTCCGTCAGGGGCTCGCGCGTGGCTCCGTGGATCGCGGCGTCGTACAGCAGCAGGTCGCAGTAGCCCTTGATGACGGTCAACTGGTTGTTGAAGTCGTGAGCCACGCCGCCGGCGAGCCGCCCGACGGCTTCCATCTTCTGGGCCTGGCGGAGCTGGTCCTCGATGTGCTTGTGAATGGTGACGTCGCGGACTACGATCAGCACGCTGCTGGGCGACGTCTGAAGCACGTGGACCTCGAACACGGCCTTCTCGCCGCCGCGCTCGTAGGGCCGCTCGGCCGGGCCCCAGGACGCGCCTTCCCGGGCGGCGCGGTGCAGAATCGCGACGGTCTCGTCCCCGATCAGGTCGGGGAACACTTCCTCGGCGGGACATCCGAGGAACTGCCGGCAATCCACGCCGAAGAGGCGGTCGGCGGAGGGGTTTGCGTCGACCAGGGTCAGCCCCCCGTCGGGGCGGACATCGTACAGAAGCATCCCCAGGGGCGACCGCATGACGATGCTGCGGAATCGCTCCTCGCTCTCGCGCAGGGCCCGCTCGGCGCGCTTGTGCTCCGTGATGTCCAGGGCCGTGAACGTCACCCCGGCGTCGAGATCATCGGGATCCAGCATGGTCGAACTGAGCAGCACGTCGATGATGCGTCCGTCCTTGTGCTGCCACTGGGTCTCGACGGCGCCCGTGCCGTGCTCGGCGAGTTCGGCGTACTTGATGCGGCCGACGCGATCGTACTCCTCCTGCGACGGATAGACCACGCGAGCACTGTGGCCGACCAGTTCGTTTCGAGAGCGGCCGACCATGTCGCACATGCGGTCGTTGACGGCCTGGATGACGCGGCTGACGACCACGCCGATGCCGATCGGCGCGGCCAGGAAGATGCTGCGCAGCGCGGCCTCGCTGCGGCGGATCGCCCGCTCGGCCCGTTTGCTTTCGGTGATGTCCATGGCCGTGACGGTGATGCCGCTGCGCAGGTCCCCGGCGTCGCGCACGCCGGCGCTCAGGAGTACGTCGAGCCGCGAGCCGTCCTTGCGGACCCACTGCGTCTCCACCACGCCGAAGCCGACCTTGGCGATCTCGCTGTAGAGCTCTCTGCCGACGCGGTCGTATTCGGCGCCCGTTGGATAGAGCGCGCGGACCGGGTGTCCGACGAGTTCCGTCCGGTCGTAGCCGACCATCTGGCAGAAGCGGTCGTTGGCTTCGAGGAACAGGCGGTTGCGAACGAATCCGATGCCGATCGGCGCGGCCACGTCGATGCTGTGCAGCGTGGCCTCGCTGAGCTGTACGGCCTCCTCGGCCCGAAGGCGGCTCGTCTCGTCGATCACCAGAAGAATCATCCCCTCGACGCCGCCGTTCACCCTGAGGGGCGACAGCGTGACGCGCACCGGGAACCGGGACTCGTCCTTGCGGCGCATGAATGTCTCGAAGTGGACGGAGACGTTGCCCTGCATGCACTGCCGGGCGTCGGAAGCCAGTTCCTCGTCGGCATCGAGAAGTCGTCCGACGGCCAGGCCGACCAGTTCGTCAGCCTGGTACCCGGACCCCGTGGAAGCGGTGGGATTGGCGTAGAAGACCCGGAGGTCGGCATCGGCCAGGAAAACCATCTCGGCCAGATCCTCGACCATGTAAGGCGCGAAGGCGAGCGCCTCGCGGCCCAGGTGGCGGCCGGCGCCGTGACCGTTCTGCATAGGCCAGTCCCCCAACCGATGCGGTGACTGGGACATCTGCCTGACCGGACATCATGCGATGCGAACACTCGCGATGGGACTCTTCTCAATCTGGACTATACAGGGGTCTCGGTTGCGGAGCAACAGGGCAGGGGTGGGATTTCTTCAAGGATACGCCGGACGTCGAACGCCCGCGGGCGCTCATTCCGGAATGAAGCCCAGGGCCTCGTGCACGCGCGCCAGCAACGGACGCGTGCGGGCCAGCGCCCGCGCGGCGCCGTCGGCCAGGACGCGGGCCAACCCCGGTTCGTCGGCGATGATGTCGCGGTACCGCTGCTGGACTGGCCGCAGGAACTCCACGATGGCCTCGGCCAGCTCCTTCTTGAGGTCGCCGTAGCCTTTGCCCTCGTACCGTCCGACGATCGTTTCGATCGGCTCGCCGGCCGTCGCCGCGAAGATCGTCAGCAGGTTCGCCAGCCCCGGGCGCGATTCGTCGTACACCACCTCGCGCCCCGCGTCCGTGACGGCGCGCTTGATCTTGCGGCGCACGGCCTCCGGTTCGTCCAGCAGCGCCACGTAGGTCGCGTCGTCCTCGTCCGTCTTGGACATCTTGCTCGTGGGATCCTTCAGGCTCATGATCCGCGCCCCCACCTTGGGAATGAACGGCTCGGGCACGGTGAACACGTTGCCGTAGATGCCGTTGAACCGTTCGGCGAGGTTTCGCGTCAGTTCCAGGTGCTGCTTCTGGTCTTCGCCGACAGGCACCAGGTCGGCGCTGTAGAGCAGAATGTCGGCGGCCATCAGCACCGGGTAGTCGAAGAGGCCGATGTTGATGTTCTCGCTGTGACGCGACGACTTCTCCTTGAACTGCGTCATGCGCTGGGCCTCGCCCATGTACGTGAAGCAGTTCAGGATCCACGACAACTGCGCGTGCGTCGGCACGTGCGACTGGACGAACAGGGTGCTCGTGGCCGGATCGAGGCCGCAGGCCATGTAGAGCGCCAGGAACTCGTAGCAGCGGCGCCGCAGCACCTTGGGATCCTGGCGGACCGTGATCGCGTGCAGATCGACGAGCACGTAATAGCACTCGTACTGGTCCTGGAGCGCGACCCAGTTACGCAGCGCGCCGAGGTAGTTGCCGATGGTCAGGCGGCCCGTGGGCTGGATGCCGCTGAGAATGGACGGCTTTCGCTTGTCTGGTGTGGTCTTCATGGCGTCGAGACTATAGCCGCCGACCCATCCCAAGTCAAGGCAACGCGCCGGCGGCATGCGCGGGGTGGCGTGGCCGCTGGCTGCCATGACGCCCGACGGCCATGACGGCTCCGCCCTCACCACGCTTCCAGCTCGCCCACGATCTCTTCCACCAGGTCCTTCAGCGTGATAATGCCGATGAACTGGCCGCGGGCATTTCGGACAATCGCCATCGCGGTACGCGTGCGCTGCATGGCGAAGATGGCCTGCGTGACGCCCATGGCCGGATCGAGGTCGAGCGTGGCCGTGGTGAACGTATCGAGGTCCAGGTCGTCGCCCGGTCCGACGTGCTCCAGGATGTCGTGCACGCGGACCACGCCGAGGACGTTGCGGCCCGTGTTGTCCGTGACCGGCAGACGGCTGTAGGGGCACCCGGCGACGAGGCGGCGGAACTCGGGATTGCCCGTGCCGCGGCGGACCGTGACCACGCGCCCGGCCGGGACCATGGCCTGGGCGACACGAACGCCCCGCAGGTCCATGATCTTCTCGACCAGCTCGTTCTGGTACGGCGTGACGACCCCCTCGGCGGCGCTGTCGCGCAGAATCGCCCGGAGACGGGCCTTGGCCGGAAACGGATCGGCGGCCCCTTTCGGTCGCACGATCGCGGTCCACACGGAGCTGATGCCCTTCAAAGCGGCCACGAGGCCGAGGGACCGGAAGAAGGCGCCGACGGCCCACAGCGGCTGGGCCCAGTGCAACATGAGCCGATCGGCGTGGGCGTTGAAGACGTTCTTGGGCACGAGGTCGGCGGCGATGAAGAGCGTCGGCGTCAGAATCGCCGTGGCGAGAAACTCGGCGTAGAGCGGATCGGCCTCCGGATGGCGGGCCTCCAGCATCCGCGTCATGAGCAAGGTGGCCAGGTAGACGGCCACGTTGCTGCCGATGAGCATGACGCAAATCTGACCGGGCATGTCGGCGAGCATTCGAACCAGGAGCCTGGCCTCGGGTCGCCCCTGGCGCTCGGCCAGGTGGAGCCGCACCCGGTTGAGCCGGTACAGACCGGTCTCGGCCCCGTTGAAGAATCCGGCGGCAAGCACCCCGGCCGTGATGCCGAGGCACGGCAGCAATGCCAGAAGGTCGTGCCAGATCATGTTCCGCCTCCTGTCGACTGTTCCGCGGTCGGCGGCGCCTCGTCCAGAATCTCCACGAGGATCTTCTTCGGCCACCCGTGCGCGCCGCCGCGGTGGCGGCCGAGCGACCGGACCGTCATCCGCAGATTGCCCCAGGTGCACTGGTCGCCCTCGCGCGGCAGGCGGCCGAGCAGCCCCGTGACGAAGCCGCCCAGCGTCACCACGTCCATATCCGTGTCAAGCTCGGCCGTGGCGTACTCGCGCCAGGCCCGCATCCCCAGGTTAGCGTCCAGGAGAAACTCCCGGTCGCTCAGCCGCTCGACGCGCGCCTCGATATGATCGTACTCGTCCTGGATGTCGCCGACGATCTGCTCCAGGCAATCCTCCATCGTCACCAGCCCCGCCGTGCCCCCGTACTCGTCCACCACCACCGCCAACTGAATCTGCTCCCGACGGAACAGGCTCAGCACCGCCTCCACCGACGCCAGCTCCGGAACGAACCGGACCGGCTCCACCAGCTCGCGCACCGGCTTGTGCGGCTCCAGAAACGCCCGACGCGACGTCACCAGACCGACCACGTCGTCGATCGACCCGCGGTAGACGACCATGCGCTTCATCCGCGTCCGGCGGAACTCGTCGAGCAGACGCTCGGTCGGCGCCGTGAGGTCGAACGCCACGACGTCCACGCGCGGCACCATGACCTCGCGGAGCCGGATCTCGTGCAGCTGGAGCACCTCGTTGATCATGTCGCCCTCGTTGCGGTCCACGGCCCCCTCGTCGCCGGCCAGATCGACGATGGCCTGAAGCTCTTCCGTGGTGACGAGCAACTGGGCGCCGCGGGAACGGCGGCCGGTCACGAGCCGCGTCAGCGGTTCGACGACGCCGCGGTCCAGCACCACGACGACCGGCCTCAGGAGCCACCGCAGTCCCCACAGCGGCACGCCCGCCAGCCGCGCCATGCCCTCGGGCGCCGTCGCGGCGATGGTCTTCGGGGCGACCTCGCCGCAGACGACCACCGCCAGAAGCATGGCCAGGCCCGCCGCCACCCCGGCCACGTGGCTGCGCGAGCCGATGCTCCAGACGATGGTGCTGGAGACCGCGTAGAACGTGACGTTGACGATCATGTTGCCCAGCAGGAGCGTGACCAGGAGCGACCGCGGCTGGGCGACCAGCGCGGCAGCCAGCCGTTCGGTCCGATGTGGTCCCGAGCGGAACCGGCGCAGGCGGTCGCGCGAGAGGCTGAACAGGGCGGTCTCGCTGCCGGAGAAAAAGGCGCTGAGGGCCAGAAGGCACGCCATGGCCACGAGCCGCAACGCGTGCTCGCTCAGCCACTCAACCATGGCGGACCTCCGCGAGCGTTTCCGCGGCGCGCAGCCCAAGGGGACCGGTCGCGGCGCAAGCCGACGCCCGGAGCAAACGCCTGTGGAGATCGTCACGGCGGTTCATGATGAAGGCATCTTACCGCCCCACGGGCACGATTTCCACGGAGTTGTTGTGCCGACGGGCCGCGGCGCTCTCAGCCAAAGCGACCGCCGAAGCCGCCCGATCCGCTGCTCTCGGAGGGGATGGGGACCGGAGCGCCGAAGCCGCCCGTGCTGTTGCGGCGCAACCCCATCAGCGCGCCCGCCACGCGGCACACGCTGCGGAACCACGAAGGCCTGGTCACTTGGGTCTCCCTGGGCGGCTCCTTGGAAACGAGCTGCTTGACGAGGATCCGGATGCCCCCATTCTGCCACCGGCGCAACACATGGGCCAGGTCTGACTGCGGCTGACCGCCGGCGGTCTGGATCAGCAGCGCGCGGCGGATGTTCCACGTGGCCAGATAGGCCGCGGAGGGAAAGTCCTGCGGCAGGACAACCCAGCGGTTGTCGAATTCGCCCGGTGCGGGGCGCCCGCCCTTGATTCGTCGCGAGTCCAGAAGGAACGCCGGCGGCGCGAGCGGGTGCGTCGTAATTGTACGGAGCCGCCCGGCGCCGCGAAGCAGTTCGGTCATCATCGGTCGCACGTCAAGCGTGGACGACAACCGGGATCTGCGCTTCGGCCCCGGACATCCGTTGAACAGCGGCACGGGCCAGTAGCCAAGTCGGGCCAGACGCACGCCGTAGAGGATCGCCTCCTCGCCTGGAATGTCCACGATGAGAGCCTGCTCGGGATCGGCGTCGGGCGCCCAGAACCCGGAAACGCCGTCGGCGGCTGGGGACGAGGGCCCAGTCGCCGGCGGCCCCATGCGCGGCGCCGCGAAACCGTCCTCCAGCGGCGACGTCTCGTTCATCTCGACGAACAGCACCGGCTTGGTCCACTGCGACCACAGGGGGCCCTGCCTCTCGGGGTCGGCGCCGCTGCGGCACCAGATGCGGAAGGTCTCTTCTCCGATCACGGCAGGTGTCCTCCATGTGTCTGTGCGGCACTGGATGGTTCCACAAGCACGGCCGCCTCGGTCGCGTGCTGGTCGATGCGCGGCGTGGACGAGAGCCGACCATAGGCGCCGGCTGCGCCGCCGCCGACCGTGTAGACGCCGAGGCAGGGATACACGAGGCGCCCTTGCCGGCACAGCGGCAACGTGTCGAACCGGCGCTGGGCGACCCAGAATTCCGGGTGACGTCGCGCGCTGCGTCGAATGAGGGCCCACTCCCCGGGCGGTGTGGCGCCGTCCATGCCCACGCCGTCGCCGACCCGGCCGAATGCCGGTTTCAGCACCCAGGACGCGTCCCAGCGCTCCCCGAGCGACGCCGGATCCACCGTTTCCGGCAGAAGCTGCCGCCATGTGGGAAAGGCCACGGGCAGGCCGTCCCAGGCGAGCGGCAGGCGCTTGCTCTGCACCACGAGTGCCGACCCCGGATTGACCATCGGCGTGCGACTCCCGGCGAAGTAGTGTCGCCACCGACAGGACCGTGGCAGGTCGGGCAGCCACTCAGCGGGGAAGAAGCGATACACGAGGTCCAGCGGCTGCTGCGGCCACGGCTCCACGAGGCGGGCGGTGCCGTGGTCCCAGCGAAGATGATCCGGAGCCACCTCGACCGCGTCGAGACCTCGCTCGGCCCAGCGTCGAGCCAGGTACGCCACCACCTGGCGGTCGTCGCTATAGGCGGTGGCGTGAACCAGGGCGACGCGGGCGCCGGGGCCGGCCACGGCGACGATCTCGTCGGCCATGCGCTCCACGGGGTCGCCCGTCGGGGCATACCCGGCGTAGTACGCGGCCACGCGGCGAGTCAGGCCGGAGGCCTCATTGAACCCGCCTGGCACATCGCAGTTGGCCTCGCTGATGCGCCAGCCGTCGGCCGTCCAGTGAAAATCGAATCGAATGACGCGCGACGGCCCGGGCGATGCGTTTCGGCGGCCCGCCCCGGCCAGTGTGCGGCGAATGCTCCGCGGCAGGGCCAGACGCTTCAGCCTGTCGGGGCGGTCCAGCAGCGCCGCCTCGGCGGCGTCGAGCTCGGAGGCCAGACGCTCGGCCAGGCGTGCCACCGTCTGCCATGCTTCGGCCCGGAGCACCAGCGGATAAGGGGCCAGGACCGACACGTCGCCGACCTGGGGATCCCATTTGCCGCACTGGAAGATGGCCTGTTCGACGAGGTCCCGATGGTCCGAGGGTGCCAGCGGGTCGACGTCGATCCAGGGCGAGGCGACCGTGCGCGGTGAGGCGATGGCCGTGGCGGCGGTCGTCATCACCAGGCTCCGAGGTGATGGATGACGGCCGAGGCGCCTGCGAGATAGCAGACGCCCGGGGCGAGCCCGCAGACCAGGACCGACCGGCGCGGGCTGCCCTGCCTGGGCCTGAACGCCCATTCGAAGACGGCCGCCAGACCCAGCAGCGGCAGAACGGGCCAGGCCGTGGCCGCGAAGTCTGAGACCGTGGCGGGCACCGAGACCCAATTGCCGGCGACACTGCGTCCGAGGATGGCCCCCGCGGCGACAAAAAACGCACCGAGTCGCACGCCGGCGGCCACGTCGCGGTCGATGGTCACGACATCCAGGACATCGGTCACCTTCGCCAGAAGGATCCACAGCACCAGGAACGAGGCGGTCGAGAAGAAGGCCGAGAAGACGACGACCCACCACCCGGGGCCCTCCCCGATATTGGCTCCGGCAAACGCGAGCATGAGGCCGAGCACCGCGCCGGCGATGGCCCACGAAGCCGCTGCGTTGCCGCGCTCCGCCACGTCGTCGCGCGCGCTCAGGCCGAGCCACCGCAGCGGTCTCACGCCCACGGCCGTCCACGCCATGCCCATGAGGCCGTACAGTGCCAGGTAACACCACGACGAACGGACTTCGTCGTCGGCGTAGAGTCGAAGGACAACTCCCAGGGCTGCCCCGGCGACCAGCGGCGACAGGAGCACCGGCAGACGCACCCTCAGCGACGAGCACATCCGACTGACCGACACGATACGCCAGATCCAGGGCCCCCACAGCCCGCCCGACAGAATCAGGCTCGCGATCAGCACCACAATCTCGTCGTTCGACATGGTCTCTTCCTGTAGGACCGCGTCCGGGTGGCAGCCGCCCGCCGCCGGCACAGGGCAAATTCCCGCCGGCTCGACATGATAACGCACAGACTCCGCACCGGCATCCGTGCCGCGGCGACAAATCCACTCGGTTGCCGCCAGGGCCGGTGGCGGCGCCACGGCGCGACCGCGCGCGGCAGCGGCCGCCGACCCGACGCATCGCGGAGCGCGCGGCTTCGACGCCCTCCGGCGTCCCTCACAGCAGGTCGCCCTGGGAGCGGAGCCAGACGATGTTGTCGTGGCCGGGGATGACGAAGTCGCCGATCTGGAGCACCTCGGCGAACGATTCGGCCGCCTTGTCGCGGTCCCAGAGCGTCGGCCCCAGGTCGCCGTGCTCCAGGTAATCGCGCGTCAGCAGGGCGTCGCCGGCGACAAACGTCGTCTCGGTCGGCGTGTTGACCATGAGCGAACAGTGCCCCGGCGAGTGGCCGGGCGTGGGGAAGATGTCCACCCCCGGCGCGATGCTGTCGGGGGCCGGCTTGAGCCGCTTGAGCACGGCGGCCATGGTCTTGTCCCCCTTGAGCTCGGCCTTGCCGTAGGCGATTTCCTCGGCATAGGCCATCCAACGCGCCTTCGGGAACGTCTCGGCGCCGCCGACATGCGCCGGGTCCAGGTGCGTCAGGAACACGTCCGTGACGTCTTCGGGCTTCAGCCCCGCGCGGTAGAACAGAACCGCCCGCAGCACCGCGTCGGGCCACCCCGGATCGACCACCAGCGTGGTCTGGCCGCTGCGCACCAGCGTGCACGTGGCCACCTCGTCGCGCACGTTGCCCGTCTCGTTCCAGAACCTGTTCTTGGCGAGCGTTCCAAGGGCCAGAACGTCCACGCGCAAATCGCTCATCCTGAAGTCTCCTCGGCGGCCCGTCCGGTATTGTCGCGGGCCGCGCCGCCCGAGATTATGGGGTGGCAGGGCGGCCAAGGCAAGACTTTTGCCTCCGCCCCCGGCTCAACTCTCGTCGGCCCTTCGGGCCGCAGATGCCGGCGTACCAGGGGAACTGAACCGCGAAAAAACGCGCGTTCCTGCGCTCGTGTCCGCGCGAACGTCTGGGTTTCGCCGTCATTCAGAGAAGACGTAAGGACAGAGAGGGCAATGTGTTAGAGTTGCCCCGGCCAGTGTCGCCGCCCGTTGCGCTTGCCTGCGTGCGATCCGCATGGATGATCTTCCCAGGCCAGGGCCTCAAGGCTGCGATGGCCACGGCGCCGTTGCCTCGTGGGGCGGCGATCAGTGCACTCCGGGGGCGGTTCATCCCCTTGGTCTGCGTAGCCGACATGGCGGCACGCCGCCGCCCTTGTGTGAACTGGGGAGTCCGAATCGTGAAAACTGCTGTCCGTGCAGTCGTCCTCGTGATGGTATTGCTCCTGTCCCAACCGGCGCTGGCCGACGCGATCGACCCGTTCGATTACTTCAGCGTTTACTCCCTGGGCGACATCGGCACATCGGGCAGGCGGTTCCAGGCCACCTTCTCCGGCACGGCCGGCGCCGCCGGGAACGTCCACCTGAGTTCGTCCAGCATCCTGCCCGCCTCGACCGCCGGATACGCCCTGCACGTCGGCGGCGACCTGAGCGCCCAGTACTCGACCACGTTCGGCGGCCTCACGGAAGCCGGCGGGCAGATCGGCATGAACGGCGTGATCGTCCGCGGCGACCTCCGGGCCGGCGGCAGCATCAGCGACTTCGGCTGGGGCGGGGCGACCATTCAGGGCTCGGCCTATGCCGCCGGGACCGTCACGTTCTCCAACCGCGTCAGCACGCAGGGCACGCATGCCGGGACCCCGTACGGGTCCCATGTGGACCACCAGGTCGTGTCCGCCTGTTTCCGGGACACGTCCAGCTATATCGGCGGTCTGTCCTCCACCGGGTCCGTGAACAACTACTACGGCAACCTGATCTTCACGGGCCAGAGCGGGCTCAACGTCGTCGAGATCGACCAGCAGACTCTGCGCAACGCCTGGGGCTTCACGATCATCGCTCCGGAGGATTCCGTGGTGCTCATCAACGTGCTGGACACGACGGTGTCGCTGGATAACACGACCTGGGTGCTCCAGGGCGGCATCGAGCGGCAATCGGTCCTGCTGAACATGCCCCATGCCGTGGACCTCACGCTCAGCCAGACGAACGTGGTCAACATCCTCGCGCCGTGGGCCACGACGGAGTTCCTGCAAGGGAACGTCGACGGCATGCTGGTGGTGGGCAACCTGTATGGGGGCGGCCACGTGACCGGCGGCGGCACGTTCGATGCCTCGACCGTGCCCGAGCCCGCGACACTGTCGATGCTCGTGCTTGGCGGCCTGGCGCTGCTGTGGCGCCGTCGGGCCTGACCGCCGCCATCCTCTCGCTGCGTTCACCGTAGGGGCGCGTCGCTGCACGTTCCGAGCCTCGTCCAGGGGCAAGCCGCCCCGAACTCGTCACGTCCTCTCCGCGGCGGCAAGAATTGCGCCTCGGGACGATGAAACTTCCTGAAGCCCATAGCACGCTGGGTCTCGTCACGGGCCGTTGCCGGAGAATCCGACGACGGCCAACGCATTTCTAAAGCCTTATGGCACAATGGCATGGGATCGCTTCGGGGCATCTGCCGGCCCCCCGTCCGCACCGGGGCCGCACGCCGTTGGCACGGGCTTTGCCAAAACACCTGTTGGAGACGGTTTGTCCATGGCAGTCGGCACCGGCGGCACAGAGGGGATGATTCATGACGAAGCTGTTCCAGGAAGCGGTTCCATCCGAGCGTGGGACGATCGAGGACCGGTTGCCCGAAATGCTGGACCAGGTGCTGAACCGGTTCCGGCGCGTGGGCGTGCAGCGGATATGTCTGCTGGCCGAGGAAATGGTCCGGGCGCGGATGGAGCAGCCGGCGACGGCGCACCTGGCGCCGAGTCCGGCGCGGCGGAACTGACGGCGGCCCTAGGAGACGCGGCGTGCTTTACGGGCTTTACCTTTCGGCGACGGGCATGATCGTGCAGCGGCACCAGCACGAAGTCATCGCCAACAACATGGCCAACGTCAACACGACGGCGTTCAAGCGCGACGTGGCGACGTTCCGCCTGCGTGCGCCGGAGTCGCAATCGAGCGCCTCGGGCATGGCCTACCGCGAGCCGCTGCTGGATCGCCTCGGCGGCGGGACGTTCGTCAACCCCACTTACACGGAATTCGCCCAGGGCGAGATCGAAAAGACCGACCGGGCCTTGGACGTGTGCCTGCGGGGGCCGGGGTTCTTCACCGTGCGCGACGCCCAGGGCAAGACGTTCTACACGCGGGACGGGCGCTTCGCGCTGGAGCGCGGTACAGGGCGGCTGACGACGCTGGACGGGGCGTGCATGGTGCTGGGGGCCACGGGGCAGCCGATCCAGGTGGACCCGTCGCGCGACGTGACGATCAGCAGCGACGGCATGATCAACCAGGACGGCCAGGCCGCGGGCCGCCTGCACGTGGTGGATTTCGAGAACGTGCGGGCCCTGCGCAAGGTCGGGGCGAACCTGTACGAGCACTCCGGCGCCGAGCCGGAGCGGATGC
>OFEK01001706.1_pt1 | contig 13820 bp, 16 predicted proteins | sample 1521131 | NCBI WGS metagenome assembly OFEK01 (sample SAMN05720209, study PRJEB24109) | activated sludge metagenome | isolation source: Anaerobic digester | place: China | collected 2015-12-16
GAATAACTCGCCGGAGTGCATTATGGAGAATGTCATCCGGGCGCTGAACTCCCCCGATCTGGAAGAAATCGCAGAAAACGGGAGGAGGTTTGTAGAGGAAAATTTTACGTTTGAGTCAGCAGTTGCCCGGTGGAACGGGGTGCTTGAGGGCGGGTCATCTCAAATCTATGAGTCTTCTCGGATAAAGATGTAGTTCATAGTCTCTCGATGGATCAGCGATGGTCTCCGGGAAATGGTCTCGGTTCCGTTTATCTCCTTTTGATGGTAAGGTTCCAGCGGGCAAGGGAGTTCGCCTGTCAGCAGCGGATGCCTCACCAGATCATCCATCTGGATTTCTCATCGCTGCTGATAGAGCCGGATGTTATGAATATTGTGGTGAGAATACCTGATTTTTATAAGAGTGGTTTTGTGTTCCGGATGTTATCGGCATAACCGCCGTCAGATGTCATAGTGAAAGAATTACCTGGAATATCTCCCTGATAAGGTCTGGTTGTTGAGTCGATCTACGGATCCCCATTATCATCTCAGATTAGTTTGCCTGTCTGGGACTTTACCGCACGCACGGTAATAAGAACCTGGTAATCAGGATCCTGGTAATTGAAATACTCGGGTTTGAGTTCTTCAACAGCAAGGCCATGTAAAAGGGCAATCGCGATAAGAACATTCCCATATGCTCTTACCTGAACGTTTTTTCCTGTGAATTCTCTCTCAAAGAGCTGTTGCGCCGACTGGGTGGTAAAACGCCAGAATTCGCCCCATCTGTCCATATCGTAGCGAGAGATCTGGCTTAGCCCGGGCATCGTCGTCAGGAGTACACCATCCGGCTTCAGGATGCGGTGAAGATGGCTTATTGCTGAGGGAAGGTCATAAATGAATTGAAGGGTCTGGGTCGGGATTATATAGTCGAAGAGGTTAGAGGAGATGTTGTCCGCCCGTGTTATGTCGGCCACTATCGTAGCTGATGAAGTCCCTTTGACGTGAAGGATATCAGACTGCTTGACCTTATCGCCACCGAAATTTCTTGTATAGGTGTTATCCCCGATTTCCAAGACTCGGCCATGAATGTCATTTTTGTGCTGCGAAAGGAAGTTTTCAATGTAGTATCGATCAATTGGCTGGCCTCGGTCGTTGCCAAAGGAGGTGCTGACGGGGTGAAGATAATCCAATCTCCCTAGATCGATCGTGCTGAGGAACTTCCTCTCTACCCTCAAGAATGCCTCCTTCATTTGCTGTGGTAGGGACGGGGAATAGATGCCATCAGGGCGGATGTTGCCGTTGGTATTTATTAAGTTAACTCCCTCCCTGTTTCACCACTTCTCGACGCTCTGAACGAGGTTCTTTTGGTTCACTCCGGCAAGAACAGCCGCCTCTACTGAAAGTGTGTTAGAGGTGATCCTAAAATTATAAGGTCCCTCAGATAAAATCGAGGATCATGGTATTCCAGGAAATTGACGATGATCTCTGGGAGATTGTTCAGAAATACCTCCCCCCAACAAAGCCGCATATCGGCCGACCCCGATGTGACCCCCGCCGGCTGTTCAACGGTATCCTGTACGTTCTGACCACCGGATGCTCCTGGCTCGATGTACCAGCGAAATACGGCACCAAATCGACGGTTCATCGGTACCACCTCGAACTCTGCGAGAAAGGCGTGTACCAGGCGATCTTCCTCGACCTGCTCCGATCCGGGTATGAGATCAAGAAAATCGATCTCTCCCATTGTTCTACCGATACGAAGGATATCCCGGCAAAAAAGGGGGATCGACCGGCTATGATGGCTATAAAAAGGTAAAAGGGAACAAGCTGAGCGCTCTGGTCGATCGAAATGGTCTCCCGCTGGCCTGCACCGTTTCACCCGCAAATATCCATGATTCCCGGCTCTATGAACCAACCCTCGAAGCATTTAAGATTCCCGATGTGCAGGATCGCCCTGCGATCATCTCCGCAGATGCAGCCTACGATGCCCGGGGAATTCGTCAGTACAACCGGAAACGAGGAATTAAGAGCAATATCCCGGTCAATCGGAGATCCCGGAGATATTCAAAGCGAGGGCGGCCATTCTGGTTTGATCCTGAACTCTACAAGAAGCGCAGTGCAGTAGAGCGGTTCTTCAGTTGGATTGAAGCGTTTAAGAAGATTGTTCCACGGTATGAGCGATATGAACACTCATTCAGGGGATTGATTCACCTGGCATGCAGTGTCATGATCGGGAGAATATTGGGATGACCTCAGAGCGACAAGTTTCATTACAGGCATCCAAGAATATCGGTGCACTGCGAAGGGTGAAGGTTTTTTGGTCAATTTGAAGAGATCCTCGACTGGGGCGGATCGGGTGAAACTCTTCCCAACACCCCAGCAATGAAAGTATTTTACGGACAATGGCTTTGTACATCTCCTGGGCTTGCCAATGGTCGTAATGTGAGAAGATGGAAGAAGACAATTCATTTCCCGGAACAGTCTCCTGGTATCGAAGGTCTTTCTCGGGAAGAACAAGGAAGGGCCTTGTCGTCCCTGACGCCGACGGTGTAATTGTTGTATGTGTAGAATTCTTTATCGCCGATGACAATGTCTTCTGTTCAGCATCTTATCGCGTTAGAGATAGTCCAGAACCTCCGGGAGGAGTCTGCTGTCGTGTGGAGATCCGGCAGGGTGAGATAAGCCATTGGAACCAGGGGGGATACTCGATCATCAGCGTCAGTTTGAACCTGAGATTCTAGGTCGAGCATGGCGACCCATTGACGGTAAACATCTTGGTATCTCGTCGCTTTGGTTTCCGCACCGGATGCGCAGAAGAGCGTTGATCAGGGCACCAAACTGCGCCTCGTCGATCCTGCCGACCAATGCACCGCCTCGGTCAGGGGTATCGAGTCGATATGAGCGAGTCGCCGAAGGTCGTCCCGGTTCTGCAGTCCTTTGATCGCGTGGGTGACATCGGCGGAGAGGAAGATTGCACCGAGCAGGAGTTGATGGATCGAGCCGGTATTCATAACCGAGAGGATTACCTGCTTGGCCTCCAGGTACAATCAGTGGCCAGGACATAGAGAATCCCGTTGGATATCGCCCGATGGTCGGCTCGTGGTTGCCCGAACGCCGGTTTCCCGAAATATCATGCACTCTGGGTTTTATTCAAGATCTCATATAATTGGGAGTGACCTCATGATTTTGAGTTGCTGAAATGTCTACCCCTGACCGTTCTTGCCACCGAACCCAGGAGGTTCCATAACCATTCCTCTGACCCATACGCCCGATGAGGAACCTCAGGAGCGCTCATGTATTGATTAAGACTATCTTCAGAAAGCCCGAGTTTCTTCATCACGAAAATACGATCCTGTTCCTCCTGCTTAGGATCCGGATAAGGGGAGCCTTCCAGCAATCGCATTGCCTCATCACGCGTCATTTGTCCACTGACGATGAGATTGGAAAGATGCACCCGCCGTTTATCATATCCAAACTTGCGCGGAAGGATATATCCCTGGTAAAATCTGGTGAATACCGATTCGTAGTGTTTATATGGGTAGGGCTTATACCCAAACTTTTTTTGTAATAACTCCAGTGCTTCGAATTTATTATACGGGAAGTAATCAAGGAATGGTAGTTCTTTGATCCCGCGGATATACGCGTACCAGAGATAGTCTACTGTTGATAACAAAGGATGCGTTTTTATTGGAATACTCCCAAAACGTCTGTGGATCTGCCGGATGTTATATACATCCCGTTTGTAATTGATCCATCGTGGAGGTAGAGCCATACCTTCTGTCGCCTGATTGTATCCAAGCAGCATATACTGGACTCTGTGTTTAGCCGCCTGCTGATAGTTTAAAGCGAGCATGGCGTTATCCATCAGCATTTCGATGTCAACGACGTTCGCCTTAAAGAAAGACAGCTGTAAGTCTCGGTTTTCTTCCCAGTTGATCACATGAGTATAGAGGTCTACGCCTAGACCGTTTACTATATTGGCAATATTATGGGATGCGAGTTCCGAGTTCCAGCCATTATCCAGATGTACTGCCAGTGGGCGCAGTCCATGTTTCACTGCGAGATACAACGCATACGAACTATCCACACCACCAGATACTCCCACAATGCAATCGTATTCTTTACCCTTCCCGGCGACCTTAATTGTGGAGATGAGTTCATCGCAGTGATACCGGGAGCCTGCAGCTCTCGCTTTGGAATCCTCCATCCCTTCCAGAAACGCTGTGCAATAATTGCATCTGCCCTTCTCATCAAACACTATATCCTTTGCTGTGACATCCATAACACAACGGGTACACAATTGATAACTGGACATGCTTAATGACCTCGCAGTAGTTGTCGCCTATGGACTGTTAACTATCATTTAAAAATGTTTCGCAAGTGATCCTGCCTTGGATAATTGATCATGACCGCCCGATGCTTACCTACATAAACGAACATACTACCCGCTGCTACTGCAGATGCACCTGCAACAACAGCCTCCTGAAGATGTTCCAATTTGCCCGCTCCTCCACAGGCGATAACAGGTACATCGACATTGGCAGTTACCCTGCGCACCAATTCAAGATCATAACCGCTACCGGTGCCATCACGTAGCGCATCGTTGACGAAAATCTCCCCGGCACCTGCCGCCACTGCTCGTTTGATATGCTCAACCGGATCCATCTGGATCTCTCTCCCGGTTGCAGAACAAAACAGGCGATATCGTCCTCGCCAATTTTTCTTAACATCTACTGCAACAACTGTGCTTGAAGATCCCAGATGATCGGCTATTTCACGAACCACGTTGAGGCTCTGCAGGGCGGCGGTATTCACCACAACCTTCTCAACACCCAGACTCACCAGGCGTTGTGCCTGCTCCACCTCAGTCACCCCGCCGCCGTACGCAACCGGCATGAACGCCTCACTGACAATGTCCTGGATCCGCTCAAAGTTCGGTTGACTGCCTGATCGAGAGGCCTCTATATCAAGAAGAATCAACTCGTCAACCTCCTTCTCATTAAAGATACGCACAGCATTGATAGGATCGCCTATATACTTCGGATTCGCAAAACGGATTGTCTTAACTAGTCCACCATTCTTCTGCAGAAGGCAAGGTATGACACGGATATGCAGCATAGTCAGGGCTCTAGAAGACGTCTTAACAGAGCCATACCAAATTGATGGCTCTTCTCCGGGTGGAACTGCACTCCCATCACTCGCCCGCATTCGAACGCTGATGTGAAATCATGACCATAACGAGTAAGACCTGTGACATCACGGGACTCTTTGCATTCCACGTAGTACGAGTGGACGAAATAAAAGCGGTAATCTTCGGTGCCCGAGCCAAAGAGTGCTGAGGGACGCACAGGTCGAACTTCGTTCCAGCCCATGTGCGGCACCCGAAGTTTAAGATCTTGCACCTGAAATCGTTTTACTATCCCCGGTACCAGTGCCAGACCTGGCAGGTTCCCTTCCTCGCTTGATTCCATCAACAACTGCATGCCCAGGCAGATCCCAAGGAGGTTGGCGCCGCGTTTCATTACTGCTTCATGTATCGCTGCATCCATACCTGTTTCCTGCAATGCTGTCATACCTGCATCAAAAGCCCCGACACCAGGGAGGATCAACGTATTTGCTGATCTCACCTCATCGGGAGATGTAGATAATCGTGCATCTCCACCGATGAAACGAATCATGTTGAGCACGGAGCCACAATTGCCCATCCCGTAATTGACGATGGTCGCCGGTGTTAGACTCATGATAATTCCAACTCTAAAGCCTGAACTTAATATGCAGCAAGATTGTTTCTGCTGCTCCCTCAATCACCCAGCACGTAAATCCTGTCGCAATCCGGGTATCCACTTCAGCTAGGTCCATCGCATCCACCATCGAATTCACGATTGTGTTGGCCCGTTCAAGCCTGGCACAGAGATTATCTTAGTTTCCTCATTTCTCAGGATGATCCCGTCAACAGGTATCTGCATAGCACATTCTTGAATCAGATTCGAAAACATAGCTTCAACCTATATATGTATTTCCTATGCAGCGCTGTGTTGCATAAGTCTGGTCCTTCGACCCAAACGTAGAAGATGCCGGACGCCCCGCCCGCCCCTTCATGCCACGAAAAGAACGTTGGGGACGCCCGTACCCCGATGATCGTGACTGGGGTATATATAATGAGCTCCTGGTCAAGCGCGGGGAGTTCTACCTTTCGCTCGAGTTCATCGACCAGTGGGATGACCAGCTTGCCCGGATGAACGCTGGCAAGCCCGGTCGACCATTTCAGTATCCTGACTCATTCGTTGAGTGGATGGCCCGTATCCACGTCTTCCTGCAGATGCCCTACCGCCAGATGGAGGGATTTGTTCGGAACCTCGCGACATTCATTCCGGGCATCAAGGCGGCAGATTACACCACCCTCTTCCGTCGAATGAAGAGTCTGGCTCTCTCGCTCACCGTAACTCCCCCGATCCTCGCCGAGGACGTCATCGTCGCCGCCGATAGCACCGGGATCAAGGTTACGAACCGGGGCGAGTGGATGCGCGAGAAGTGGCGGATCCGGCGTGGCTGGATCAAACTGCATATCATGATCGATGTCGAGACCAACCAGGTTCTCGGTCTGGCGATCACCGATGAATCGGTACCGGACGACCAGATGTTCATCCCGCTCCTCGACCAGGCCCAGCAGAACTGTGGGGAAGAGCACCCGGTGCACCGGGTACTCGCCGATGGTGCCTATGACCGCAATGAACTCTTCAACACGCTCGAACACCGGGGAATCGCCTCCGGCATCAAGGTCCGGGTCGACGCTGCGACCCACTCGACCGGGTCACCCTATCGAGCCGAATGCGTCAGGGACCGAAACCGCTGGGGCGGGTACCCCATGTGGTCGCGGGTAGTCACGTACGGGATGCGGTGGAAGGTCGAAGGAGCCTTCTCCAGCATCAAACGGATCTTTGGAGAGGGAGTACGAGCAACGTCCCGGGAGGGGATGTTTCGCGAGTTACGGATAAAAGTGAACTGTTACAACAAATTGATCGCCCTGGCGGCCTGACGGGAGGTGATTGGCGGGAGGGCAACCACCGGGATAGTTATGCAACACAGCACTATGCAGTGGGGTTGTAGGATCAAACCCAACAACCTGCGCTGCTTCACTAAAGATTACACGAAAACCTGTTTCCCTCAGATAGTCCGTTATATCCTGGCGGGTTGGGATCGGTGGTGATTACCCACGATCTTGTATAGAGAGACAGAATAACCGTCTGAAATAAGAGACGAAAGGCTGCGATAAATCCATGCACTGTCTGCAATTCCAGTCACTGTAAACGATCATGAAGAACTGCCTTCTTCTTCCCTTCACCCCCGAAACAGCAAAGCGTGCGACCGGACTTTTCAACCACCCGGACGCCCTCTACTTCCCACCCCGCCATCCCCATTTGGTGCCCATCACACACTGTCTCATCCTGCCCGGACCACCCCTCTTCCTGCAATTATGCCCTTTCGTGGCGACTGCTTCACGGTCAACTGGTTCCAATGCCACCATCATCTCTGCCGTTGTACCGATGTGACGCACATCTCTATCGAGTGCCGCAGAGAGCCATCTCGACTCGGATGGTCTAACGCGGTAATCTTGAGCAGGCCGATGAAAAATATATATGTTATAATAACCCACTGCCCCTCAGGTCTGGGTATCAGTGCTCCATCCCTCTTCCGGCCATCCCTGTCCGGAAAAGGGTCGCCTGCTTCATCGCGGCAGGCAGCGATGCGGATGGACGAGGGCCTGTGTATGGACGTGGTTCTGTGGAGTCAGGGTGGATACCTTTCTACGTGGAGAGCGTAGCTCGGTCAAGGCCGATTGCGGTTGAAAACCGGGTCCGGATAGCCGGGGATGTGGGGGGATATCCTCATTGCCACAGGATGTCCGGCGAGGTTGAGCGTTTCCTCAACTTGGGCTTGCGTTCCCCCCATCCGGGGAGGGACCATGATAACGAAACAGTTGTATCTCCTCCAACTATCTACACGACTGAAGAAGCAGTCCATCTCGCTAAGGGTCCAACAACCTGTGCCCCAAGCAGGTTGCCATGGCAGCAGGCCCCTGCTGTCGGCACCCTCGTTGCTATGCCCGCCTACGACAAAGAGGCATACATTGCAAAGGCCATTGTCGATGCGCAACAGCACGTTGATGCTGCCCTCGTCGTTGACGACGGGACAAAGGATGACACCGTCTGGATTGCCGGGGGGTTCGTCGTCGTGGAATTCATTTCAGACTTCCGTGTCCTATCAAGGAGGGTCATTGAACCTACGATAATAGGCAGAATGCTCGAGGACTATGGTAATGCTATCGATGATAACAGAATTCATCCTACATTCATTCATATTGCTGACGAAGCAGAGGTAGGGGGGTAGAGGTGTAATGAAAATTGCATTTCTCGATGTGTATAATCCAATTCCAATTAATAGCGGCGGAGACTGGTACCGATTCCACCTTCTTAATGACATGGGGCAAAGGCATGAAGTAACGGAATATTTCATGTACGAAGAAGATGGGAAAACAGGTTTTCTCCCCCCACGTATACCTTTCGGTACCAGGCACATCCCTTCTATTTTACCTTGGGGGAAATTTACGAAAATCTTAGAGATTTACAAGCCGGAATATCTAGTTTATCAGGCTTTGTTTAGGGATATCCCTGCAGAAATTGTTTTCACTACCGTTTACAGTTATCATTTTGCCAAAATAATTTCAAAGAATCAAAGGGTTCCTCTCGTGTTAGTGATGCATAATATTGAGTGGCAATACTTGAAGGGGAGCAAGTCTCCTCTCTATAAACCTATGAAGATATACGAGCACTATGTGATGGCACACGTAGATGCAATCGTCGCTCTTTCGCCAAGGGACTGTGAGTATGTTAGGAGTAATTTCCCTGAGAAGAAGTTATTCTACATCCCACCCGGTGTGGATACAACAAAGTATCAAAGTGGCGGATCTAAATATGATTTCGGTAACGATAAATGCAATCTTCTCTTCTATGGGGCTCTGGATAGGGAACAGAATGTTGAAGGCTTAAAATTTATTATATCTTCGTTGATACCGGCATTGAAACTATCTGGATTAATGCCCAGAATTCGGATGAACGTTTTTGGATCAGGGAAACCACCAAAAGAGATTGATCTTGCGGGAAACCCTGATATAAATTATTTAGGCTATGTGGATGATGTGGAGAGATATATCCGGGGTGCAGATGCTATCCTTGTACCATTAAAGAATTCAGGTGGGATAAAGGTCCGGATCCTCGAATCTCTTGCGTGTGGTAAGCCGGTTATTGCTTCTCCTGAGGCAAAGTCCGGTTTGCCTGATGACATAAGCATGTGTATCCATATAGCCTCCTCAACAAGCGAGTTCGTTAATAAAATCAATCAAATACTAACGAATGAATGTCCTGTGAAGGTAGACCTCGATTTCTCCAAAGGATACTTATCAGAGAACTCTACATCAGATATTATTGAGTATTTCGAGGAGATTAAGCGGTCATCCCACAACTCTCCCGATCACGATGGCACATGCCAGGTGAATCTATCCGATAGATGAGTGCTCATAGCGTTCATATCGAGAAAAATTTTTCTTGAATGTAACGGTATTCCACTGCCGGATGAGCTCCTTATCAGTATGCTTTTTTCGGTCGGTGTCAACGTTATGCTCCATAAGCAGGCCTCGCTTTGCACCAGTCGTCTCTCATCGATCTAGCGTTATGGGCTTTACGATGGTCCACTATGGTATCCTCCATGGCGTCCTCACTCAAGCAACTTCTTTCATCACCTCACCCACGGGTCGTCTCTCTGCTCATGAGCCGAAAGCGACCAGACCAGAACACATTTCAAAGGTTCCTGCCCCTGCTTCACCGGAGAGAAGTACCTCTAGAGCAAAACATTCCAGGTGTTCCTGGGGTGGAAAGAGGATGGTATAATGGTGCCGGTTCATAGAGTTCTTCATGCCTGGCCTCAGTTTCGCCGGTTCCGCATCCACTGTATAGTGAAGGGCTCCCGAAACATCATGCCCGAAGCAATGGCTTTTATATTTAGTGGTTCGTAGGAATTACGAACCCGTTTACAGCAGGGAGGATGGTGAAGTTATGGGCTATCTATCTTTACGGAGAATAGATGATGTATCTCGTTCATCGATGGAGTATGGATGCCTGGAGACGACCTGCTTTGAAGAGCATCTCGTCAGAAAGACCTCTAAAAGATTACTGGTGTTGAGTAGAATAATGTCTGCCTTTACCCGGAGCCGGGGAGATGTATTAAAACTTAAGAAATATAGCTTTTACCGTTTCAATGATAAAAGAGTCCGGTCACTTGGAATCCTATGGCCGATCCCTAAAAGAAAATCCTCTGCAACATCAGTCAAGTTTATTCCTCCGGATCTCGATGGTGTCTATCTCATAAATGGGACCTCGGAATCAGGTGAAAACGGGCTTTTTTGTTAATCGGGCGTGTGAAGAAGCATGATCAGAGATCGTTTATCTCGGTTTTATCAGGTAATGCTGGGCAAATCCCTGAGTTTTGTGAGACGGAACACTAATATTGAAGGTATCATATACTTTTGTATAAGGTACTCCGGACTACCCTTTATCTGCAGAGAGGTATTTCAGAAGAATAGAGTTAGTATTTTATTTTTTCACGCAATCGAACCCCAGGCCGCCGAAGTGGTATTTAAATATTTGATAAGGAACTACAACCTCATAAGCCTGAATGAATTTATGGACATATATAAGAAAAAGGGGACTTTCCCCAAAAAATCGCTTGTTATTACTTTTGATGACGGGCACAAGAGCAACTATGACCTGCTCCCGGTCTTTAAAAAATATAATATTCCGGTAACCATATTCCTATGTTCCGGAATCATAAATACAAACAGACACTTCTGGTTCGAAGAGGCGCTATATAAGGAGATGCACCTCCCGCTTACAGTAGAGGAATTGAAAAAAATATCAAATGGTGGCAGACTCAAAATTTTGAAAGGGATTGAATTTGGGCAGGAGAAAGAATACACAAATCCTCATGCCCTGTCAAAAAGCCACATTCACGAAATGTTGCCTCACGTAAATTTCCAATCCCACACCGTATTTCATCCCTGCTTAACGCAGTGTGACGATAGAGAGGCGCATGATGAAATATTTATTTCAAAGGCCATTCTCGAAGAAGAATATGGATTAGCCATAAATTCAATCGCGTATCCGAATGGTGATTATTCTGATAGAGATATTCAGTTGTGCATGGCTGCAGGATATCAGTTTGGCTTTACTACCGATCCTGGGTTTAATACCTGTCATACCGATCCATTCAGACTGAAAAGACTCTATGTCAATGAGAAGAGCAATAACCCACATGAACTCATAGTTGACGTAAGCGGTGTTACGGGCTTTATTAGTAGAATAGTCAACTATCCCGCCGCCCAGAAGGGCAGGGCTTAGACCCGCATCAGTGACATGCTACGATGGGCTGGTTGACAACAGCTCATGCCGCGATGAATATCGCGGCGATGTAGTCGAGGACCAGTGAATCTACACGAATCACAGATACAGGGGTTCCGGTCAGGAGGCGGTTAGAAGCACACATATCCCGCAGTTTGGGCAGGTCTGCGAGGTGTAGAGGGATTCAACGATCACCACCGGCACCCGACGAACTGTGCTTGTACTCGATGTTCCGCCGAAGTTGGCAGGATCGCAAAGCATTGAGACGACCACGCTGACCCCTCGAAAACGATTTCTGTCTTCACTTGCGGATAGCCTTGAGGTATTCAAGGGCAACGCCATGGTTGGTGCCTTTGGCTTTGGTCACAAGGATCTGAGACACAATGACTAACGTTCCTGCAGAACCCGGGGATTCTCCCCGAGAGGCGCTTGAGATGCCTCTTAGCACTCCTTGTTCCGGCTCGCTGAGAGCATCAGAGATCCATGCTTCTGTGGGTACTGGTGACAGCATCGGCGGCACAGGCAGAATTATTGGAGTTGTCCGTAACGTTAATGATCCAAGATCGGCGCCGGGCACTTCTCGGGTTCAATGGGGTCACTCTCAGGAGCCTCCTGCGTCAGGTAGAGGTTTAGGGTTCATAACTGTTGGGTGGCCTCCTTATCTCCCCTCTGTGAACTTTTGCGTGAGTCTTCCCCGAGTGCACGAGAATGAGGGCTCCAGAGCACTACAACCGCCCGACTGTCAGTTCAATCATGACCGGGGGGAATGCTGGCGAAAATCGCGGTTCAGACATTTATATCGTAATAAGGCGTGACGAATCGGTACCCAATGCAGGTTCCATATCCAACCGATCTATTTATCTTGCATTAATCACAGGTGGATGAGTATCTGGTGGACTTGGTGAAAATAAAATATTTCATATTTAGTACTCTGAATTCCGATGATGGCGTAAATAAGAAATTGTTGGGCCAGGTATCGGAATTGAATCGATTAGACCTGGATGTCGAGATGGTGCTCGTCTGTATTGGAGATGTTCACTATCCCTCCTATGACTATCTTACAACATACAGGGTGGACAGGGCTTGGACTGGAAATTTTTTCGGATGGATCAAACTTTTCCACGAGGTAAACAAGATATTTGGTAGGACTATAGATTCGCTGGGTTCTGATGATACACTGTATTATCGGTATGATGGTCCATTCCCCGTATATCACCCAAAGAGCCACCGGAAAGGGTTTAGGGCATGCAAGGTTGTGGTAGAGCATCAATCAAAAGAACTGGAGGAATTCAGGCTATATAATAATCCCCTTATGTATTGGTTCGAATATCTTCTTGGAAAATCATTAAGACAGCAATCTGATGCCATAATCGGCGTCACTGATGAGATCACCCTGTATGAGATCGCCTACGCCGAAGATCCGACGAAACCCCATCTCACGATAGGAAATGGATTTGCGGTTCAATCAGTCCCTGTGAGGCATGTTCCCGACCACGACGGCGACAGCCTCCACCTTCTCTGCGTCGCCAATGTCAGCCGCTGGCATGGGCTCGACCGGCTTATCAGGGGCCTCAGCACGTATGATGGAATGCCGAAAGTTATACTCCACATTGCCGGGGATGGAACAGAATTATCTTATCTCCAGAAACTGGCCGGCGACCTTGGCATCAGCGATCGGGTAGTCTCCCACGGCTTCACCACGGGAAAAGCCCTCGACACCCTCTTTGACCAGTGCCATATCGCGGTGGGGAGCCTTGCGATCCACAGGAAGGGGCTGACACAGACATCTGAATTGAAGGGGAGGGAGTATTGTACCCGGGGGATTCCTTATATTATTGCATGCGGTGACCCCGACTTCCCTGTAGATTTCCCATATATCCTCCATCTCCCCGCCGATGAGAGTCCCATCGATATCGAACAGGTTCTAGCATTCGCGAGAGAGATCTGCGCCGATCCCGACCACCCGCAGAAGATGCGCCGCTACGCTGAGGAGCATCTTGATTGGTCGGTGAAGATGAGGAAACTCAAGAGTTTTCTGGAGACACTGGTCAGGGAGGATACAGATAACAGCATCCAAAAACCGGCCCGGCCTCTTCTGCCGCAAAAGGGCTGAAGGATTCCGGTGGCATCACCTTATTTGGTGCAGATAATTTCTTCTGGATTGCGGGTCAAGAAGTCCCCGACGAGAGGGGTAAACAGTCACAGAGTTATGGAATTCTCTTACCCTCTTCCCCATTCATCAGTCCCAGGATACGTAACGTATCGGGCCCAATGCGGAGAGGTTTTTATCTTCCCCGATCAGGTTGTACGTCATGGAGATGTTTCCTTCTCCATTCATTTGCCAAACGGGCGCATAACTGGAGTAGTAGAACCAGTTATGGTCGATATACGCTC
>OFEK01001718.1_pt1 | contig 13765 bp, 10 predicted proteins | sample 1521131 | NCBI WGS metagenome assembly OFEK01 (sample SAMN05720209, study PRJEB24109) | activated sludge metagenome | isolation source: Anaerobic digester | place: China | collected 2015-12-16
CTGCCCGAGGCCTTCGCCACCGTGCGCGAGGCCGCCCGCCGCGTGCTCAAGATGCGCCACTACGACGTGCAGCTGGTCGGCGGCATCATCCTGCACCAGGGGAAGATCGCCGAGATGCGCACCGGCGAAGGCAAGACTCTCGTCGCCACGCTGCCCGCCTACCTCAACGGCCTGACCGGCAAGGGCGTCCACGTGGTCACCGTCAACGACTACCTGGCCCGCCGCGACCGCTTCTGGATGGGCCCCGTGCACGAGTTCCTGGGCCTCACCGTCGGCTTCATACAGCACGACATGCGCAACGAGGAGCGCAGGCAGATGTACGCCTGCGACGTCACCTACGTCACCAACAACGAGATAGGCTTCGACTACCTGCGCGACAACATGGTGATGGAGAAGTCCGAGCGCGTCATGCGCGAGCGGCATTACGCCATAGTCGACGAAGTGGACTCGATCCTGATAGACGAGGCCCGCACGCCGCTGATCATCTCCGGCCCGGCCGAGGAATCCACCGATAAGTACTACATAGTCAACCGCGTGGTACCGCTGCTCAATGTCCGTTTTATAACGGACAAGGAGGAGATCGAGGCCAAGCGCGACGGCACGGACCTGGGCAAGGGCTACGACGCCATAGTGGACGAGAAGAGCCACACGGTCACGATAACCGAGGAGGGCGTGCGCAAGGCCGAGAAGATACTCAACGTGGGCAACATCTACGACGACGTCGGCGCGGAGTGGGCCCATCACCTGACCCAGGGCCTGCGCGCCTACCACCTCTTCAAGAAGGACGACGAGTACGTGGTCAAGGACGGCGAGATCATAATCGTCGACGAGTTCACCGGCCGCCTGATGCCGGGCCGCCGCTGGTCCGACGGCCTGCACCAGGCCATCGAGGCCAAGGAGAACCTCCGCATCAAGGAGGAGAACCAGACGCTGGCCACCATCACCTTCCAGAACTACTTCAAGCTCTACTCCAAGCTCTCGGGCATGACCGGCACGGCGATGACGGAGTCCGGCGAGTTCTGGGAGATCTACAAGCTCGACTGCGTGGAGATACCGCCGAACCGGCCGCTGGCCCGCAAGGACTGGGCCGACCAGATCTACCGCACCGAGCGCGAGAAGAACAACGCGATAACCGCCGAGATAGAGCGGCGCTGGAAGCAGGGGCAGCCCATGCTGGTGGGCACCCGCTCGATAGACCGGTCCGAGAAACTTTCCGCCATGCTGCGCGCCAAGGGCATACCGCACCAGGTGCTCAACGCCAAGTACCACGAGATGGAGGCGCAGATCATAGCCCAGGCCGGGCGCAAGGGCGCCGTGACCATCGCCACCAACATGGCCGGCCGCGGTACCGACATCATACTCGGCGGCACCCCGCCCGACGAGGCCGAGCAGGCGCACGTGCGCGAGCTGGGCGGCCTGCAGGTCATAGGCTCGGAGCGCCACGAGAGCCGCCGCATAGACAACCAGCTGCGCGGCCGCTGCGCGCGCCAGGGCGATCCGGGCGGTTCCGTCTTCTACGTCTCGCTCGAGGACGAGCTGATGCGCCTCTTCGGCAGCGACCGCATCTCCTACGTGATGGAGAAGCTGGGCATGGAGGAAGGCGAGGTCATAGAGTCCGACCTGGTCACGCGCCAGATAGAGGGCGCGCAGCGCCGCGTGGAGGGCATGAACTTCGACGCCCGCAAGCAGTTGCTCGATTACGACAATGTGATGAACAAGCAGCGCATGGCCGTCTACGAACTGCGCAACATCGTGCTCGACGGCGGCGAGGTGGCCGGCCGCGTGAAGAGCATGATCCGCGAGAGCGTGGAGGAGCAGTGCGCGCTGTTCGCCCCGGCCGACAGGCACGTGCAGCTCTGGGACATGGAGAGCCTCAACGCCTTCCTGCGCAAAACCTTCGGCTTCGCCTCCGACCTCACCGAGGAGCAGCTGCAGCGTCTGGGCGGCGCCGGCCTGGCGGAGCATCTATGCGAGGAGGCCGAGAAGGCCTACGAGCGCCGCGTGGAGGAGTTCAGGGAGCGCGGCGTGGACTTCGCCGAACTGCAGCGCGTACTGCTGCTGCAGATCATCGACCATATCTGGAAGAACCATCTCTACGAGCTCGACCATCTCAAGAAAGGCGTGGGCCTGCGCGCCTACGGCCAGAAGGACCCGCTGATAGAGTACCAGAAGGAATCCTACGCGATGTTCGAGCGGATGCTCGGGCGCGTGCGCGACCAGATGGTGGAGTACGTCTTCCGCGTTCAGCTGCCGCCGGTGGTGCGCCGCCGGCCCGAAATGGAGCCGCAGGCCGCCCCTTCCGGCGGCGGCGCCCCGGCCAGGCCTCCGGCGGCGGCCGCGGCGAAGAAGCGGGAGGATAAGTTCTCCAACCTCAAGGTCGGGCGCAACGACCCCTGCCCCTGCGGCTCGGGCAAGAAATACAAGAAGTGCCACGGCGCCGGCTGACCGCCGGCCCCGCGGCGGGGGAGTTTTCTGACCAGGAACGGCCCTGAACACGACGGACCGGCCGCGGACGCGGCCTCGCTCCGCTCCCGCCTGACCGCCTTCCGGCCGGCGCTGCGGCTGGCGCGCTCGCCTCTTTTTCTCTCCGTCCTTTCCTCGCTGCTGCTCGTCCTCTCCGCTCCCGGCATCGGTTTCCCGGCCTTCGCCTGGGTCGCGCTCGCCCCGTTGACCGCCGCGCTCTGGCTTTCGGGTTCCAGGCGCGCCGGTTTCCTCCATGGCTGGCTGTCCGGTTTCCTGTTCTATTGCGGCCTGCTCTACTGGCTCTTCCCCACGATGCGCGCCGGCGGCCTCGGCCCCGGCCTGGCTGCCGGCGGGGTGGCGCTGCTCGCGGCCCTGCTGGCGCTGGAGTTCGGGCTCTTCGGCCTGCTAGGCCGCAGTTTTAAACGCGCCGGCGTCTCCGCTTTCCCGTTCGCGCTGGCCGCGCTCTGGACGCTCATAGAATGGCTCAAGGTGACGCTCACCGACGGCGGCCTCTGGTTCCCGTGGTTCCTGCTGGCCTATACCCAGTGGCCCAACGAGCGGCTGATACAGATAGTCTCGTTCACAGGGCCGTGGGGGCTGAGCTTCGCGCTGGCCTTCTCCGGCGCGCTCATCGGCTCGGCGTTCTTCAGGGAGGTGACGCCGGCCCGCCGGTTCCGCCGCCTCGGGTGGGTCCTGGGCATAGCGGGGTCCCTCTGGATCTTCGGCAACGGCGAACTGAAGAAGGCCGACGCGCTGCCGCCCGGCAGGACCGTCAAAGCGGCCGCGCTGCAGCCCTGCATAGATTTCTACCGAAAATGGGACGAGTCCTACGCCGGCGAGATAAAGCGCCGGCTCGGCGGCCTGGCCGCGGAGGCCCGCGCCGCGGGCGCCGGCTTCGTCGTCTGGCCCGAGAACGCCCTGCCGGGCTGGATAGACGACGCGGAGACCTATTCCTGGCTGGCCTCGGTATCGGGCGGCACTCATTCGCTGGTCGGGTCCGTTTCAAAAGGAGACGGACGCTATGTTTCCGCTTTCCTGATAGGGCCCGGCGGTGAGCAGGAGGCCTTTTACAACAAGCGCAAACTGGTGCCTTTCGGCGAATATATCCCGCTCTCCGGTATTTTCGGCGGCGTCCTGCGCACGCTGGGCGCGCTGGGCGAGTTCTCCGCCGGCACCCGTTTCCAGGGGCTGATGGAATACGACGGGCTGAAGATCTCGGCCGGCATCTGCTATGAATCCGTGTTCCCGTATCTCTCCCGCGTGGACTCGCTCAAAGGCGCGGACCTGCTGGTCAACATGACCAACGACGGCTGGTACCTCGACACCGCCGGCCCGCATCAGCATTTCGCGGTCAACGTCTTCCGCGCGGCCGAGAACCGCCGGCCGATGCTGCGCGCGGCCAATAACGGGATCTCCGCGTTCATAGACCCCTGGGGCCGCGTCACGCACCGCCTGGACCTGGACGAGCCCGGCGTCCTGTCGGCGGAGATCTCCGCGCCGGACCTGCAGTTCTCTTTCTACGCGCGCAACGGCGACTGGTTCGGCTGGCTCTGTCTTACGATATGCGCGGCCTTCCTGCTGGCGGTGTTCTTCCTGTGAACGGGAGCCAAGCCATAGCGCCCGCGCCGCCCGCGCCGAAGCGCGATCCCTGGTTCTGGCGCTCGACCACGCTCGCCGGCCTGACGCTGGCGGTGCCGGCGCTGACCTATTTCGGCCTTAACCGGATATTTTCGGAAGGATACCCTTCCCTTTCCGCCCACATGGCGGAATTCCTGGCCGCCTCGGCGGCGGTTTTCCTGACCATCCTGACCTTCAAAGTTTATAACGACAAGGAAAATATCGGTCTGGATATCCGCTCCGCCTTTTCCCTGCGGCCTATCGGCCGCAGCGCCGGCTTCCTGCTGCTCTTCCTGGCGGCGGACCTGGCCGTAACCTGGACCGGCCTGCGGCTGATAGCCGCGTATTATCCGGACACCGAAGCCCCCGCCGCCCTGGAGCGGCTCTGGTCCGCGCACGGCAACTTTTTTTTCATCGCGGTCAGCACTATGTTCATCGCGGCCTGCGAGGAGATAATGCTGCGCGGTTTGGCTCTTAACTACATAATGAAGCGGGCTGGCTTCATGAAGGCCATGCTCTGGACCTCTTTCCTTTTCATGATATTCCACGGCAGCCGTAACTGGATAGCCATGCTGCTTATTTTCTCCAACGGCGCGCTTTATGCGCTGGCTTACCGGCATACGGGGGGGCTGGCCGTGCCCTGCCTGCTGCACGGCCTGCATAATCTGATACTCAGGGCGACGGTTCTGCTGGATTTCGATCCATGGCTGTCCTAGTCTTCTCGCCGGGTTATGCCGCCCCGCTGCCGGGCCATGTCTTCCGGCCGGACAAGTTCCGTCTCGCCTTCGATATGCTGCTGAAAGACGGGCTCCTGTCGCGCGGGAACGTCGCGGCTCCGGCGGGGATATCGAAGCGGGACCTGCTGCTGGTCCATACACCCGCCTGGACGCGCAAATGCCTCTCCGGCCGTTTCACGGCCGCGGACTCGACACGCGCAGAGCTGAAAATAACGAAAGCCGTGATAAGGTCGCATTTCCTGCACGCCGGCGGCACCGTCAGGGCCGTGGAACTGGCTCTGGAGGGGTGGCTGGGGATCAACTGCGGCGGCGGTTCCCATCACGCGCGCGCGGAAGGCGGAGCCGGCTTCTGCCTCATAAACGACCTGGCGCTGGCGGCCCGCAAGGCGCGTAAGGACTTCGGTGTCGAAAGGACCATGATCGTGGACCTCGACGCGCACCAGGGCGACGGGACTGCCGCGATATTGAAAGGGGACCGCCGGGCCTTCACTTTTTCGATGCATCAGGCCGACATTTACCCGGTGAGGAAGGAAAAAAGTTCGCTAGACGCCGCCCTGCCGCGCGGGACGGGCGGCGCCGCGTACCTGCGCGTCTTGCGCCGGGAACTGCCGAAGGCCGTGGCCCGCTTCAGGCCCGGCCTTGTGATATACCTCGCCGGCGCCGACGTCTGCCGCGGCGATCTGCTGGGCGGCCTGGGGCTTTCGCCGGCCGACCTGCGCCGCAGGGACGCCTATGTAGCCGGCTTCTGCCGGGAAAGGCGAATTCCTCTCGCCGTGACCCTCGGCGGCGGCTACCGCAGAAAAGCCGCCGATACCGCCTTCCTGCACGCCTGCACCATAAAGGCCGTCCTTCGCGCGTACAGATAAAAAAGCCGGCCTGAAGCCGGCTTTTCTTCAACGCCCGCGGGCGCTTTCAGTTGACGGTATTGCGGCCGTCGCGCCAGCATTTCCTGGCGGGCCTGCGGCCGTGGTTGAAGACCCAGAGATAGGCGCCGCGGCAGCCGGGCCTGGATTCGACCAGCCTTATAAGATGGGGGTGCTCCCTGTCCCTGGCGTGCTTGTCGTCGGGGTTGTCCTGAGCCGTGTTCATACTCTCTCTCCAGTCCTTCCTTCGCTCCCCCCGTTATTATCAAGGATATTAAAATAACGCCCCCGGTGTAAGGTCCCGTGGGCCCTGGCGGCCGGCGGAAAATATCCCAGGCCTTTCTGGGCCTTTGGGGCTTAGTCCCTAAAGGCCTATGCCGGGGCCCGTGGTCCTATCCGCGCCGGGAGGAGCCGGCCCGGGTTATCGCGGCATTCGCCCCGGTTTTAACGGCCTCTCCTATGGATAATTCCGGTCTTGTGGGTCTAAGGGCCTATATTGGGGTAGGCCCTTAGGTATAAAAATCAGTAGGTCTAAAGTCCTTTGACATATGTTAACATAGATAGCACCCTGTATATATACATGGGCGCGGGTCCAGAAAACAAGGAGTCGATATGTTCAAAAAAGCAGTACTGTCCGCAGTAGCAGTGATATTCTCCGCAGCTTCGCTCTCCGCCGGGATCAACTTCGACACTCCGTCCTCCTTCGACCTGAAGGAAGCGATAGCCAATGCCGAGATCACCCTGCCCGAGGCGGCCGTAGAGGCCGATTCGAAAGGGGTCAAAGAGTGGACCATAATGGTCTTCCTCAACTCCAAGAACAACCTGGAGCGCTTCGGCCTCAAGGACATGAACGAGATGGAGATGATCGGCTCCTCCGATAAGGTCAATGTCGTTGTCGAGATGGGCCGCATGGCCGGCTTCGACTCGTCCGACGGCGACTGGAAGGGCACCCGCCGCTACCTGGTCCAGAAGGACAATGACACCTCCAAAGTGACCTCGCCCGTCATAGAGGAACTGGGCAAGACCGACATGGGCGACTGGAAGTCCCTGGCGGCCTTCGGTAAATGGGCCAAGGCGAAGTACCCGGCCAAGAAGTATATGGTGATAGTCTGGAACCACGGCGCCGGCTGGATCAAGGGCCGCGCTTTCGCGGAGAAAGGCCTCTCCTACGACGACGAGACCGGCAGTCATATGACCACCCCGCAGGTGGGCTGGGCGCTGCGCGACATGGGCGGAGTGAACGTGTACGGCTCCGACGCCTGCCTGATGCAGATGGCCGAGTTCGTCTACGAGATCAAGGACTATACCGAGTATATCGTCGGTTCCGAGGAAACGGAGCCCGGCGACGGCTATACCTACGACACCTTCCTCGGCCCCATAGTGGCCAACCCCTACATGGGCGCTCTCGAGGCCGGTAAGGTGACCGTGGACGCCTACAGCGACCATTACGCCTCCATAAGCCAGGGCTCCACGCAGAGCCTGATCAAGTCGTCGGCCATCGACGGCTTCCTGAAGGTCTCCAACGACTTCGCCGCGGCCGTGATGGCCTCGGGCGAGAAGGCGCTGGCGCAGAAAGCGATGGGCGCGGCGCAGAGCTTCGCCTACCCCGAGAACAAGGACCTCTACCACTTCGCGCAGCTGATCCTGGCCGAGACCCAGGACCAGAACGTGAAGGCGAAGGGCCAGGCCCTGATGTCCTACATCAAGAGCCCGCTGGTGGTGCATAACCGCACCAACAACAGCCCCGGCGGCTGGTGGGGCCCGGAGCTCTACGACGACGCCCACGGCATAGCCGTCTACCTGCCCGGCGGCGCCGCTCCGGCCCATTACGCCGACCTGCAGTGGGCCGCGGCCTCCAACTGGGACGACTTCATAAACTGGACCGCCCGGTAAACCGGAAGCCGAAAGGCGAAAAAGGGCCGTCCGCGCGAGCGGGCGGCCTTTTTTTTATGCCGGCTCCGTTTTGCTAAAATTAACATATGAACGACTGGAAGCTCTTCGCTCTCGGGGCCGCTCTTTTCGCCGGCCTGACCGCCGTGCTGGCCAAGGTCGGGGTCAAGGACATTCCCTCCAACCTGGCCACGCTTATACGCACCATAGTTATCATCATATTCCTGGGCGGCCTGGTCTGGTTCAGGAACGAATGGCGCAACCCGTTGGAACTCAACCGCCACAGCGTCATCTTCCTGATACTCTCCGGCCTGGCCACCGGCCTGTCCTGGATCTGCTATTACCGGGCCCTCCAGACCGGCCCGGCCTCGCTGGTCGCCCCGATAGACAAGCTGAGCATAGTTTTCGCCATAGGGCTGTCGGTGGTATTCCTGGGGGAACGGCTCGGCCCCTATCAATGGGCCGGGGCTTCGATGATAGCGGCCGGCACCCTCCTGATAATATTCAAATAAGTTCGCCCGGTTCGAGGCATCAATGAAAAAGGCCGGCTGTGAAGCCGGCCTTTCCGTTGCGGGAGGAGCCCCTTATTTCAGGTGCTTGCCCAGTATGCCCGCCAGTTCGAACATGGAGACCTGGTCCTTGCCGAAAAGCTTGCGCAGTTTGTCGTCCGCGTTGATGTTGCGCTTATTGACCTTGTCCTGCAGGCCGTTGGCCTTGATATAGTCCCATATCTTCTTGACCGCGGTGGGGCGGGCTACCGGCTCCGCGCCTATCACGGCCGCCAGGTCGGCGTCCGGCTGCATCGGTTTCATGAACTTGGGGTTAGCCATATGTATTCTCCTTAAAAACGGGGTCCTGCCTACATAGTACCAAAAAACGGCCGCCGCGCGCCCCTGTCCGCGGTCAATAACGCCGTCCGCCCTTTCTCTGGGCCCTTTGGCCCATAAAACTCAGGGTCCCCGGGCCCTTTGAGGCTTCTTCGGGGGAGGCTAGACTATTCATGGGAGTTGACATAAGTCAAGTGAGCCAGGAGGCAGCCATGATACGCAAAACCGCCCTCACCGCGATAGCGGCTCTTCTGATACCCGCCGCCGGCTGGTCCGTCGATTTCGACGGTTCCGCCCGCAACGGCGACATAATGGAGCAGATCTCACAGGTGGAACTGGCGGTCCCCGCCGAGGACCTTTCCGTCCAGGACCAGGAGAAGGGCATAATCGACTGGCTTTTCGGCAAGGCGCGGAAAGAAGCCACCATCATGGTCTTCATCAACGGCAAGAACAATCTGGAGAAGTACGGCCTCAAGGACATGAACGAGATGGAGATGATCGGCTCCTCCGACAAGGTCAACGTGGTGGTCCAGATCGGCCGCATGGCCGGTTTCGACGAAGGCGAGGGCGACTGGCAGACCACCCGCCGCTACCTGGTCCAGAAGGACACCGATACCGCCAATGTCACCTCCCCGGTGCTCGAGGACCTGGGCTCCGTGGACATGGGCGACTACCGCCAGCTGGCCGCTTTCGGCAAATGGGCCAAGGAGAACTACCCGGCCAAGAAGTATATGATGGTGGTATGGAACCACGGCGACGGCTGGCTCAAGAACAAGGTAGCCAAAGAGGATAACAGCAATAAGGGCATTTCCTATGACGACGAGACCGGGAACCATATGACCATTCCCGAGCTGGCCGCCGCGCTGCGCGAGATGGGCGGCGTGGACGTGTACGGCTCCGACGCCTGCCTGATGCAGATGGCCGAGGTGGTCTACGAGCTCAAGGATGTCGCCAAGTTCATAGTCGGCTCCGAGGAGACCGAGCCCGGCGACGGCTATACCTACGACCTCTTCCTGGGCCCTATCGTGGCCGACCCCGGCATGAGCGCCGAGCGGATGGCTAAAGTCGCGGTGGACGGTTACAGTGACCACTACCAGGGCATCAACCAGGGCTCCACGCAGAGCTATATCAGGACCGCCGAGATAGCCGGCTTCACGCAGAAGGCGGACGCTTTCGCCGCCGCGGTCATGGCCGCGGGCGAGAAAGAGATCGCCAGGACCGCCCGCTCCTCCGCGATGAGCTACGCGCTCCCTGACAATAAGGACCTTTACGACTTCGCCAGGCTGGTCGCGGCCTCCTCGCAGAGCCAGGAGGTCAGGGCGGCCGCCGCGGCGCTGATGGAGAACATCACCGGCCGCCTGGTGGGTCATAACCGGACCAATAACCAGCCGGCCTACTTCTGGTACCCGGCCGTGGACTACTCGCCTTCCAAGGGCATAGCGGCCTACTTCCCCTCGGGCGCCTTCGCCCCCGGTTACGACGAACTGCGCTGGACGCGCGCCTCGCAGTGGGACGAGTTCATCGGCTGGATGAACCAGCAGTAAACAGCTCGGGCTGAAACGAAGAAGGCCGCGGGTTCCGCCCCGCGGCCTTCGCGCTTCCCGTAGGCACAATGGCCGCGCCCTCCTGGGCCCTTGGTTCCTTGCCCGGCGGCCGGGACCGGGCTACACTATACCCGCGGTTGACGGTGGTCAAGCCTGGAGGAACGATGATGCGCAAGACAGCGATTGCGGCGATAGCGGCACTTCTGACGCCGGCGGCCGGCTGGTCCGTCGATTTCGACGGGGCCACCCGCGGCGGCGGCATAATGGAAAGGATCTCGCAGGTGGAACTGGCCCTCCCGGCCGAAGCACTGGTCCCCGAGGCGCAGGATAAGGGCATACTCGACTGGCTCTTCGGCAAGAGCGAGGCCGAGTGGACCATCATGGTCTTCTCCAACGCCAAGAACGATCTGGAGCGCTTCCTGCTCAGCGATATAAACGAGATGGAACTGGTCGGTTCCAGCAAGAAGGTCAATATCGTGGTCGAGGTCGGCCGCATGGACGGCTACGACTCCTCGGACGACGACTGGACCGGCGTGCGCCGCTACCTGATACAGAAAGACGACGACATGAGCAGGATGGGGTCGAAGCTCATCCAGGAAATGGGCATGACCGACATGGGCGATTACCGCAACCTGGCGGCCTTCGGCAAATGGGCCAAGGCGAACTTCCCCGCCCGGAAGTACATGCTGATAGTCTCCAACCACGGCTCGGGCTGGGAAAAGGGGATGCGCAGGTCGGTCGTGGAGAACAAAGGCATCTCTTACGACGAGCAGAGCGGCAACCATATCAACACCCCGCAACTGGGCGCCGCGCTGCGCGAGATCGGCGGGCTGGACGTGTTCAGCACCGACGCCTGCCTGATGCAGATGGCCGAGGTGGTCTACGAGATCAGGGACAGCGTGGACTATATCGTCGGTTCCGAGGAGACCGAGCCGGGCGACGGCTACACCTATAACGACTTCCTGGGCCCGATCGTCGCGCGGCCTTCGATGACGCCGCAGGAAGTGGGGCGGCTGACCGTGGACGCCTACTCCAATCACTACGACGCCATCAACCAGGGCTACACCCAGAGCCTGGCGCGCGCCTCGGCCGTGCGCGGCCTGCTGGCCGCCAGCAACGCCTTCGCCGACGCGATGATGGCCTCGGGTGAGAAGGCGCTGGCCAAAAGCGCCCGCAACGCGACGATAAACTTCGCCGTGTACGAGAACCGCGACATGTACGACTTCGCCCGCCGCGTCGTGGAGGGTTCGCAGGACCAGAACGTGAAGACCGCGGGACAGGCGCTGATGAACTATATAACCGGTTCGCTGATGCTGCATAACCGCACCCGCGACAGCCAGGGCGGCTTCTGGAGCGGCCCCAAGCAATATACTCTCGCCAAGGGTATGGCGGCCTACCTCCCCTCCTACGGCCTCGCCGCCGGCTACAGCGAGCTGGCCTGGGCCAGGGATTCGCGCTGGGACGAGTTCGTCACCTGGATGAACCAGCCGTAATAAAAGATCGGGCTGAAACGAAGAAGGCCGCGGGTTCCGTCCCGCGGCCTTCTAATTTTGGGGTCAGGTCTTTACTTCACTTTCGAGCGGAAGTAGGAGACGGTCTTCTTGAGCCCCTCCTCGAGGCCTATCTTCGGCTCCCATTTGAGCAGTTTGCGGGCCTTGGCGATATCGGGGCGTCGTACCCTGGGGTCGTCCTCCGGGAGAGGACGGAACACGATCTTCGATTTGCTGCCGGTTATCTTCTTGACCGCTTGCGCCAGTTCCAGCAGGGTTATCTCGTGCGGGTTGCCGATGTTCATCGGCCCGTTGTGGCCGCTCCTCAGCAGGCGGTATATCCCCTCTATGAGGTCGGACACATAGCAGAGGCTGCGCGTCTGGCTGCCGTCGCCGTAGACGGTTATCGGCTTGTTCCTGAGCGCCTGCACCATGAAGTTGGGCACGGCGCGGCCGTCCTCCAGCCGCATGTTGGGCCCGTAGGTGTTGAAGATGCGCAGCAGCCGCACCCGCACGCCGTGGTAGCGGTGATAGGCCATGGTCATGGCCTCGGCGAAGCGCTTGGCCTCGTCATAGACCCCGCGCGGGCCTATGGGGTTCACGTTGCCCCAGTAGCCCTCGTGCTGCGGGTTTATCAGCGGGTCGCCGTAGACCTCCGAGGTGGAGGCGATCATGAAGATGGCCTTCTTGTCCTTGGCCAGGCCCAGCGCCTTATGCGTGCCCAGCGCGCCCACCTTGAGCGTCGGGATCGGGTGCCTGAGGTAGTCGATGGGACTGGCCGGGCTGGCGAAATGCATCACCGCGTCCAGTTTCCCGGGCACGTGCAGGTAATTGGTCACGTCGTACTTGGTGAACGAGAACTTTTCGTCGCCGAATAGGTCCTTGATGTTATCGATATTGCCGGTGATGAAGTTGTCCAGGCCTATTACCGAGTGGCCTTTCGCCAGCAGGTAGCGCGACAGGTGGCTGCCCAGGAACCCGGCGGCGCCGGTGACCAGTATCCGCATCAGGGCCTCCCGACCGACTTGTAAGTCCAGCCCAGCGCCCTCATCGCCGCGGGATCGTAGAGATTCCGGCCGTCCACCATTATGGGATGCTTCACCGCGGTCATGAGCTTCTTCTGGTCCAGGGAGGCGAACTGCTTCCACTCGGTGACAAGGCAGACGCAGTCGGCGCCCCTGACACAGTCGTAGGCGTCCTTGGCGAAATGAACGCCTTTCATGACCTTCCTGGCGTTCTCCTGGGAGACGGGGTCGTAGCCGCGGACTTTGGCCCCGCGCTTTACGAACTCGGCCGCTATGTCGATGGCCGGGGCGAAGCGCATATCGTCGGTCTCCGGCTTGAAGGCGAGGCCCAGCAGCGCGACGGTCTTCCCCTCGAGGTTCCAGAGTTCGTCCTCGACCTTGCGGACCATCCAGAGCTTCTGGTTCTCGTTGATGTCCTTGACCGTCTTGAGCAGGTCGAAGTCGTAGCCGACCTGGCGGCTGAGCCAGTGGAAGGCTTCGAGGTCCTTGGGGAAGCAGAAGCCGCCGAAGCCTATGCCGGCCTTGAGGAACGAGGCGCCGATGCGCTTGTCCAGCCCCATGCCGCGCGCGACGTCCTCCACGTTGGCGCCGGTGCGCTCGCAGACGTTGGCCACGGCGTTGATGAACGAGATTTTGGTGGACAGGAACGAATTGGAGGCGTGCTTGATGAGTTCGGCGCTCTTGACGCTGGTGACCACTATCGGGGCCTTTTTGAGCGGCTTATAGACGCGGCGCATCACTTCCTCCGCCCGCCCGGAGCTGACCCCCACCACCACGCGGTCGGGTTCCAGGAAGTCCTGGACGGCCGTGCCCTCGCGCAGGAACTCGGGGTTCGAGGCCACGTCGAAAGGGATGTGCCGCTTGTTGTGGCGGCCGACGGTCTTTTCGATGCGGTCGCAGGTGGAGACCGGCACGGTGGATTTCTCCACGATGACCGTGTAGTCGGTCATGTTGAGCGCGACCTGTTCGGAGACCTTCTCTATGGCGCTGAGGTCCGCCGAGCCGTCGTCGCGTGGGGGCGTGCCCACGGCGATGAAGACGGCCGCGGCGCGGTGGCCCTTGTGCAGCATGCCCTCTTTCACCGAGGAGGCGAAGTGCAGGCGGCCGGCCCTGACGTTGTTCTTCACGACCCGCTCCAGGCTGTCCTCGTAGATCGGCATGAGGCCCTTTTCGAGCATCTTGATCTTGCGGGGGTCGTTGTCCACGCAGACCACTCGGTGGCCAAGCTCGGCCAGGCAGGCGCCGGAGACGAGTCCGACATAACCGGCCCCGACCATGCAGATATTGACCTTTTCGTTCCTGTTCTTTT
>OFEK01001719.1_pt1 | contig 13764 bp, 10 predicted proteins | sample 1521131 | NCBI WGS metagenome assembly OFEK01 (sample SAMN05720209, study PRJEB24109) | activated sludge metagenome | isolation source: Anaerobic digester | place: China | collected 2015-12-16
TCTATATGAAGAAAGAAGCAGCCACTCGCCTAGCAGCTGCGAATCGGCGTTCCGACTGGAGCAATACGGCAACACCTTGTCTCCGGCATGAAGCATTGTGTGTAACTCATCCATCAGTGCTTCGAACGCATCGTTTATCCCAAAAGTAAGAAGCGTCCATGCAATTCGGAGCATGTTCATAATATGAGCCTTTTTCAAGTCTGAGGGGCAATTCATTGCTATATCAAGAGCCAGCTTATCAAAAGATGCACCGTTGACTGTTTCAAAAGTCATATGTGAGAGATCAAGCGAAAGCATGCGCTCATAATCTCCAACTTGCACATAAAAACCCAACGCTGCTGCAATTTGGCCATCGTCTCTACAAAAATCTCCCGCCTGCAACAAACATTTACGTTCAAATGCGGACCCACGGTCACTACGCTTCTGAACCAGCAAATCGATCAGAATGCTGTGTAATTCATAGCACCGCTTTACTGGATCATATTGGATGAACGGACTCCCCAGTACATCCCAAGCGTACTCGGGCAGCACATCGCGCCCTATTAGGCAACTTGCCTGTTGTACAGTAATCATCTCAAACGGTGACAGGTATAAAAGAAAGGTTTGCTGTGCTTCGGTTAATGTATTCCATATCAAATGCTCCATATGAACCAGAATACCAGGTGCATTAGAGAATGTGCCTGTTTCCCGGAAAGCGCAAAGCTGTAAATAGACGGCGATGATCCAGCCTTCAGTGTAATATGCCACATTCTCCGCTTCTTCCTGGGTAATATTCACATCCACAAGGGCATAATAGCGGCAGATGTCCTCGACATTCAGACGCAAATCGGCTGCAGTAATGTGTAAAACCCCATGACCTGCAATGACAGCAAGCATATTTCGCTTGAGCATTTGGGTCACGACGATAATATGTAAGCCTGCACCGCCATGCTCTAAAAGGGCAGCAAAAAAAGCAGGTGGCAATACTTCGTCTAAAAACTGGAAATTATCAAGAACAAGATAGGTTTCATGCATACATCGGATGGACCTTAGAGCATCTATTGCTTCACCAATTGTGGCAGCGCTTGGAAATTCAATTCTGAGAAGGCGTTTACCAGCATGGCTGTCAATCTTCTCAATCTCCCGGCAAAAACGCTTAAAACTTGCAGCAGGCACTTCATTTGTTGCAGTAAACCAATAAACAGGCGTACCTTGGGGAAGCATTGCCTCTAAATAATCACGTACCGCTGTAGTCTTGCCATAGCCAGATGGAGCCTCGACAACAGTGGCAGGTACAAAGCGTATCTTTGACAAGTTGTGTTTAAGCCTGTCGGAATAATAATGCGGCTCGGCTTTACGGTTTTTTTCCTGCTCCATAATAACCTTGTACGATGTAGTTGTAACAACTAAATCATACTATCCTTTCTGAATATTAATTTTCTTTTCTTGTTAGATATAACACAAAAATGATTTTGCAAGGCGTGTTCTATTTAAATGAAATTCAAAATTATAGTGTTTTATTCTCTTGCTGTGTTTTATTCTTTTGCTGCGTTTTTGCTGTAGATACTTAATAATGTTATTCTTAGTATGTACAACGCCGGTCAAAATACAGGATATTTCTATTACAATTATATTCCAGCAAAGCGAATAATACAAGGTTTTATTGATTTGAGTTTCCCCATTTTTAAGGAGGTTCTGTTAGGAGATGACTGTTAAAAATTTAGGCAAAGACCCACCAAAGGTATCCTCAACAAACCGTATACTTTGCTTAGCGTAATATTCATCCTTTGTAATTAGAGATGAAACCACAGTATTTTCATTTTGGAAAATGCCCTTTTCGCATAACTTTTTCAGTACTGTATATGTTGTTGACTTTTTACAATTCATTTCTTTTTCACATATCTTCACAAGATCACCAAAACCAATCGGCTCGTTCTGCCAAATTAACTCTGCAAACTTTTCTTCACTTTCTGTAAGTTTGTAATCTTTCATTATAAACCTCCTTGGTCTATGAAATATCGACCTTGTATTATAAGTTTATACCGCATAGATCAAAATGCCAATTATAATTTACTATGATTTAGTAAAAGTCCGCAATTGCTTCGTACAACTTACAAAAATGACCGCCAATCTGGAGTTATTTCTCCCAATTCAGCGGTCAAATTCTTTTTATATTTCTATTGTTTAATCTACTATAAGATGTCAAATATTACTTCCGACGAAACACCTTTTACCCTGAGCTTTGCCAAGATATCTCCATACAATACACTGAAGTACATCCTCTGGCCTGACTCATCACCTGCGTCTGCAGTTTCATAAGCCCTAGTTAATATATTTTAATGCATTGCTAGACTGTAATTTCGCAAACTCCACCCTTTATTTTAGTCCATATCACAGGTTCATCTGTTTTGGAATAGATAAAATAATAAAGAGCATTTTCAGTTAATCCATAGCAAGCGGAATGCCATATTCTTTCATTGATAATTAAAATACTTCCTGCAGGTAATGATATACATTCCACTTGATTTATATGAGGCGCAACAGTCGAATCATCCACATCTGTTGTTGCCAATGCTACTACCACTTCTGTAGTAGTTGTAATCATTACTTCTTTAGTGGTAATGTGACGTTCAAGACTAGAAATGGAAATAGGAATACTTTGCGAACGCACCAAACCAATATGGCAAGGTGAGTTCATAATCTCTTCAGATGAGATGGTAGATTCCCAACCATCACCACGCTTTGCGGCACAATCCAAATAATAGAACCGCCCATATTTCCTAATGTCTATTTCTTGTATAGGAACTACTTTCATCTTCATTACATCACTCTACCTTTTAGAAATTGTAATCATCAACATTATCTTTAGATATTTCTAGAAGTCCCGTAAAAACATTGGTACCATCAATCTTAATTGTTTTACCATTAGGCATCTTCATTTCACCTTTGATATCTGTGCCTTTTGCCAAGGATTTTAAAATAAATACACTTGCGTAGCCCAGCTGTTCAGACTGCCATGCCAGGGTTTTGTTTATGGTACCATTTTTGATATAATTACGGCACATATTAGGCCAGCCAATACCAGTGATACTAATTTGACCCCCCTTAAGCTCTCCAGCTTTAACAGCTTGTTCAACAGCCTCTGCAGCCGATGGAGCTTCTCCGCCTGCAAATCCCACGATGCCCTTAAGATTAGGATAAGTCTTAATCAAATTCTGGGCATTGGTTAATGAAACCTGCATTTCATCATTACTGGAAACAGTTGCAACTAATTTAATGTCGGGATACTCTGCTTCCAGCTTTGCTTTTGCTGCTTTCATTTTTGCAATCTGATTTTCAGCACCAAGACCAGCTACCATAAATGCGATTTCGCCTTTACCGCCAATATCTTCTGCAATAATGTCTATTAGCTTCTCAGCCATTGCCTTATCTGTATCCGGTCCAACGTAATACTGTCTTTCAGTATCGGGTGCGTCGGAATCAAAGGTAACAACATTAACACCTTGGGAACGAGCACGGGAGAATAGAGACGCAACCGCCTGTGCATCGTTTGGAGCTACTGCAATACCTGTTGCCCCGCGAGTAAGCATATCTTCAATCATGTTAATTTGTTTAGCAGAATCAATATCAGTATGACCATTGAATACAACTTCTACTCCTACGTCAGTACCTGCTTGTTCTGCACCTTTTTTTGCAAATTCCCAGTAAGCATATCCAATTGATTTCGGGTTGATAAAGTACAGTTCCTTTTTACTATCATCTTTATTACCCTTTGTGCTGGAATTTGTTGTGTCCGTATTTTCTGTACCGGTTGTTGTCTTACCACTGCTGCATGCTGCGAAAAGAATAGCTATACAGAGTATTGCGCCGATAAGTTTTACTGCTTTTTTCATTTTCATTTCCCCCTTAGTTAATTTTTTTAATCTATTATTAATTTTTAACTAATAGATTCCAAATTAATTGATTCCAAATTAATAGATTCCCAAGAATATTAGTTAGAGAATTCACTTTATAAAAATCATAATATTAATGTAAATTTAACCAACAATTTAATTTTTAATGTTTTTCCATTTAGCTGCAGTAAGAATTAACAGCACTCCTAGAATAATCGATTGATAGAGCACCGATAAGCCGATTATATTTAGTCCATTTCTTAAAACACCGATTACAATTAATCCTAAAAATGCACCAATTATATTACCTTTACCACCTAATATACTTATGCCCCCTATAAGCACTGAAGCGAGCACATCCAAGTCATAGTTTTGGCCAAGTGTTGCCTCTGCACTGCCAAGTCTTGCAAGTAAAAACACACTTGCGATACTAATCACCACACCATTAATAATATATAATATCCATTTAAAGTTATCTGTATTGATACCACAATAACGTGTTGTTTTTTCATTATTACCTAACGCATAGGTATACACACCAAAGCTGGATTTTTTCATTATTATTGCTGCTGCTACATATAATAAAATAAGAACAAAAAATGAAATTGGAATATTAATTACTGTTTTATTTCCCAGTGCAATAAACCCTTTAGAGAAGCCATTTACAGGATTGCCCTTATTAACGATGTAGCACAATCCACGTATTAAAACCATAGTGCCGATAGTAGATACAATGCCCGGAATTTTGAGCTTTGCTACAAAAAAGCCGTTAAAAATACCAATCATAGCGCCAATAAGAATAGTTAAAAATACTGCTAATGAAATTGGTATACCAGCTTTAAGCATTAAACCAAGTGATATGGCACAAAATCCCACTGTCGAGCCAAGAGACATATCGATGCCACCTGAAATAATAAGAATGGCTGTAGGTATAGTAATAATACCCATTTCTGCAGTCTGACGCATTATGTTAATAATATTATTTTTGGTTAGGAAAAACTTAGATATAAAAGCAAAGTAGGTAATCATAATAATTAGCAATCCTAAAAGCAGTATAATACTGCGTGACTCAGGTACGTTATTTAACTTTCTAAGTTTAGTATTCATATCGATATCCTCCTTTGCCTATGAATAACTTGCAGTGCATTTATTACCAATGCAATCAAAATAACTGTTCCGGTAACAGCATCAATCCAATATTCAGATACTTTCGAAAGAATCAATCCATTTCTCATAATTCCCAGTAAAATTACACCAAAGCATGTGCCTACTGTAGTACCCTTACCGCCGTTAATACTCAGTCCACCTATAAGAGCAGCTGCAAGTACCTGAAACCCTAGAGATCCACCAGTTGTTGAAGCACTAATAGTTCCAACCATGGACGCATAAACAGTTCCGGCAAGACCAATCATAATACCACACAATATATAGGCAAACAATTTTATACCCACTATGTTGAAACCTGCCAGTTCAGCAGCACTAGCATTTCCACCGACTGCATAAATTTTACGTCCAATATTTAGATATCTTAACATCAACGATGACAGAATTGTAATGACAATAAAAATGATGAACGGTATAGGTAGTCCAAGCACTCTTCCCTGTCCAATTACTTTAAAAGAATCAGGAAAACCGGTAATCCAGTCTCCACCTGTAATGATAATGGCAACACCTCGGATAACATTCATAGAAGCAAGAGTTGCAATGATTGGAGGAATACGAAATCGTGCTACCAAGAAACCATTTAACAATCCACATAATGCTCCTATTCCCATGCTTATCAGTATTGTTAAATATAGCGGCATTCCAGCATTTATAAACATACCTGAGCTTGCAGCGCATAGGGCAAGAATTGAACCCGATGAAAGATCTATGCCGCCTAGAAACACAACCATAGAAACACCTATTGCACATATACCGTTAATAGCAACCTGAGACAATATCAACTTTATATTATCAACTTTAGCAAAGTTTCCCGATATAACTGAAAAAGCAATGTAAACAATAAAAACAAAGGCAGCCACAATAAACTCATGAGATGCTAAAAGTTTTTTTACTTTATTTTTCATCACAACCTCCCCTCCTTTGTACCTGACGCTGCGCTAAGAAGTGTTTCCTGTTCCAACCCTTTATTCTCATACTCTCCACTAATAGCCCCTTTGTTCATTACCAAGATACGATCACACATACCCAGTACCTCTGGAATTTCTGAAGAAATGAGCAATATGGCCAACCCGGATTTTGCTAATTTATCAATTAACGTGTAAATTTCTACCTTGGCACCAATATCTACACCTCGGGTAGGCTCATTAAGAATCAATATTCGTGGTCCCACATCAAGCCAGCGAGCTAGAACAACTTTTTGCTGGTTTCCTCCGGAAAGGTTTAACAGGTATTGTTTACTGGAAGTTGTCCTAATATTTAGCTGTTTAATATAACTCTTAGAAGATTCTTCAATTTTTTTCCGGCTCATAAATCCTAACTTAGTGTAGGCAGACATCTGAGCAAGAATTAGGTTTTTCTCGATGGAAAGTTCTTTAACGATTCCTTCACGATGACGATCAGGGGGAACATAAGAGAAACCAAGTTCCATTGCTTTTTTAGGATTATATTTGCCTTTCACGGCCTTTCCGGCACTAGTTTCTATCTCCCCATTATCTATCTTTGAAAGCCCAAAGAGACTTTCAGCCAGTTCAGTAGAACCAGAACCGGCAAGTCCATAAAGTCCTATTATTTCCTGTTCTTTAATTTCAAAAGAAATATTTTTTAAAAAATCTGTTGTTAGATCAGATACTTTAAGTGCTGTGTTTCCTGCTACATGAAGGGTATGAGGATAATACTCCCCTATTTCACGTCCACACATCATGGTTACAATATCTTGAATATTGCTTTTTGCCATGACCAATGTTCCGACATTAACACCATTTCTTAATACTGTTACACGATCACAAATCTCTTCAATTTCTTTCATTCGGTGAGAAACATAAATTATCGCGCAACCTCTGCTCTTTAATATATTGATAACATCAAATAAATGACCAACCTCATTTTGAGGTAGTGCAGCTGAAGGCTCGTCCATTATAATAACCTTTGAGTTAGAGGAAACAGCCTTTGCAATCTCAACCAACTGCTGTTCTCTTACACCGATATCTGACACAAGAGTATCTACATCAAAATTCGCTCCTAATTCCCCTAGAACTGCCTGGGCTTCTTTCTCCATTTTTTTCCATTGTACTTTTCCTAATTTCCCAAGATATTCGCTACGGTCAAGAAAAATGTTTTCTGCTACTGATAAATTTTGAAATAGATTGAATTCCTGATGAATAATTGCAATCCCCTGCTTTAGGGCTTCCTTTGGATTATCAAATGAAACACTGCGCCCTTCAAACATAATCTCACCAGCATCAAAAGAATAAACACCAGTAATAATTTTCATCAATGTTGACTTACCTGCCCCATTTTCTCCGACCAGCCCCATCACTTCACCAGGTAGAACAGACATGCTAACTTTTTTCAGCACCTGATTACCCGGAAATGACTTTTCAATATCTTTAACTGATAAAATTGCTTCAAGTTGCATGGTCTCCTCCTTTTCTACTCCTTCGACAAAGTGTTTTTTCTGATAAAATCTTCTATTTCTACTATTGGTCGCACACCTCCACGAGGTCCGATTTCAGCAATAGCTAAAGCTGCTGCTCCATTAGCAAATTGTGCTGACTTGCATTCATCCCACCCGGATAGTATTCCATAGAGAAATGTACTATTAAAGGTGTCCCCTGCACCTGTTGTATCTATCACTTTTACATCATAGGCCGGAGAAGTGAATTCCTGCTTTGAGGTTTTCACTAAACAACCGTCAGCACCCCTTGTTACTACAACGATGCGTGGCCCAACGGAAAGTAAATCTTCAAGTGTCTCTGCATAATGCTGTGCTCCACAATATTTGTCGAAGGCTCTTTGGTTCAAAAACAAAACGTCTGTCAATGCAATATATGCTTCTGCATCATTTCGATCTATAAATGAATCAGCTTCTACATCAATAGCCAGTTTAACACCTTTACTTTTTAATTGACTAATTAGTTCAAAAGGCTGTTCCAGCTCCTTGAGGTCCGGAATGGTAGTGTAAATATACTCTGCACCTGCCAGCATTTTTAGCTGTTCTTTGTTAAGTCTGATCCCAGGACGCTTATCATCTACTACAAATATAACTCGCTCACCGCCTACCAAAAATATAATGCATTTGCTGTCAGCAATTGACGAGTCATAAAGCAAAAGCGAAGTATCAACATTATACTTATTTAGATCTTCAATAATTTCTGTAGTGGTTGTACTGTCGTTAAGTAAGTCTAATAGATAAGTTTTAACTTTATACCCTGACAGAACACAAGCAGCATTTGCTATCATGCCCCCTATCATTTTTTTCATGGGCTTTACTAATTTTTTCTCACCAATATTCGGCCAGCTGTTAGCTTCATAATACTCATCTACACAAACCTTTCCCAGAGCAATAATATAGCGGCGATCTTGATCATTCATTATAATAACTCCTCTATTCTGCATGCAAGCTCTTCCAAGTCAAAATTATTCTTAAAGTTTATTAATTCTAAATGCTCTTTTGAAAATGCACTTACACCCTGCAATGCACCTGTCATTGCACCAATTATTGTAGCTGTAGTATCAGTGTCATACCCAATATTGACTCCTGCACATATTGATTCCATTGCATTACCCTTTGCTGCCACCAATAATCCAAAAGCAGCAGGAACTGCTTCATGGATCATTAATCCACTGCCAATTAAGTCTGCAATATCCGTCATAGCTGTTTTTAATGAATCAGAACGTAGAGCGATTTCTACAGCAAGATTAATCTTCCTTTCTACTGATTGACCGGCTAAGACAATACCTTTTTTACCGCCTATTTCAAAACCTTTCCTTGCCCCATATAAACCAGCTTGTACAAGATCATAGACATTAGCATTATTCTCCATTGCTTTGCTTACGGCTGCTGCAACAGCACATGCTCCGGAAATTGAAAGGTTGTTGTTATGTGTAGGCAAACATATAGTAACTGCATCTTCAATAGCTCTATCAATATCTCCTGGCCTAAATAGTCCCACAGGTCCAATTTTCATAGCTGATCCATTAGTAGCCTTAGCGCAGTCATATTTTAGAAAAGGATAAGTTTCTTCTACTGTCTCATTAAGCAGCCTTTTAATTGCAGCTTTAGTGGTAGGACCAACATACTTACCAAAATACTCCTCGTGCTCAGCCCATAAAAGCAATGATTGGATGGCAACTTTCTCATTGATCTCTCCGTTATTATCACAAATTGTTTGAGCTGTAAAATAGGCAAGACTAAAATCATCTGTCACAAATCCCGCCTCTGCACCTCTAGCAAAGGTATCGTTTGGCGGTGTAAGAATTTCGGTAACATATCCGCCAAAAAACTCCTCAATTTGCTTAGTAGTTCTCATCTCTGTAGCAGCGCCCATAGTATCACCAATTGCGGCTCCTAAAAGGCTTCCTAGTATTTTTTCATATTTTGTCATATTTTCCTCCTCTTTTGGCTTCCTTTTAAATAGCCATATAGTTTATAGCCCTATATATTTCTTATACAAAGATATTGTACTTAAGAAAGCTATATATCCATAGTTAATCTAATCCATTATTGTTATTTTATTTCTCTTATGTCATTTATTTACATGAGTTGTTATAGCAACCATAGTGTTTATACAACCTTTTGAAACACTTACCTATGTACTAAATTTATCCGATTCACTTTTGCAACACTATGTTTAAGATAAGGCAGGTAATAATATTAATATTATAAATTGATAGTTCGGATACGTATTCCATATATATCCCCTCGTTCGTAATTCTCACAATATTCAAGAGGTATATCTGATTGTGTAGTGGTGACCCTTTTAACAAACAAAATAGGACTCATACACTCAATATTAAAGTATTCTGCAATCTCAGGATTAGCTAATACTGAATGAATTTCTTCATCTGCATATTTGAATACAATCCCTGCCTGAGTTTGCAATAGTTTATATAAAGATCCTGTTTCTAGATTAGCATTTTCAAAATCTATGTTTTTTACATAATCATAATTAAGATATGAATGTTCTACTGCAATACATACTTCTCCTATCAAACGAAGTCTCCTAAGACTTAATACTTTATGACTGCTTTGAATTCCCAGCGCTTTGGCAATCCGCTTTTCTGCAGGAATTACTTTAATGGAAAGTATCTTAGAACATACCGGATCTCCTTCTTTGATTCTGTTTTGACTGAGACCTTCCAGTCGATTAGAACCATAGAAGCCTCCTTCATTTGTCATGACAAATGTGCCCTTTCCCTTATATGTGTCCAATATTCCCCTGAGTTTAAGCTCATTAATTGCTTCTCGAACAGTAGTACGGCTTACACCATATTTTTCAGTGAAATAATTCTGATTAGGTATCATATCTCCGGGTTCATATACACCAGTAGCGATATCATTCAAAATTTCATCTTTTATCTTTTTGTAGATAGGTGTATAGTCGTTTTTCATAATACACTCCCTCTATGGTTTAAAATTATATGTTATATGACTATATGACTATATGGCTTGCCATTTATTTATGATTTTATTATATAGGGAATGTATTTAAATCTCAATTTAGTTTTTCAGCCATATGAGTCATTTGCCATTAATGAATAACTCCTCAATCTCGTATACGCAAGCATTCGCTTTTTTTTATTATGCTACCTTATGTTAACAAGCCATATATCATTTCCATAGGTCTACCTCGTACGGATCCGTTTAATCAGCTTTATGATTTCATACCAAAACACTGCCGCCACTGCTATACCTACCGATGTGAAAAACTGCACAGTTGTGAGCGGTGAAAGTTTCAAAAAACCTGAGAGCGGCGTGTAAAGAATGATTGCAAGCATAAGTAACGTTCCGATGCTGACCGCCCACATAACCCAGTCTTTTGAAAGGCGGGCAATCGATTGAAACGCAAAATCACGGTCGGAGCTGTTTACCTGAACAAGGAACAGGTTGGAGAGCATGATGATAGTCAGCCCCATTGCACGGGCAATAGATGCATTAGTGGGATCACCGTTAAGAATGGCATAATAAGTCCCGAAAGATGCGACAAAAACCACAAGTCCCTGAATAACACTTTTTAGTATAGTCCTTATATTTAAAAGCTTTTCTTTCGGATCACGCGGCCCACGCTCCATAATGTCTGTTTCAGCCGGCTGGCGTTCCAATACAATGGAGCAGGTCGGGTCGATGAGAAGCTCAAGCAAAACAACATGCAGGGGCAAAAGCATTAATGCAGCAGGGGCAATTCCGAGAATAGGAGCCAGCAGCGATGTAAGTGCAATCGGAATATGAATAGTAAATACATATCCTACCGCTTTTCGTATGTTGTCATAAATCCTTCTGCCGTCTTTCACTGTTTCAACAATGGTCGTAAAGTTATCATCCATCAAAATAAGATCAGCGGCTTCTCTGGAAACCTCGCTTCCACGCTTGCCCATAGCGATGCCGATGTCGGCATGCTTCAGAGCCGGTGCGTCATTCACGCCATCACCTGTCATGGCAACGATTTCGCCATTTTCCTTAAATGCTTTGACAATCCTCATTTTATGCTCTGGAATAACTCGGGAGAAAATAGACACGTCCTTGACCGCTTTCCGTAATTCATTGTCGGACATTTCATTGAGCATATCGCCTGTAATTATGTTATCGCTATGTTCCATTCCTATTTTCCTGGCAATGGAAGAGGCAGTGATTCCATTGTCACCTGTGATCATCACGACACGAATGCCGGCCTTGCGGCACACCGCAATATCGGATTTAACACTTTCACGTGGAGGGTCGGCAAGACCGATCAGACCACAGAGATTCAGGCTGCATTCAGTTATGCTTGAGGGGATCTCATCCTCTGACGCTAGTGTTGCGTTCGCCACTGCTATCACACGCAGCCCTTCTTTGGACATTTCGATAATCTTATTCTCGGCAGTTTCTCTGTCTTTTCCTGTCATATTGCATATGGTCAATATCTGTTCTGGAGAACCTTTGGCGGCAATTGATATCCTACCGTTTCTGCGCCAAATATGCCCCATCATTTTCAGTTCATTGGTAAAGGCATACTCACTGATTAGCTCGCCATTGAAGAGATGTTCCTTCGATATTCCATGACTGTCACAGTAAGCAAGCATTGCCTTTTCCATAGGGTCATAGGCATCTATTTCGCAGCCAAGTCCCATAGTTTCGATAAGGGTATGTTCATCACCGTTCGGTGCCCATGTCTCCTGAACCACCATCCGGTTCATCGTAATGGTACCTGTTTTATCCACGCACAGTACTGATACAGAGCCAAGAGTTTCGACAGACGGCAGCTTGCGTACAAGCGATTGTTTCTTTGCAAGTCGCCATGCGCCCATAGAAAGGAACACCGTCAGAATAACGGGAAATTCTTCGGGGATCATCGCCATGGCTAGCGTAATGCCAGCCAGGATGCTTTCAATCAAACGGTCACCCAAAGCATGATCAGGTATATTGAAATAGGTGACCACGCCCACCAGCACAAATAACACACCCGCAATCCCGGCACACGTTTTAACCAATTTACCTGTCTGCTTCTGTAAAGGTGTCGGCTCATCAGGAGCAGCTGCTACATTCATGCCGATTTTACCATACTCGGTATTCGCACCAATTTTATCAACCAATACAGTCCCAGTACCCTGAGTAACAAGTGTACCTGCATAGCAATAATCCTTGCGCCAATAATCATTGGACAGATCAGCATTCTCGCTGGTGACCTTCCAGACACCTTCGGCCTCACCGGTAAGCGAAGATTCTTCCACACAAAGATCACTGCACTTTACCACAATACCATCGGCAGGGATCTTTACGCCTTCATATATCATCATCAAGTCACCAGGCACAAGATCTGTGCTGGCAATCATCATTTCTTTACCATCTCTTATAACCTTAATATGAGGCGCCGATAAATCCTTAAGAGCACTCAATGTTTTGTCTGTTTTCCATTCCTGAATAACGTCGATGCTTATAATACCGATAACGAAAATCAGCATTATTGCACCATCTCTCGGTTCACCGAGGATAAAATAAATGATTGCAGCTACAATCAGCAAAAGGAACATCGGCTCAAAAATAATGTGAAGAACCTTTTGAAGAAAACCTTCCTTTTTCTGAGGTGTTAATTCGTTTTTGCCGTATTGCTGCTGCAATCGCTTTGCTTCGGCGGAATTTAAACCCTCCATAATTTGCTTGTTGTCTGTCATAAAAGAACCCTCCGTTTTCGCCTTTCGGCGGCGTTTGATTTCTCTTATGGCACTCCATTCAAGGTCGTTCCGTCAGGTATAAAAAAGCACACCTATGGAACATACTACTGTCCCACAGATGTGCATGTGAACGCAATCCGCTGCCACTCGTCAGGTAGCCCGGCCCCATGTACCTCAATAAAAGGCCCATCGCCTGCTCAGTTTGTACTGTTGATCTCGCATTCCTTTTAAAAAGAATGTAATGCAGTGCAAAGAGATTACTTTGTATTATACGCTCTGTAGCTGTCTCTGTCAACAAACTTTTTAAAAAGCTAGGCACACAATTAAAATGTATTTTATCATATGGATTCCACATGCCTTGAGGATACAAAAAAGATGCTGCTTGAACCTGGTAGGGCCTTGGCGGCCCTTACTCTGTCATCAGATTACATAAAACCTGTGCCATTTCTGCCCTTGTGGTTGTATTAAGTGGTGTAAGCTTACCGGCATTCCCATTGATGGTTCCGGTTTCTACCAGCAAGGTCATTGCCTCTCTTGCCCAGGAAGCTATTTCTCCCGTGTCCGAGAAGTCAGAAAGGGT
>OFEK01001721.1_pt1 | contig 13755 bp, 11 predicted proteins | sample 1521131 | NCBI WGS metagenome assembly OFEK01 (sample SAMN05720209, study PRJEB24109) | activated sludge metagenome | isolation source: Anaerobic digester | place: China | collected 2015-12-16
TAAGATTTACCTGATAAAACTATTATAGCAAGGAAGTGATGCAAATAAAAGGGTTTAATTAAATAAAAAGAAAAAATGTATATCTTATTTAACATTTTTGGCTATAAACGGGGAAATGCCAAATGCCATATTTTGGACTAAATGTAATTTCCAACCCAAGGGTAAAAAATAGTATATAATTTTTTACTCCTCAGAGCTGACTTCATTACAGGAATGCTTGTATTATTTAAAACAATATGGTAGAATGTCTTGTCAATACAATGCATCCTTGCTCTGCACTCATGTTGCAGGGCCGCTTAGTCCGGGAGGAGGTGAATATCGGAATGTTAAAGAATTATGAGGCACTTTATATAATTGATGCTCAGCTTGAGGAAAATGCTATAAAAGAGACTGTTGAAAAGTTCAGCACCCTGATTAGCACATCAGCACAATTAAAAAGTACCGATGAATGGGGTAAGAGAAGACTGGCTTACGAAATCAACAAGAAGAATGAGGGGTATTATGTGCTGACTGAGTTTAGCGCAGAACCTGATTTCCCCCAGGAATTGGAGAGAATATTTAAGATTACCGAAGGAATAATCAAATATCTGATTGTTAATCGTGATAATTAAATATTTGAATACCAATCGGTAGATGCTAATTAGCGGACCTAAAAAAATTTAAGTAGGGTGATTTTGTTATGAATAAAGCCATTTTATTGGGTAGACTTACTAAAGACCCCGAACTGAGGTATACCAGCACTAATAATACGGCTGTTTGCAACTTTACAATTGCTGTAAACCGCAGATTTTCCAAACCGGGAGAAGAGAAACAGGCAGATTTTATACCTGTTGTTGTGTGGGACAAACTTGCTGAATTTTGCGGCAAATACTTTGCAAAAGGACGTCAAGTAGCGGTTGTAGGACGCATACAGACAAGAACATGGGATGATAATGAAGGTAAACGGCATTATGTTACCGAGGTTGTGGCAGAAGAAGCATATTTTGCAGATAGTAAACCTGATAATAGCGGTATGCCTGGTATGCCCCGCACAAATGAAAGTGCAAGTCCGGCTTTTGAGGGTGGAGCAGCATCCGGAAGGGATGATGGGTTCTACCAAACAGAAGAGGATGACGAACTGCCGTTTTAGTAAAAAATTCAGCAAAACAGAGACGATGAATACTAACATAATGTTATAAGAAGGGAGGTTTTCATATGCCGACAGGGCCGAAAAGAGAAAGAGGATCCGGGAGAGATTCTTATGATAAGGGTGACTCCAAGGGCGGTATGAGAATGAGAAGGCAGAAAAAGAAAGTATGTGTTTTCTGTTCAGATAAAACAGCTAATATAGATTATAAGGATATTGCCAAATTAAAGAAATTTATTTCTGAAAGAGGTAAAATACTTCCGAGAAGAATATCCGGAAACTGTGCCAAACATCAGAGAGAATTGACTCGTGCCATCAAACAGGCAAGACATATAGCTTTGCTGCCTTATATATCTGAGTAAAAGGTTAAATCAGTCAGTATGAACGGTGATGAGCCGGTAATCATTAGGTAATGAACTGATAAAAATCTTATGTCAAAGACGCAATGTTATTTTGGGTTTTGGCGTAGGCATGCGATAAATTAATGATATATAATAATATATATTGGATATATATTGAAATGCATATGTAAACAAGAAATGAGCCGGTATTGTATTTCTTAATACTTTATATGAGTAATATGAGTAGTAGAAGAATCACCGGCTTGTTTTTTCATATGTAATATGTAATATGCAATATGCAATACGTAAAATGCAATATACACATGAACTACAGGTTATGTTTGATGTTTGCGGGGTGGGTATGGATTATGATTAAAATAGGATATTTAGGGCCAAAAGGCACTTTTTCACAGGAAGCTGTAAAAAAGTATATAAATGAGTTAATAATCGAGGGGTCAATAAATTATGCGAACAATTACCGTGAGGTCAAAGAAGTCAAAGGAAATAAGTCCGACAGTAATAGTATCATGGACAATAGTGTCAAAGAAATTAAGATTAGCGAAGACACATCCGGCATCAATACGGCCAATAATAATGGACTCAATATCAATGCAGCCAATATCAATGCGCCCAATATCAATGCAGCCAATAATAATGCATTCTGCATTAACCCGGCAATTGATAACGCACTCAGTATCAATAAGGCAAATGACAACGAGGCAGGCATCAGTAAAACCAATAATACCAGGAACTTCGACTATACTGTCAATGGCAATAAGTACAGTAATGACAAGCATAATGAGGACGTTTACAGCGATGACAATGATAACAATGAGAACATTAAAAATAAAAGGATAAATGTAGCCGATACAATTTGTACTAACATAAGTATAAATGCATATTCGGAGCAGGCCTATAATAATATTGGAGATATGCTTGCTGCCATAAAGCAGGGTTATATTCATGAAGCAGTTGTACCTATAGAAAATTCCCTTGAAGGTCCTGTGAATGAAACTCTGGATCTGATGGCATCCGACATGGATTTAAAAATAAAGGGGGAAGTAATTATTCCCATTAGGCAGAATCTTCTGGTTAGGAAGGGTACTTGCATTAATGATATTAAATATATACTGTCTCACCCCCAACCTGTTGGACAGTGTAGAGACTACATTTTTAAGAATTTTCCCGAGGCTGAAATAAAACTGGTATATAGCACTGCAGGAGCAGCAGAAATGGTATCTAAAGATGAATATGGTTTTACAGCCGCAGCAATAGGGTCCTTAACAGCTGCTGATGTATATGGACTGGAAATTTTGGCTAAAAATATACAGGATGGAGAAAATAATTTTACCAGGTTCGTTATTATTGCAGGTGAAGATAGCGGAAAAACAGGTGATGACAAGACATCTCTGGTATTTTCTACGGAAAACAAACCAGGAAGTCTTTATAGAATCCTTGAAATATTTAACCTGTGGGATATAAATATGACAAAAATCGAATCCAGACCTGCAAAAAAGCAGCTGGGACAGTACATCTTTTTTGTAGACATAGAAGGCCATAGAGAGGACGAAGATGTAAAAGATGCACTTATTATGGTGAAGCGTAAGACATCATACTTTAAATTATTAGGGTCTTACCCTGTGTTTAAAAGAAAGAAAATGTAGACAGCATATTTTTGTATTATTTAGGAGAGGTTGTATGGGATTTATGGAAAAAGATATCGATATAACCAGAAACATAAAAATTATAGAGCGGCTGAAAAGCGAACTGCTTACAGATATAGCAAATCTATTCAGAATATTGGTAAATGGAGCCAGGGAAGAAATCCACGAAGCTATCTCTGAAGCTTTATCAAATATTATTCTGATATGTTATTTACTTGGTAGAAGGCTGGGTGTAAGCTATAACTCCATAGAGATGAAAATGGACGGTAAAATAAGGCTGGGCCTTGTTGAATCTGATGATATGGAAAAGTATTATGGTGATCTTTCCGAACTGGCCAGACACCTTAATAGTTCCAGAGCTAAAAAGAAATAAGAGGAATTGCTATGGATAACAGAAAATTTACACATGTTTTTATGCCGCGTACAAGTTCATACATATGGATAATATTAATTTTGCTGTTAACGATAACAGTATTGGACTGGCGTGTGGCTTTACCGGGCTATCTGCTTTTTTTTGTACTGGTTTTTTATAATTTCAGGGCTAATTACAAGCGGCAAAAAGACATTATAAAATATATAGAAAATCTTACATTTAACATAGATTCAGCTTCAAAAGATACCCTTTTGAATTTCCCCATGCCTCTTGTTGTTGTGGAACTGGATGGCACAATAATATGGTATAATCAGAAGTTTCGGAAAATATTCCGGGAGGAAGAGCTCCTTGAAAATACAATAAGTTCATTTGTAGATGAACTTCACCCTTATAACATGATAGATGATGAGGTTAACATTTTTAGAGAAATAAAAATAAATGACAATTATTACAGGGTTCTTGGGAACTTTGTTAAAAACCAGGGACGGACAGATGTTACGGAATATATTCTTCTGCTATATTTTCTGGATATTAGTGATCTGATGGAACTTAGAACAAGATATAACAATGAGAAACCTGTTTCAGGGATAATTATTATTGATAACTATGACGAACTGATGCAGAGCACTGACGATACAGCCCGGCCGCAGATCCTTGCGGAAATAGATAAAAAAATTGTTCAATGGCTGGGTTTTACCGGAGGAATATTGAAAAAATTTGAGAGAGACAAGTATTTGTTTATGGTTGAATATAAATACATGAAAGAGTTAGAGGACAGGAAATATGATATTCTAGATACTATAAAAGAAATTAGTGTAGGAAATAAAATTCCCGTAACTCTCAGTATTGGATTTGGTATAAATAATGGAAATTTCTCTGGTAATATGTCTGCAGCAAGTGCATCTATAGATCTAGCCCTTGGAAGAGGAGGAGATCAGGTTGTTATTAAGGATGGAGATAACTTCAGATTCTTTGGGGGCAGGACAGGAGAACTTGAGAAGCGGACAAGGGTCAAGGCAAGGGTTATAGCATATGCTTTAAGGGAATTAATAGACCAGTCATATCAAGTTATGATAATGGGTCATGAAAATCCTGATGTAGATGCTCTTGGCGCGGCACTTGGCATATATAGAATAGCAAAAAGCAGGGAAAAAGATGCCAGTATTGTGCTTAGCCAGTCAAATCCTGCAATTGAAAGCTTGTTGTCAAGGATTGAAAAGACAGGTGAATATGGCAATTTATTTATAGGGAAAAATGAGGCTCTTGATAGAATAAACAGCAAGACCTTGCTTGTTATTGTAGATACTTACAGAGCCAAGTATACAGAACATCCGGAGTTATTAAAATATACCGACCAGATAGTAGTTATTGATCACCATAGAAGAGGTGTCGATTTTATACAGGAAGCAGCCCTGACATACCAGGAAATATATGCATCCTCTACCTGCGAGATGGTTACGGAAATGATACAGTATGTAGATAACAAGTTAAAACTTAAGGCTATGGAAGCGGAAGCTTTGTATGCAGGCATAGTAATGGATACCAAGAACTTTACATTTAAAACGGGTGTCAGAACTTTTGAAGCGGCTTCATTCTTAAGAAAGCAGGGTGTGAATACTCTTGCTGTTAAAAAGTTATTTCAGAATGACCTTTCAACTTTTTTAAATATATCTTCGGTAGTTAGAGACGCGGAAATTATATTCGAGAACATCGCAATATCCGTTTGTCCCCCGAATATAAGGAATGGGCTGTTGATAGCTGCAAAATCTGCTGATGAAATCCTGAATCTTTCAGGTATAAAAGCGGCTTTTGTTTTATGTACGGCAAATAATGGAGTTGCAATAAGCGGAAGGTCTTTTGGTGATATTAATGTCCAGGTTATACTGGAAAAGCTGGGGGGCGGGGGACATCAGACAGTTGCAGGTGCACAGATTGAGAATATTTCTTTGGAGGAAGGGAAAGAAAAGTTAAAATATGTTATAATAAATACTATCAATGAAATAAAACCATGAAGGTCGTAAGTAGGTTTTATATTTATGTATTTATTGAAACGGTGTGAAGCAATCCGATTGGCGGATTACACTTATGTTATAATAAATACTATCAATGAAATAAAACCATGAAGGTCGTAAGTAGGTTTTATATTTATGAAGGGGCGTGTTCGTATGAAGGTTATATTAAAACAAGATGTAAAGAATCTGGGTAGTAAAGATAGCATATTAGAAGTAAGTGATGGATATGCAAGAAATTATTTATTACCAAAAGGCCTTGCTATAGAAGCAAAAGATGGAATTGTTAAAGAAATAAAGAACAGAAAAGATGCGGAAAAGGTTAAGAAGGACAGAGAATTTGAGCGTGCAAAGGAATTGGCTGCCAAATTGAATAATGCGGTTATAAAAATTCAGGCGAAGGCAGGAGAAAACGGGAAACTTTTTGGATCTATTACATCAATGGATATTGCAGATAGATTGAATAAAAGCTTTAAACTTGATATTGATAAAAAGAAAATCCATCTTGCTGATGCTATAAAAAGTCTTGGAACAACCGATGTGGAGATAAGGCTTTACCCCGGGGTTTCCACTACTGTAAAAGTTAATGTTGTGCAGGAATGATAACATTGATGACATAATAGCCATTCTGCGGGAGTGATGGCATTGATATTTCGCAGAAATATTAAATTGAGGATTATAAGAAATGACAGAATTGAATTTACTTGGAAGAATACCACCACAAAATATTGAAGCAGAGCAGTCTGTCCTTGGTTCGATGCTTTTGGACAAGGAGGTTATACCTGTTGTTATTGAAATTCTGAAAAAGGAAGATTTCTACAGGGATGACAATGCAGAAATATTTGATGCAATTATGGACCTTTTTGATAAAGGTGAACCTGTTGATATTATAACAACAGCAGAGCAGCTTAAGTTAAGGGGTACATTGGAAAAAACGGGCGGACTGGAGTACCTTACCAATATAGCAACAGGCGTACATACAACTGCAAATGCAAAATATTATGCAAATATTATTGAAGAAAAATCAATATTGAGAAAACTTATAAGAGCTTCTTCTGAAATTACAGGTATGAGCTATGAAGCTGCAGAAGAAGTTTCTATTATTCTTGATACAGCTGAAAAGAATATTTTTGATATCCTTCAAAAACGCAGTTCAAAAGGTTTTTATCATGTTAAGGAAATACTTGTTGATACCTTTAATCGCCTTGAAGAACTCTACAATAATAAAGACTATATAACTGGTGTGCCATCGGGGTTTGTGGACCTGGATTATAAAACATCAGGCTTTCAGAATTCTGATTTAATATTGATTGCTGCCAGACCTGCTATGGGTAAAACTGCTTTTGCTCTTAACATTGCTCAATATGCTTCAGTTTACAAAAAGATACCTGTAGCCATTTTCAATCTTGAAATGTCCAAGGAGCAGCTTGTAAACAGACTGTTATGCAGCGAAGCTTTGATCGATAGCCAAAAAATGAGGACGGGGAGTCTGGAAGATGAAGACTGGGACAAAATTGCTCGTACTTTAGGTCCGCTATCAGAAGCCCCGATTTATATTGATGATACTCCGGGAAGTTCTGTAATGGAGATTAGAGCTAAATGCAGGCGCCTGAAACTTGAGAAAAATCTTGGACTGGTGGTAATTGACTATTTGCAGTTGATGCAGGGACGAGGAAGAACTGAAAACAGGCAGCAGGAAATATCGGAAATATCCCGTTCACTAAAAATATTGGCAAAAGAAATAAATGTTCCTGTAATAACTCTATCACAGCTAAGCAGAGCACCGGAAGCCAGGACCGACCACAGGCCTATTCTCAGTGATTTAAGAGAATCAGGAGCTATTGAACAGGATGCGGATATGGTTATGTTTTTATATAGAGATGATTACTATAATCCCGAGACTGAGAAAAAGAATATTGCCGAGGTAATAATAGCAAAACACAGAAACGGTTCAACAGGTACCGTAGAATTAATCTGGCTTGGGCAATATACAAAATTCGGGAATTTAAAAAAGGAGTAAAGACCATTAAAAAGGAGTAAATACCAGAATAAAATGCTAAATAAAGGCCAGAATAAATTACCGGACAAATTACTAGGCAAAGTACCGGTCAAAGTACCTGACAAAATACCGGGTAAAGTACCGGATAAAGTACCGGATAGAGTGCTTGATACAATAAGAGAACATGACCTTATAGAACCTGGGGATAATATCCTTGTCGGGGTTTCCGGAGGGCCGGATTCTGTATGTCTGCTGCACATACTATATTCTTTTTCTCATGAAATGAGGATAAAACTATATGCTGTTCATGTTAATCATATGCTTCGTGGTGAGGAATCGGATATGGATGAAAGATATGTAAAGGAGTTGTGTGAGAGCCTGGGGATTCAGCTTTTTACCGTATCCCTGAACGTAGGGGACATTGCAGAAAAACAAAATATATCAATAGAGGAAGCTGCAAGAGAAGCAAGATATGGACAGTTTAATACTCTGGCAGATAAAATCGGCAACTGCAAGGTTGCTGTAGCTCATAACAGAAATGATCAGGCTGAGACTATTATTATGAACATAATAAGGGGTACCGGACTTGACGGGCTGAGAGGAATGGACTATAAAAGAAACAGAATAATCAGACCTTTGTTAGATATTGAAAGAAAAGAAATTGAGGAGTATTGCAGGGAGCACAACCTGAAAACCCGGACTGACAGTACGAACCTTCAAAGTATTTATACAAGAAACAAAGTCAGGTTAGAGCTTATACCGTTTATATCTCATAACTTTTATATTAATATTGTAGAAAGCATTAACAGGATGGCTGACCTAATAAGAGATGACTACAGTTATATGGATTTAACTGCAGATGAGGAATATAAAAGGTGCCTGCTGTATGATAAGAACGGTGATGAAGGTAATTACATTAAGAATGTTAAGAATATGGTGAATTTGGATATCAGGCGCATAAGAAGTTTACATAATGCAATTAGGAGAAGAGTAATAAGAAAAGCGGTATATAGTGTCAGAGGAAATTTAAAGTGTATTGAAAGTATACATATAGACAAAATACTTGAACTGTGCCTGGATGGGCGAACAGGAGCGGAAATACACCTTCCCTTTGGTATTAGAGCTGCAAAGTCCTATGATATTTTAAAAATATATGTAAATAACAATTATAAGAATGAGTTAAACAACCCCGATATTAAGACAATAGAAAATCCAGACGATCTGGAGCCGGGAAGTTTCAGATACAAAGCCATATTGCCTGGAGTTGCCTATATGGCATCTCTTAATGCAAGTCTGGAAGCAACGATATTAAATAGAGAAACATTTGATGAAATATTTAATATTGAGAAATTCAGAAATATGGGATATAATTCACTGGTACAATTTTTTGATTACGAAAAACTGAAAGAAGGTGCTGAAGTAACTGTAAGAAGCCGTGAAAAAGGTGATGTGATAAAACCTCTTAAATCAACCGGCACTAAAAAGCTTAAGGAATATATGATAGACAGAAAAATTCCTGCAGAAAAGAGGGACTTAATACCATTATTGGCGAAAGATAATGAAATAATCTGGGTTGTCGGATACAGAATCAGTGATAAATTTAAAGTAACTGAAAATACTAAAAGTATATTAAAAGTTAAATACAAATTACTAAAATGATAAATTGAATTTGATATGGTGTTAATTTAATATTTTCTGCAATAAATGATGGGGTGAAAACATGGGTACAAATAAAAGTACTAATAATGCTGCTAATGTTGCTGTTAATAATGTTACTAATAGAAGTGAAATAAAGGAAGTATTGGTTTCGAGAGAGAAAATAGCTGAAAAGGTAAGAGAACTCGGACAGATAATTTCTAAAGATTATGAAGGTAAGGAATTGGTCCTGATTGGAGTATTAAAAGGAGCGTTTATTTTTCTTGCAGATTTGATCAGGGAAATTACTATTCCTGTTGATATGGATTTTATAGCTGTTTCCAGCTATGCTGATGGTACAAAATCATCTGGTGTAGTTCGGCTTATTAAGGATATGGATGTAAGTATTTCCGACAAGCATGTTCTTATTGTTGAGGATATTGTGGATACAGGGCTTACATTAAACCATTTAAAGAACCTTTTCAGCACAAGAGGTCCTAAAAGTGTTAAAATCTGTTCCATATTTGATAAACCTTCAAGGAGATTGGTGGATATCAATGTTGATTATAAGGGAATAGAAATCCCTAATGAGTTTGTTATCGGTTATGGACTTGACTTTGCTGAGAGATATAGAAATTTACCGGATTTATGCATACTCGATCCGAATGTTTACAGACATGATTAAGGCATTATTAAAATGTATTAAAAAAAAGGGTTCCTTTTTTATGATATATTTTATTGTATTTTAAATTTATATATGCTAAGATAAAATAACGGGAAAAATGCTGCATTAATGGTAAATAAAGAACATTGAATTCTGCCAAACCCAATGATTGGACTGCAGGCAGGGAGGGAGATATTTGAAATATTTAAAGGGATTGAGCTTCTATATAGTACTATTTGTAATAATATTATTTATATTGGCTTTATCACAGGGAACTGATAATCCTGTAGATATGGATTACTCAGATCTCATAAGGGAAATCCAAAATAATAATGTAAGTGAAATTCTTCTTGACAATCAAAAAGCAACTGTTGTTTTGAAAAAGCCATATATTACTGACAGAGTTAATCGGTATGTCATATATATACCGGATTTATCTTCATTTATGAATGAAGTTTCCAGTCCTATTAAGGCCCAGCAAATAAGATTTAAAACCGCTTTTCCGCAGACGGCTCCATGGTGGATAGCGATATTGCCCACTGTAGGGCTTATTGTTATCTTTGTACTGTTTTGGGTATTTTTCCTACAGCAGTCGCAGGGCGGTGGTGGAAACCGGGTTATGTCATTCGGTAAAAGCAGGGCAAAAATGAGTACTGATGAGAAAAGGAAAGTAACTTTCAATGATGTGGCTGGTGCTGATGAAGAAAAAGAGGAGTTGGAGGAAATAGTTGAGTTCCTCAAGCAACCAAGAAAGTTTATTGAGCTTGGTGCCAGAATACCTAAAGGAGTGCTCCTTGTTGGTCCTCCGGGTACAGGCAAAACTCTTCTTGCAAGGGCTGTATCAGGAGAAGCCGGAGTGCCGTTTTTCAGCATCAGTGGTTCAGATTTCGTGGAGATGTTTGTTGGTGTAGGTGCATCCAGAGTAAGAGATCTTTTTGATCAAGCCAAAAAAAACGCCCCATGTATAGTATTTATTGATGAAATTGACGCAGTGGGAAGACACAGAGGAGCCGGCTTGGGTGGCGGACATGATGAAAGGGAGCAAACTCTGAATCAGCTGCTGGTTGAGATGGATGGCTTTGGAGAAAATGAGGGTGTTATCGTATTAGCAGCAACAAACAGGCCTGATATTCTTGACCCTGCCTTATTGAGACCGGGAAGATTTGACAGACGAATATTTGTAGGATTACCTGATATTAAGGGAAGAGAAGAAATATTGAAAGTTCATTCAAGAGGCAAACCTCTTTCTCAGGATGTAAAGCTTGATGAACTTGCAAAGAGCACACCCGGGTTTACGGGTGCCGACCTGGAAAATCTTTTAAATGAGGCGGCTCTACTTGCAGCAAGAAAAAATAAAAGAAAAGTGGAAATGGAAGAAATTAAAGAAGCCACTTTCAAAGTTATTATGGGGCCTGAAAAGAAAAGCAGGGTAATGAGTGAGAAAGAAAAGAAACTCACTGCATACCATGAAGCTGGTCATGCTATTGCTGTCAAAGTAATATCATCTACCGACAAGGTCGACAGGATTTCCATAATACCTTCAGGAAGAGCAGGCGGATATACAGCTTTTAAACCTGATGAAGATAGGACCTATCTTACCAGGGGTCAGTTGCTGGAACAGATTTCAATTGCTCTTGGTGGAAGAGCTGCAGAGGAAATCGTTCTTGGGGAAGTAAGCACAGGTGCTTATAATGACCTTAAGCAAGCAAATGGTGTTGCCAGAAACATGATAACCAAATACGGAATGAGTGAAAACCTTGGAAACCTTATATTTGGCAACGAAACAGATGAAGTATTTCTGGGAAGGGATTTTGCTCACACCAGAAACTATAGTGAGCAAGTAGCTGCCAAAATAGACAATGAAGTTAAAAAGATTATAGATACTGCTTACGTTAAGATAATTGATATTTTAAAAGAAAATATCAGCAAGCTCCATTCCATAGCAAACAGTCTTATGGAGAAGGAGAAGCTCGAAGGACAGGAATTTGAGGAGTTATTTGCCAATACGTAAGGCTGTTGACAATTGGTAAGCGACAATAGCTAATTGGTAATCGGTAATAAGTGGCAGACAGTAAATATAGTATTGCAGTAAATATAGTAAATGTAGTGAATAAGTAGGCAAGTGAATAAAATCAGCAAGTTACTTTGAAGTGAGTCATTGAGGACGGTTCCTCAATACTCACTTCAACTGCTTTTTCACCTCTTGCTGCCTGTATTCACCAGGGGTGTACCCTGTAGACTCCTTAAACTTCCTTGAAAAATAGGTAGCATGGCTATAGCCTACACAAACTGAGATTTCATCCAAACTCATGTTTGTTGTTGAGAGAAGGTTCTTTGCCTTATCTATTTTTTTGTCAGTTACATAATCAATAAAATTAATACCCTTTTCTTCTTTAAAAATTTTGCTTAAATGCTGAGGACTAATACGTAATGAATCAGCAACCAGATTAAGGGAAAGGTTTCCGTTAATATTATTCAAAACATACAGTTCCACGGATTCAATTAATTCTGAGGTTTTGCTGGTCCGTTTCTCTTTCATGTAGTCAATAAACTTATTTGAAATAACTTTACAAGCATCAAAGAATTCAAAGACATCTCCAGGATAGAAAAATATGTCTTTAATTTCAGAGTTACTGTCGATCTTTACACTCATTTCTTCAAAACACTCAATATAAAGTTTTCTTAACTGAGATATTTCCTTCTTTATATATTGATAGTTAAAATTGTTGCTGCTGATTGTTGATATACGGGTATCAAGTATATTGTTAACTTCGGTTATGTTGCAAAGCTTTAGCGACTTAAAGAGTTTTTCCATGTAATCCTGATTTAGAACCTCAGGATTTGCAGGTTTGCGGCTGATCTCCTCATAGTAAAATTCATTTTGGCCCGGGTGAAGGAACTTATAAAGTATTGCAATTTTTGCATCAATATTTGATTGGCGTACGGAAAGAAGATTGTCAAAATATTTTCCAACTCCCACAGTCAGGTAAAAACCAAAGTTATTATAGCAGTGAAACTGTGTATGAGTGATAAAATTACGAACAAGCGCCAGATCATTAATATTTGAGTTAACAATAACAGAAATAGTCCGGCTGTCAGTATCTATTGGATAATAGCGGCAGATTGGTTTTGTATTTGTATCTGTGCCTTTATCCATATCTATATATGAATTATCTGTGTTGGTAGAATCAACCATTTTTATATATTCGAATATCTTATATTTGCAAAGTTGAATATCAGTCTGTTTATGCAAATCGACTACTGCTTTTGATATGTTAAATATTATTACAGTAAAATACTTCTCAGAAAACGCTACACCCAAGGAGTTAAGAGTTGTTCCAATGTTAGGATTATCAATAGAGGGTTTATTAAGGAGATCAATCAAATAGTTATGCACTATCATATCTACATTCTTGCAAAGTGTATCCTCCAGATTATCTATCTTTAAAGACATATCTGTAAACGCATTTTCCAGCATAAGATATTCATCCAATTTACCCTTTTTTTCGCTATTTATTGTAGATGCAAATTTATCAAGTAATTTCTTTAAAGGTTTATACATTTTGTAGGTGAAAACATTTGAAACCAGAAGTACAATAAAGAAAATTGTAATTGATGCAGCAAAAATTTTTCTTTTTATGTGATAATCTTTCTGATAAAGGAGTTCAGTAGGAACCATAGCTACATAATACCAGTTGTTATATGCTGATTGTTTGAATGATATGATATAGTCAGTATTTTCAAATTTGGATTGAAAGCTTTTAGGTTTCTCTGACAACATGATTTCCTTCACAAAACGTTCCTTTGATATATCATTATATAGTTTTGACTTATCACTGTGTGATATAATTGAACCATTTTTATCGACGATCAGCAAATGCCCAAGCTTCGTTGAGTTATATTTCACAAGGTGGTTATTTAAGGCTTCTTCCCTAATGTTAACA
>OFEK01001726.1_pt1 | contig 13722 bp, 10 predicted proteins | sample 1521131 | NCBI WGS metagenome assembly OFEK01 (sample SAMN05720209, study PRJEB24109) | activated sludge metagenome | isolation source: Anaerobic digester | place: China | collected 2015-12-16
AGATACTGCAAACATGCCATTTTTCAGATGGCAAATCATGCCATGTTACCTTCCTGGTATACTGCATGAGCTCAGCATTAATTACTTCTTTAGAGATGGATTTAGCATTTTCTCCGCTTGAGATACGATCCCAATTTTCAGCTAAAACAATTATTCTACCGCCATTTTTAATGACTCTAACAGCTTCCTCGAGAATTTTCTTTAGGTCAATTGCAGTATGCAACGCCTCTGCAATGATGGCGCTATCAAATGAGCTGTCGCGAAATGATAAATTTGTGCCCCCTGCAATCAGAAATTGAATTTTATTAGATATATTTGATCCGATTGTAGATCCATCATAAAAGGGTACACCTGCACCATTTGCATAGGTTCCAACGACATCAAATCCTATTTTTGCGCTTTCTAAACACAAACTACAATTTTCTTTGCATCCCAGGATCAGAACTCTCTGGCCTTCGATTAGGTGCGATAGTAGATGGATATAGGCGGATTCAGATTCGTCCATCTTCTGAGCAGATCTATTAATCTCTTGCATCTATATCAGCCTTTTATAGCTTTAAATGCCAGATATGCCTATGAAACGATGTATTTATATTTTGAAATAGAGAAATGGCTTTCCATACAGACATGCTAACCAAATCACCCCTGGATTTAACCAAAAATTCATCATAACCAAAATTACCATTATTATTTCTTGGCCGGCTTGAGGAACAACTAATAAGCCATGCTTTGCATCTTTTCCCTCTGAGTGATTATAGAATTCTACAATCATGCTATTTCCTATTTTCATTCGCTTAACCTTATCGAAGACTCTGCATAGATGCTAATATATCTTTCCCATGTGCATTCGCTCTAAAGACAATTCTTCGAATTATTCCTTCTAAGGGTAAAATGGCAACAATGATCGGTAGACAAAATTAAATTTTATTCGCTAAATCAAATGTGCCTGGAAGGCACAGTCCATCAAATCAAACAATAACTTTAAAACCCAGGAATTGAATAAAAAATGTGTGCATCCAGGGCTCTCGCCAAGGATACTTGGAGAAGATTAGATGGATAAAGTCTGGCTTGCTGTGTGTGCGATATTTCTCCTCTGCCTATCATTTAGGACAATGGATCTTGGAACTGGCCTCACTACAGATGAGATATTGTGGATCGATAGGGCGCCGAGTTTCATTGAAGCAATATTATCGCATCAGTGGGATCAGACCTACAAAGTCCCACATCCTGGAGTGGTTACGATGTGGCTTTCTGGCATCTCTATTAAAATCTTTGATGGCTCTGGCTTTCCTGAAAAGCTATCATTTGCCAGGGCACCCACAGTTATGGTAACATCTTTATCAATCATATTGATATTTTATTTTATTCGAGTATTATTTAATACAAAGATCGCGCTCCTATCTGCCACATTGATCTCTTTAGACCCATTTTTATTAGCCCATTCAAGGCTGATCCATTTAGATGCTATGCTCACCACATTTATGCTTCTGTGTCTATTGTCTCTGATGTCATTTCTTAAAAAGCCAAGAAAAGAATTTTTGATAATGACTGGAATCTTTTTAGGCCTTGCGATTCTGACGAAGATGCCGGCAATATTCCTTCTGGCGTTTATGCCATTTGTTGTCTTCTTTTTATCAAATGACACTATGGCAAAGTCATTTAATTATGTAATAGTCATTATCATACTTGCAGCAATGACTTTCTTTCTGTTTTGGCCAGCCATGTGGGTCAGTCCAATCGATACACTAATGAAAATGGCATTCGATCAGCAAAGTGGATTGGATATCGTAGTCAAGAACCCTCATGGCAGCGGTTTTTTTTTGGGAAGAATTGATGACGGCAGTCATGGACCTCTATTCTATCCGGTTTCATTCTTAATGATGGAAACTCCAATCACTCTTCTGTTCCTGCCAATATTTCTGGTTATGTTCATAAAAAAATTATTTAAAAATGGCTTAGATTATGTTAATAAAAATTTGATTGCACTCTGCCTATACATTATACTTTTCGCTGCGCAAATGATCTTAAGCTTAAAGGCCTTTCCAAGATATATATTGCCTGTTTTTCCGGTTGTCGATATTATAGTGGCTATCGGAATGTATTGTTTTTTTAGAGTACATATAAATAAGAAATCTGTATTCTATTTGCTGATGAGCGGCATAATTCTTGTTCATTTGGTACTAATCATACCAATATCTCCATATTTCTTGTCTTACACCAATCCAGTTGTATTTGGGGGGCCGAGCAATGCACCAAATATGATTTTGATGGGATGGGGAGAAGGTAATGACTTGGCAGCGAATTATCTAAATCAAAAGCCAGACGCACAGAACCTTACCGTTGCGGTCGATTATTATGGTTTTGATCAATACTTCATCGGTAAGACTACCTCATTAAATGAGAGTGTCGATTTCATTGGCGGCGTAGACTACATAGTATTCTATATTTCTGCGTTACAAAGAAACTGGAGTATGGCTGCTTGGGACTATTATAAGACGAAGGAACCAGAAATGGCTATCGAACTGAATGGAATTGATTATTGCTACATATATAAAACCAGCAAGCAATAGGGACTTTATCTAATTAAGCTCTTCCCAATCTAAATCCATTCCCAGCATTTGCCCGATATCATTCTCAAAAGGCCACAACACAGTTTCGCCTAAACTACTCTCTCCACCAGATAGTTTTTCCTCCCATTCTGGCCATAGTATATCTTGACCATTATGTCCGCCAGGATTCCTGTGGTTATGAACTGCACCCCCATTATGGCCATCAGTATGGAGGAGATGAATAGCGGCCTGTCTGCCAGCTGTGCCCCAAAGATCATCTTCTCGGCGACAAGATAAGTGACAACAATGCCACCAACCGCTGCCAGGATCCCCCCCAAAATTCCGAATATATGCACCGGCCTGAATGAATATCTCTGCCAGAATGCCACCACTACCAGATCAAAAAATCCTCTGGTCAGCCGCCTCCAATTGTACTTGGTCTGGCCGCGATACCTCTCATGATGAACCACCTTATGCTCATCCACCTTGAATCCCCGCCAGGTGAGAAGAGCGGGAATGTAGCGATGCATCTCTCCATAAAGGTCCAGATCCCTGACGCTCTCCTTCCGGTATACGCGCAATGTGCAACCCGAGTCGTGAATGGACTCGCCGGTCAGATTTCTTCTCAGGCCATTGGCAAATCGCGACAGGATCTTCTTGTGAAACTTATCCTGCCTCTGATAACGCCAGCCACAAACCACATCCAGATCTAAATCGTTCAGCTTCTTTACCATATCTGGGATGTCCTGAGGATCATTCTGCAGATCAGCATCAAGAGTCGCTATAATCTCACCCTGCGCATAATCAAAGCCAGCATGAATCGCCGCCGTCTGCCCGAAGTTCCGCCGGAATTTCACTATTTTGATGCTTTCATTATTTTTTTTAATTTCCAGGAGCCTGGCATAAGATCCATCCGTAGATCCATCATCGATGAAAAGCACTTCATAGCTCTCTCTCATGGAATCCAGGACATCGATAAGCCTCCTGTAAAGCTCCTGGATATTCTCTTCTTCATTATATAATGGAATAACAATTGAAATCATGGGCACGCCTTTCAACCTTTTGCTCCCGGAGAATTCCTCGTTGTGAGCCATTTTATATATCTCTTGAGGCCTTCCTCGATGCCCACCTTGGAGGACCATCCCAATTTCACCTTAGCCCTATCAGTATTGGCCCAGGTATGCTGGGCATCACCCCTGGCATCCTCGCGGAAGACAATCTTCGAGCGGCTCCCTGTAAGCTGGATTATGAGCTCTGCCAGCTCTTTGACGCTAATTCTGTGCCCGCTGCCGATATTGAAGACGCCCCTATTGCATTTCATTGCCAGAGCATTGGCACAGACTACATCATCGATATAGGTAAAATCCCTAGTCTTCTCCCCTGGCCCGAAGATCTCCAGGGGCAGGTCCTGCAGCGCCCTGTTGGCGAAGATGCTTATTGCCAGATCAGGCCTCATCCTCGGCCCATAGACGGTGAAGTATCTCAAGGATACCGTCTCCAGGCCGTAAATCTCACTGAATATCCGGCAGTATTCCTCGGCCATCAGCTTCGAGAGGCCATATGGGGAGACCGGCACCCTGGGATGAGACTCATCAAAGGGGAGGTACTTAACCTTTCCATAAATGGAGGAGGATGAAGCATATACAAGCCTCTTAACGCCGCAATCAAGAGCTGCCTGGAGGATATTCAATGTTCCCATAGTGTTGATCTCATGCACTTTGATCGGATCTTTCACCGATGCCCTAACTCCAGCTTGAGCCGCCAGATGGAAGACGCAATCCGCACCATTGAGCGCCTTATGCACCATATCACGATCCAGGATATCTCCTTTCAGGAGGGTGAAATTCTCCTTGTTCTTAAATCGAGTCACATTGTCTCGCTTTATCGCAGGATCATAATAATTATCGAAATTGTCCAGGCACAGGACATCATGCCCATCATTAATGAATCGTTCTACTAGGTATGAGCCGATAAAGCCCGCCCCGCCTGTTACTACAATAGAGTTGCCCATTCTCCTACCAAGATCAGAAAGCGTCTCTACGTATTTAAGGATAGTCGGAAAAGGATATCTAACACGCCCATCCTGAAAGTAATTATATGTAATTTAAGGGGTGCCTTGGATTAATCAAAAAATGTACGAAGAGGATGGTCGTTCATCTAAAAGAGATACACCGATTCCTAGTGAATAGGCCCTCCGAATCACGATTTTTTGTTTTTCATCGGGAACAGCGAAGAGCCTCTATCTTGTCTTTGGTCTGAGGACGTTAATGCCTCCATATTCTACGAAGGACTATAACCACAGCTACAGCTAGGGTCTAAGCAGAGGAGGGGATTCATCTTCAACAGGTAAGGAATACCCTCAAAGATACTTTTATGTGGAAAACTATCTAATTCTGGATGGATAACTCTTTTAAAGTACCTGCTTAAGAACCTATATAGGCTGTCCGCATTGTACTCTATTTTATGCGCAGACCAATCAGGAGAGAAATTGATCTTGGGAGCGCCGCACGGAGTAGAAAATAGCATGAAACCGCAATGGTTCACAATGTTCTCCAAAGTGATTTCTCTATGAGGTATGTGTTCCAGTGTGTCAAAAGAGATGATGCAATCATAGTCTCCCAGATCCCATTTCATGAGGTCTCCCAGGATGAAGCGCAAATTCGGGGCCTGATAAGCACTCCTGGCATAGTTAATCGCGTTGAGATCATAATCAGCACCTATGATTTGAGAGTCGGGCAACGCCTGGGCAATCATTTTGCTGCCATAGCCTGCGCCACAGGCGATGTCTATTAAAGTCTTTGGCTGCATGTCTTTTAGGACGGCTACAGCCCATTTATAGCGGATTAAGTGATGGACACCGAGCAGGCTATTTTCTGCCAAGTATTCTCTTATGCTTTTTTGTGGAACAAAATAATCGCTCATTTAGACCACCAACCGCGGCTACATGTGCCATGTGACCTCTACCCAGCAACTTCTCTATCGATCCTCATATAAACGCCGATCGCTGCCCCGCCACTATCGCCCGACGCTCCAGGATAAAATCGCAAGGCATTCCGGCTCGCCTGAAGTGAGTCATAAACCAACGGCGGCAACAGTGCAGGCCGAACTTATCTGCCAGCTTCATGTGTCACCAGTTAAGCCCACCATTGGAGTGAACCCCTGATAGTAGACAGGAAGTTAAGCAACGGTATTTAAAACAACCTCCAATTCGAACTGATCCGGAGACATGTAATCCAGTGCCGAATGCAGTCTCTTCTTGCTGTAAACCTTCTCAATGAAATGCCAAATGTTTTCATAGGCATCTTCAAATGTTCCGTATTCATTAAGAGGCACAGGACATCATCCCCTCATTGGAGTTTCAGAACTCCTCCACGTATATAAAAGTAGTCAAAATGGGGATAGCAAAATAGACAAGCCATAGCAATGAGTGCCTACACTTGACCTGATCAGGGTCTCAACCAGAGATCCAACAGGATTTATTATCCAGAAGGCGAAAGGCAGTAAATATGGCGGGTGCCCAAAGCATGCCTCACTTAGCAGATGGATCTCTGGTAGATCATCTCATTATGGTCGACGAATTTGAAGCAAGAGATTTCCGCTGGAAGAATCTGCGTCTTTTAGTGAAAGAGCATCTCGACCGCTCCCTGAAAGGAGAGAAGTCTAGCATAAAGATCCTTGATCTAGGATGTGGTACCGGGCATTTAGCTCTGGATCTCCTCCGAGAGGGATATCATGTCTCTGCTGCAGATGTCTCAAAGGAACTGGTGGACTTTGCCAATCGCAAAGCTCAGGAGGCAGGATTCGAGCTGAATGCCGTCCAGATGGACATTCAGGAGCTGCTGTACAGAGAGGCATTTGATGCCGTCGTCTGCCTGGATGTGCTGGAACATGTTGGAGATGACCGCCTCGCCCTGGCAAATATCTATCAGGCTCTCAGATCTGGCGGGATCATGATATGCGCCGTGCCGGCATTGAGCGCCCTATATGGAAAGAGGGATGAGCGCATAGGCCACTACCGGAGATACGACAGAGAGGTTCTCTTGCAGTTGATCGAATCAATGGGTTTTTCTATATGCGCAATCAGGTACTGGAACAGCCTTGGCCTGTTAACGGTGGCCATATTCGAGAAGATCCTTCATAGGGAGGTCTATGAGAAGAACAGATATTCTCAATCATACCTGAATAGGTCCCTGAATGCTCTTTTAGATCGCTGGTTCGGCCTGGTTGAGAACCGGATTCATCCCCCGCTAGGCCTCACATTGATCGCAGTGGTGAGAAAACCTGGCCATTCACATGATCAGAGAACTGGGCAATATCAGATTCGGCACCTATAGACTCAATGACATCAGCTGGTAGATAGCTCAACCTTCCTGGTCAGTCAGCTTTATCATCGCCAATCCATAAAATCCCAGCACCAGGTAATACGCCATTTGTACGGTATAGTAGCCAAAAGCCGATATGATCGCCTGGTCGAGGGGAATTCCCAGGGGCAAGAAGACCAGGGTCCATAAGCCCTGGCTCGTTCCTAGTCCTGCAATTCCATATATTGGCAGGAGGGTAGAGAGCACAGTGAAGGTCGAACCCATAACAATTATCGGAATTGGAATGTCAAAGTGCATCCCTCTTATTACCAGAAAAACAACAGAAAAATTGGCTGCCCAGATGAGAAATGAGGAGGCCAGTATAAGAAGTGCAACTTTTGCATTTCTCAGTTTTTGCATGGATTGGACCGTCTCTTTCAGATTCGACATCAGATATATAGCAGTGGCATTTCTGGCCAATCCCATCCTATCCAGGACGCAGGAGAATGAAATTGAGGGCCATTCTCCTCCATAAAAGAGCATCATTAAAAGAATAAAACAAAAGATCATAAAGAGGGATATGGGGATTAGGGTGCCTTTCATCCCCCCCAACCGATCGCCTATCATCCATGCCGAGGCCAGGAAGAGGGTGCCGATGGCAATGAAGTCGAAGATGCGGGATAAGATGAGGGTGGAGGCTCCGGTGATGGCATTCTTATTATGCAGCTTCTTGAGCATATAGATATAAGACAGCTCTCCCGTTCTCATCGGCGCTAGATTGTTCATCATATTGTAGATACACACCAAGTTAAAGAGGGGGAAGAGCTTAATCTCCTGGTCCAATAAGATATGAAACCTCAGCGCTCTGAATATATTGCATAGTGAGTATAGAATAAAGCCGCCTGCCAGGTATGAAGCATCGATGCCTTTGAGTGTGCTGATTATATCGTGCGGATCTATCTGAGACAGGAGCAGATAGAGCAATACTGCCGTGACTGTAGCTGCGGCAATCAGGGCTTGATTTTTCTTATCCATGTGCAAACAACGCTGTTCTTAGAATTCACCTTTAACTATTAAGAACCATTGACTCCATAGCGCTCTTATCAATTGGGGGTTTTCTTATCAATTTTATAGGACATCTTCAATCGAAAGAGCATAATTAAAATCAAACTGCGCGCGGCCACCTCATCTTAAAGGTAGGGGGAATTCATGACCCTCCGCGCACCCGATGTATCAAACACACATTTATCAAAAATATGGGGATCAAGTTCTGCCCGGAACTGACCCCCCATATGCCCCAATTCATGCCAAGCTCGCTGCCGTATAGCTCATGCACATCAGGTTGTTGTTCCTGGTGATCTGGCAGGTTCCTACAATGGGCTGATCCGACGTTATCGTAACCGAGCCCGAGCAATCAGATCCCACAAGGCCCCTCGGCCGGATAGCATTGACCCCGTGGGCAGGGATTATCTGATCTCCCCTGTACAAGAGATCGCCTTCCCTAGATCTTATTTCCAGTTCTATATTGGCATCAGCGGCAGTAGGATTCTGCAAGACCAGCCAGGACCGCCAGCCGTCTGGGTTGGCGGTGTCGGTGAAGTCCGGATAAGACAGCGTTGTTGAGACCTGGTCCATGGCATTGTAGCTCATGCACATCTCATTGCTGTTCCTGGTAATCTGGCAGGTGCCAATTATGGGCTGGTCAGATGTCACCACCACGGATCCCGCGCAGTCCGCGCCTGTTACACTCCTCGGTCTTATTGCCCCAACACCATGAGCAGGAATGATCTGGTTGCCAGAATAGAGTAAATTGCCCTCCCGTGACCAGATCTCCAGATTCAGATTGGCAGGAGAAGCAGATGGGTTTTGAATGACCAGCCAGGATCGCCAGCTGCTTGGATTGGCAGTATCTGTGAAGTCTGGATAGTAAAGCTCATTTGATCCTCTATCCGAGGCGGTGTAGCTCATGCACATTTTATTGCTGTTCCTGGTTATCTGGCAGGTGCCAGCGATCGGCTGGTCTGAGGTTATCGTGGCCGAGCCGGCACAGTCCGATCCCACTATGTTCCTGGGCCTGATGGCAGCAACACCGTGAGCCGGGATGGCCTGAGACCCTGAGAAGAGAACACTTCCCTCCCTTGACCTTATCTCCAGTTGCATGTTTGCCGCCAGGGACGTTGGATTCTGAACGACCAGCCATGAGCGCCAGCCTTCTGCATTGGTCGTGTCGGTGAAGTCCGGGTAGTATAGGGTTGTAGCGCCGCTATCCAGGGCGTTGTACTCCATGGACATCTCATTGTTGTTCCTGTTGATCTGACACGTCCCCTGGATGAGCTGGTCTGATGCAGCTCTCACCGAGCCGCTGCAATCAGCACCCACAAGGTTTCTGGGCCTGATCGCAATGGAGCCGGAAGGGGGAATGGTCTGCTTTCCGGAGTACAATATCGTACCACCCCTCGACCTTATCTCCAGGTGGACCTTGGCATCAGATCCACTGGGATTCTGCAGAACTAAAAAGGATCGCCAGCTATCCGATCTGGTGGTGTCGGTGAAGTCCGGGTAGTATAGGACCGGCGAAGCGCTCAGGAAGTAGGGATCAGATATCTTTTGTCTGTAGACATTGGGGTCATCGGGTATCCTGTAGTCGGCCAGCACATTTAAAAACGCAGATCCTCCCTGGTGGATCTGGGTCTCTACCTTGGGCTCAGTCTTCAGCACATTGAAGTACATAATGCCCTTTAACCTGGGGAGCTCGGCCTCCAGCTCGGCAGCGTCATATACATATGAGATCCACTCATTTTTATAGCTGTCCTGCTCAGCATCGCTCAGGGCATCTCTTGCCCCCGGTGCGGTGGGATCCATGTTGGGATCAAAGGCACCTGTCTCGCCTATGAGCATGGGCTTATTTTTGCCTATTGAAAATGCCTGATAGAAGTCCACGCCATCCTGGCCATTTCTGATATTGGACAGGAAGAATCCAGGTGAGACATGACCGGTCTCGTCATAATCCTTGTCGTAAAAGACGAGGCCCACCCAGTCCACATATTCCCCATAGGTTCCGGATCCGGATGGATAGTATTCAGTATAGCCATCTCCATGATCCGTACCCCCCCAGGGATAGCCCCAGTTCTGGTTTGGAATCCAGCACATCTCTGCCCTGGGAGCGATTCTATGAAATATCTCTGCCACCGTTTTGAACTTGGCTATGTACTCGGCAGGTTTTTGGCCCCATGCATACCAATTCCCGTTCATCTCATGGCCGAAGATAATGAACACCTCTGTATCCAGCTCTTTGCACTTGGTGGCAAAATACTCCACCTTTGCTGTATCTATAGAGCCCAAACCGCCGTAGGGATCGTACATGAAGACAGGGATTGCTCCGTTCACTTTGACGTCCTGGGCCCAGTCCCAAATGCCAGTGTTTTGGGAATCTGCAATATCCACGTACTTCAAGAACATGGCATGGTCCTTGCCAGTCGCCAGGTTGAAGCTTTCCATGCTCTGGCAGCTGGAGTCCTCAGATCCGCAGCCCAGATACGCGCCAGTATAGCAGCCATGAAGCCTGGATACAATGGTATAGTTCCAGGAGGACATAACTGTATCAGAAGCAGCCCAGAACCCTATGGTATCATTATTGGGATTCTGGTCTAGCTCGTTCCATCCAGCTATCTTCATTGGACCTTTCAGTATTATGTCCACAGTGGACGCATTTGCCTTCCAGGCGCTGGAGCCTCTCAGAAGTCCAAAGCTGCTCGCCTGTATTGGTGAATCATTAATCCATCCATTGCGTGGAATGGGGAAGGACTTCGATCCAGCATAAGCCCGTTGGTCATCCCATCCATTCTCTGAGATGTGCATAGAGGCGAGCATCATGGGCTTGAAGGTTTCACCTTCACGATGCACTAGATTCGCAACATCCCCACTGGTCGATACGTTGACATCTGCAATGATCTGATCCCTGGTGGGAGGATGAATTCGGACCGTACCCTCGAATCCCAGACCATAGTTCTCGCCTTTGAAATGGATCAAGAGGTCTTCTCCATCTTGTATTTGGTTATAGGAAATGCCTGCATCTTGCTTATATCCATCGGACGTCCAAAAAGAGGGCGACAGAATTACTGCAGTTCCACAACCGGAGTCAGGGGCCCAGTTCATCCGGAAGTAGCTGCTGTCCAGGTGCAATGCAGCATATTGATTAAAGTTTGTGCCGCTGCCATAAGCGATCTCCAGTATATTTCCATTCAGGTTTACGCTCCATGTGCTTGCTGCCATGCCTGTGCCTGATGTGATGGCCAGGCAAAATAAAATCAAAAGAATTTTAGTTGAATCTATCCATTTCATATCCATCCCTCCTCATTAGACTCTCTATTGCCCCCAACTTTGCGAGCAGTCCTGCATATTATGCTGTCAATCCAGGTTTTCGTCTGATGCACAGATGGTATGATCCGATGCATCCGAAGTCCTCTGCCGACCGATCAGACAATGCAAAGAAGGATGCTGTCAGCTCCATCTGACAGGATAGCTCCGGCTTTATAGAGAACCCATTTCCCGGAGCCGATCTTCAATCCCATATTGGTGCAGGCGATCGGGTGGTTCGGCAAAATCAGCCAGGATTTCTGGATAATGCAGACTCCTCGTCTAACCAATAACATTAGAATTATCTTTATATAAATAACTTTCGAGAAGGGACTCTTCAAGAAGGGACAAGAAAGGAAAGACAGGAGGAATGATCGTAAACTGAGATCAGTCCCCCTGCAATCGAATGCGCCTCAGTCAGCTGCCGAGTAGCTCATGCACATTAGGTTATTGTTGCGGTTGATCTGGCAGACGCCAGCAAGCGGCTGGTCTGATGCCACGAACACAGACCCCGAACAATCTGTGCCCACCAGGCTCCGTGGCCGGATGGCGCTCACCCCATGAGCTGGAATGACCTGTACTCCGGAGTATAGCAGTCTCCCTTCTCGGGACTTGATCTCTAAAGCTGCATTGGCAGCATAGTCCGCCGGATTCTGCAGGAGGAGCCAGGAGCGCCAGCTATCGGGATTGGCAGTATCTGTGAAGTCAGGATAGAAGAGTGTCGTCGAGCCCTGGAGGAGAGCATTGAAGCTCATGCACATCAGGTTATTGTTTCGGTTGATCTGGCAGGTGCCGACTATCGGCTGATTCGAGGTCACTACTGCTGACCCGGCCAGGTCCGAGCCCACCAGGTTCCTGGGGCGAATGGCACTCACACTCTGGGCCGGTATGCTCTGGGCTCCAGAGTAGAGCAGATCGCCCGCTCTTGACCTGATCTCAAGGTTTATACTGGCCTGTGATGCGCCGGGATTCTGCAGAACCAGCCAGGAGCGCCAGCCTTCGGGATTGGTGGTATCAGTGAAATCGGGGTAGTAGAGAGCAGTTGAACCTTGGTCTGCTGCCGTATAGCTCATGCACATCAGATTGTTGTTCCTGGTTATCTGGCAGGTGCCTGCGATTGGCTGGTCTGAGGAGACGACAGCCGATCCCGCGCAATTGAAACCGGCTAGATTCCGGGGCCTTATGGCACTTACCCCATGAGCAGGGATGATGGCACCGCCCGAGTACAACAGCTCTCCTGATCTCGATCTGATCTCCAGGTTCAGGTTGGCCTGGCTCGGGCCGGGGTTCTGCAGCACCAACCAGGACCGCCAGCTTTCAAGATCATCAGTATCTGTGAAGTCCGGATAGTGCAATGTGGTACTTGCACGGTCCAAGGGATTATAGCTCATGCACATCTCGTTGCTGTTCCTGTTGATCTGGCAACTTCCGGCGATGGGCCGATCCGATGTCACCACCGCGGACCCTGCAAAGTCCAAGCCTGCTAGATCTCGTGGCCGGATGGCAGCCACGCTGTTAGCAGGAATGGTCTGACTGCCCGCATATCGCAATTCTCCTGTCCTGTCGCGCAGCTCTAGATGCATGGTTACTGCCTCGTCAGCAGGATTTTGAAGCATCAGCCAGGATCTCCAGCTATTGGGATAGACAGTATCTGTGAAGTCGGGATAGTACAGGGTCCATTCTTCTCCTTCGATAATTTTAATGGTTGCAGCTTCAGACCATCCAGAGGTGGCGCCTTTACTGTCCGTAGCCATTGCCTTTATCCGATAGACTCCAGCATTAATCCAGCTATGAGACATGCTTGCAGTTGCCCCTGAATCGACAAGATTGGTGGTTGTGGTGCTTCCGTCTCCCCAATCGAAGGTGTATTTCACTTGATCTCCATCCGGATCAGATGCAAAGGTGAAATAGATGTAACCAACCTCGACAAAGCCGCTATTCTCGCCGAGAGGAACAGAAGGAGTATTTGGAGGATTGTTGGGGAGGTCAGAGCAGTCTATAACTGCCACAAAAGCGTCTTTGTATCCGCCATTGGCTGGCTGCAATGGATTTCGGGTTGGGAAATTGTTTGATTCTGTATATCCTGTGAGATAGGTTTTTCCAAAATTATCTATAGCGATTCCTTTGGCATAATCATAGTTGACTCCTCCAAGGTAAGTGGAAAAGGACAAAGCCGATCCAGCAGCATTTATCATGGCGACGAAAATATCATATGAGCCACTATTCGATGCCTGCAATGGTCTCTTTGCTGGGAAGTCGGCGGAAGAGGTATCACCAGTGACAAAAGCATTGCCCCTGCTGTCCACAGCGATGCCATGAGCAAAACAATCGCCGCTGCCTCCAAGAAATGTGGAATAGTCCAATGCCGATCCTGCGGAGTTGATCTTGGCGACAAAGGCGTCAAAAGAACCCTTCTTCAATGCCTGTATCGGATTTTGGGTTGGGAAGTCATCTGAGATGGTATACCCCGTTATATAGGCGTTGCCTCTCCTATCCACAGCGATGCCTTCAGCAAA
>OFEK01001732.1_pt1 | contig 13693 bp, 10 predicted proteins | sample 1521131 | NCBI WGS metagenome assembly OFEK01 (sample SAMN05720209, study PRJEB24109) | activated sludge metagenome | isolation source: Anaerobic digester | place: China | collected 2015-12-16
CGAGAATTCTCAACCTTCACGGATGACCTTGAGCGCTTGACCGACTGACTTATTTCCTGTGGCGTTACGACGGTAGCCATGGAATCCACCGGTATCTACTGGATACCTGTCTTTGAAATCCTCGAAAGCCGTGGCATCGAGGTGAAACTGGTTAACGCCCGCCACGTCAAGAATGTCCCGGGCAGAAAAAGCGGCGTCCCGCTTTGGCCTCCGAAACGGTGAAAACTCCTATCATTTGTGATAATGCCATTTAATAATACTATGGTTGATTTTTGAAACATAATAGCTGATAGACTCACCTTGAGATGTTTTTCCACCAAGGATTTTTTCGTCACCAGATATGTTTGGAACAAATGTGATTCTGACTTCGGATTCGCTCTCCAAAAGCAGAACCTCGTAGCTAGATAAATTCTTATTGGTTTTTGTAAACTCTTTATAGGCCACAAGAAAAAACGACAGGAGCTTTCCACTAAAAACTAATTCATTTTTTGAGTAATAACTGCTCATGGCGATCCCCCTGTTTTTTTGTTGTGCAATTACGTTTAACGGAAATGACAGTAGCATTAAAAATGCAATAACCTGGACGAATCTATTAACCTCAGAGAGGATATTCTTGCCCGGTCTTTGCATCGTACCCTTTGAAAGTTCCGCTGGGAGTTCCAACATAACCTCCATATTCGGTTTTCCCCGATATCTGGCCATTTGCAACCCTGATATCCTGAGGTGAGAAATTGTCGCTATCATAAATATCATTGACCTTTGAAGTTGGTGTAAGCTTTCCATTCTTCATTCTGCTGTAGTTTCCATGTGTATGCCAATAACCTACTTCATCCGACCCTCTCGGAATTTGTTTTCCGTTCCATGGGTTAACTCCGTCCACTCCTCCACGTGTTGCTTTTGTATAGCCATAGCGACCACCCTTTGTTCTGAAAAGTAATCCACCATATTCACGGTTATCTCTTATTGACTTACTGTTATAACGTCGTAATGCTGCTTTGGCTGCGGCGTCACGTGTTGCGAATTGCCCTTTTCTACCACACCCTGCCAACCCCCACGGATCAACCCACTGCATCGGATCATGCACATACCCGTGGTTCCTGAGCCCGCCTTCCAGGCCTATGGGGTCCGGGCTGAGGTACTGCCCGCTGTCGGGATCATAATACCTGTTCAGATTGTAGTAAAGCCCGCTTTCCTCATCCTCCCACTGGTTCTGGAATCTGAGATTGCAATCAACGATCGGTCGATAGTTCTCATCCTCCTTCCGTTTCACCTCCGATAGTCTGCCCCACAGGGTGTGGTCCGCCTGCCATATGAGTTCACCATCGATAGTGAACACCTCTTTGGGCGTTCCCAGATGGTCGGTGACGATGGGGTAGAAGTGCGATCCTGTGTCGCCTCCATTGGATAGCGTGCGCGTTTCCCCGGCAACCGGGTTGAATGTACCGGGTTCGAAGTGCCAGTGGCTGACGGCAAGCGGCGCGCTGTCTTCATCGGGATTGGTCTTCCATTCTTCGATAAGCGTCGCGCCCTGCCAGAGGTAATAGGTTGCCGGTTGTTTGCCGGATTTTCCCGCCTTGACGCATTCCTTCATGATTCTTCTACCGAAGGCGTCGTAGGTGTATTTCCAGATCGATCCATCCGGGGCGCTGGTTTCCACCAGCCGGTCGAAGTCGTCCCAGGAGTAGCGCCAGGTTCCGGGACGGAAACCGTTCCGTTCGACTTTTTTCTCGATGACCCGGCCGCGGAGGTCGTAGCGGTAGCTGCTCTTTCCGATCGCCCGGACGGTCCCGTCCAGGTAGCGATGATTCAGTCCGTTGCTGTGGGTGAGATTGAGGAGTTCGTCGTAGGCGTATTTTTCTTCGCTCTGCCTGTTGAGGTCGGTCTGGCGGGTTATGCGGGTGATCTGGTCGCGCGGCTCGTAGTGGTAGCTGCTTGCGCCGCGCTTGTTGTCTTCCAGGCCGATTACTCTTCCCGACTTGTCCAGGCTGTATCGGCGCGATACCTCCGCCAGCCGTTCATGGGCCGTGAGATGCCGCGCCCGTCCCGCCATCTGGCCCTTCAGTCTTCCGCACTGGTCGTAGCTCTGCTTCAGCGTGAAGGCGTCGAGCGGGGTTGCCCCTCCTGCCCGGTAGCGCCTTTCCGTTTCCAGACCTCGTGCGTCCCTGGTGAAGTCCAGCCCGTGGCCGTTGCTTTCCAGTGTTTCGAGCTGACCCAGCAGATCATAGCCGTAGCGTGTCTCTCCGGTGGGGCTGGTGCGGCTGATGCACCGCCCTGCCGCGTCGTATTCATATTCGATGGTTATGCCGTTTCGGGTCTCCTTTTTCAGCATCCCTTTGTCGTCATAACTGAAGATGATTTCACTTTCCGGTTCCGGGCTTTTCTTGGTAAAGGTCGATGCATTGGTGAGCCGATCAGAGGTGTCGTATTCATAGGTAATACGATGGTTTGCGGTCTCGACCGCGACAATCCGGTCCAGCTCGTCCCAGGTGAGGCGCTGTTCGACGCCGTCGGGCAGACGCCTGGCAACGACCCTGCCGCCGGCGTCCCTGGTATAGCCGGTCCGTCTGCCGGCCCAGTCGGTTTCCCCGGACAGCCGTCCGGCCGGGTCGTAGCTGTAGGTCCAGGTCTGTCCCTGAGCGTTGGTGATCCGTTTCAATCGGGCGGCGCCGTCATATTCAAGTTTCGTGGAATGACCCTTCGGATCGGTAATTCCGCGCAAGAGGTCGAAAGAGCCGTGTCGGTATTGTGTCGTCTGTCCTTCAGGTGCGATGTGGGTTGCGGGGAGTCCTTCGCTGTCGTAGGTGAATCGCTCTTCGCCGCCGTCGGGATGGATGATGCGGCTGATATCTCCGCGCGGGTTCTCGGGGGAATGGTTGTATTCGTAGCGGGTGATGTATCCGGCGGGGTCGGTTATCCTGAGCGGGCGGTTCCGGGCGTCCAGATTGTACGCAGTGATCCGGCCCATCGCGTTCCGGACCGAGGAGAGTCTGCCGCTCGTGTCGTAGCCGATCCGGTTTGACGTTCCGTCCGGTCCGGTCTCAGAGATGAGGCGGCCGTTGTCGTCGTAGCTGAAACGGTAGACGCTGCCGTCCGGCTCTCCCGATTCGATGAGGTTGCCCCGGTCATCGTATTTCCATGTTGCCGCGGTACCGTCGGGATACTCGATTCGGGTGATTTGCCCGTGCCTGTCATAGGTCAGTCTGGTGGAGCGGCCCGCCCAGTCGGTTTCTCCGGCAAGGTTGCCGTAAGGGTCGTATTCAAAGAGGGTTACCCGCCCCAGGGCGTCGGTGGTGGACTGTTCACGATCAAGTCCGTCCCATTCGTGGAGGGTAATGTTGCCCAGCGGGTCCTGCTCGCGGACGGGAAGGTTGTTTTCGTTGAACCATAGGGCGGCGCGGGCGCCGGTGGCGTCGATGTAAGTTGTTTTGCGCTCTTCGGGAACGTAGACGAACCGGTCATTGTAGAGACCTTCCGGAGTGCTGGTGGCGATGACCCGGCCTTCGGCGTCGTACTCCAGGTCTACGGAGGTCGCCCCGCTGTCGCGCCAGTGGGTGAGCAGGCCATGTTCGTTGTAGCGGTAGTGGAACTCGCTGTTGAAGAGGCTCTCCACATCCGTGAGCGCTCCGGAGGAGTCGTAGCGGTACCGGACAAGGGGTTCGCCGTCACCATCCCGTGTTACCGTTTCGATGAAACCTTCCGGCGTGGTCCTGACGATGAAGATCTCACCGTCGCTGTGCTCGACACGGCGAAGACAGCCGTTTTCGTAGATGAAGTCGATGCGGTTGCCGTTCCGGTCTTCGACGGCTGTGAGAAGACCCGTGTCGGGGTTTCCTTCCGTGGCGGCAAACATCAGGGTGCGCTGATTACGTGAGTCGAACAGACGCGCATTTTCCCTGGAGCCGGTCAGGTGGTAATGGGACGCCTTCAGGTTGCGGGAGTTGAATTCGCTTCTTTTGCCCAGGGCGAATTGCAGGATTTCACCATCTCCGTCTTCCAGGTTGACCGTTTTCCCGCTCGGGTCATAGCGCAACCGCTGCGACCAGTTGCAGATCCATTTGGTTCCCAGAATCCCTTCTACGGTATCCCTCCCGGCGTACACCCGGGTGAGGGCAAGGGGCAGGATGCCGTCATATTCGAAGTCGGCGCGAAAGTCCACGTAACCGCCGTCGGACGGATCAATCGGCTCGCCGAGCACCAGCTTGCCCAGCTTGGAGCTTCTGAAGCGCACGGCGCTGAGGCAGAGGGCTACTTCGGCAATGGAGACGACGGACTGCTCCAGGACCGACATTTGTGAGTCGATGGGGCCGTACTGTCCGGTGGTGGTGTCGGCGAAGATGGTTGCGCATCCTTCCTGGATGATTGCGCCGCAGGTGGTCTGGTGACCGATGCGCGCCAGGGGCAGGCCGTTGATGAAGATGGTCTCGCTCCCCTCGGCTATCTGTGTCGGCGGCGAGTGCTTGTCGCACAGGACCTTGTCGGTTACGCGGGCAACGGGCCTCCCCTCGAAGAAGACGTCGGGGGAACCTTCGACGATCCGGCCGGTGATGGTGGCGGATTTTGAGAAAAAACCGTTGACCAGGGCGCCCACAAGGCTGCCGCCGAAGCAGGCGGCCGCTCCTATAATGACCGGTCCCAGCAGACCACCCGACAGTACGGTTCCGGCAATGGCGCCCGCGACCAGCGCGCCGACCACCGCCCCGGCGATCACGCCGGAAAGCAGCCCTCCCATCGCGCCCGCAAAGGGAGAGGTGTGGGCGATGGCGTGTCCTAGTGTCGCCGGTTGGGGTCCGCGCCCTGCCGGTTTCGGCTTGCCCAGGACGTCGAGCAGTTTTTCGTCAAGGGCGAAGTAGTTCACCAGAGCGGCGCCGGCCACGATTCCGGCAATGCCGGCAGCCAAGGGTGCGGCGTAGCAGGCCACGGCTCCGATGCCTCCGGCGCCGTAGGCGCTGATTGCGCCATACCCCATGTACGCGCCGGTGGCCGCCGCTGAGGCGGTATGCCCGGCGGATTCGATCTTTGCCACTGTATCGCTTGAGCTTTCCCGGCGTTGCAGCGCATCCAGTTTTTGTCGCGCGGACGGATCGTCTGGTGCGTTCATAACGTTGCGCCCTCCGGGATGACCGTTGCGGTGCCCGGCGTGAAGCTTCGCATTGCGGTGAGCATTTCGGCGCGGCTGGTTTCGTCGGATTCACCCGGAAAGGTGGCGGTCAGATTGAGCGCGCATCTGCCGATGTGAATCACGAAAACCATCTGATGCATGGCGCCTCCCTGGTTGCTCCATCTGAATTCAAGAAAATGAACCGGCAGACCATTGAGGCTGTCGGCGCTTTCGGCCAACAGCGTGAGTCCCGGCAAGTCCCTTGCCATTACCGTTTTCTGGTTCTTTATGTAATCATCGATCCCGAGGCCGTCCGGCAGAGGCTCGCGCGTGACAACCAGGTTCGCGCCTTTGGCCGGCAAATGTCCTGCGCCGAGCATGTTGACGGTACGATCCCGCCAATCCCCTTCTCCCAAGGTCAGATACCCCTCCTGCATCTGGTAGCGCATGGTCTCCTCCCGTGTTAATTTCGAAAATCGCCGTTGTGGAACTTACTGATTTCGCGGAACGATAATAAAATAGTTTATTAATGTAAATAAATATAAAATTTATTAATATCGCACAAAACTACACTGCTCGCTATAGGTCGTGAGGATCGGCGATTCTGATGCCACTGAAGTAGTCACTATCAGACCTGATGGAGAAACTGAAAGGTCAGGCATCGATGATGCTCTATCAGCCGTTCGACATCTGAAAATGAAAACCTGCTGAAACAATCATTTTGGCCAAAAGGATATTCGTGGATACGCGGGCTTAGATGGGAACATGATACGAAGTGAGTCCGCTTTCAGGAACAAAATGGAACGACGGAGGGAATAGTTACAGTGGGGCGAAAAAGGATAGGATACAACGCGATCTCACCGTATCCGCGCTTCTCGCGCTACCAGGGCGGCGAGACAGTCGATGAACAGGGGAGAGGTATTGAGGGAAGGTGCACGGCGGAAACACCCGATGCCACGCTCCTTGGCCAGGGCGGTGTAGGTGATGTCGATCTCGTAAAGGGTTTCGATGTGATCGCAGACAAAGGAGATCGGTACGACGAGAAGGTTGCGGCACCCGCTTTCAGCGAGTCGTGCGATGCTCTCCTCCGTGGACGGCTCCAGCCATTTCACCGGACCCGCCTTTGACTGAAAGGCAAGTTCATGCCGTATTCCGGGAAATCGCTCCATTACGAGCCGTACCGTCTCCTCCACCTGCGAGAGATAGGGGTCTCCGCTTTCGATAAAGGAGACGGGGAGTGAATGGGCGGAAAAAAGAAGCGTTACTTCTTCTCCCGGCGGAAAACCGGCGAGCCCTTCGCTGACAGTCCCGGCAACCGATTTGATATAGAGCGGGTGGTCGTGAAACCCCTTGATGAATGAAACGCTGAATCCGGCTTCGGCAAGGTCGAGCACCCTGTGCAGCTCGTTGATGCTGGAACCGGTCGTTGCCCGGGAATAGTGGGGGTAGAGGGGAAGGGCCACGATGCGGGAGATACCCGCCTTTTTCACGGCGGCCAGGGCCTCGATGGTGGAAGGGCGCCAGTAGCGCATGGCCGTGAAACAGCGGAAAGCGTCTCCGAGCCTTTCTTCCAGGGCCGTTGCCTGTGCCGAGGTAAACTCCCGGATGGGGGACTTTCCGCCGATCATCTCGTACTGCTCCTCCACCTTCGGCGCCCGCCGCCGGGCGATCCACCGGGCAAGCACGGGCTGAAGAAACGCGGGGCCGAGCCTGATGATATCCCGGTCGGAAAAGAGATTCCGGAGAAACGGCTCTACGGCGTCCAGGGAATCGGGACCTCCCATCTGGAGGAGAAGCACCGCTGTTTTTTCAGAAACGGCCATGTTACCCCGTAGGGGCAAACCTCGTGTTCGCCCACATGATGATCGCCCGATAGAAGGGCAAACACAAGGTTTGCCCCTACTGTGTCCTGATTGCATAACAGAATCAGTACATTTTCGACAGCCGGTGGACGCACTCCACCATGAATCGTGCATTCTCAGGCGGCGTGTCCGGAAGGATGCCGTGGCCAAGATTGAAGATATGGCCCGGCCTTCCGTTGTTTTCTTCCAGTATCCTTTTCACCTCCGCCTCGATAAGCGGCTTCGACCCGTAGAGCACCGTCGGGTCCAGGTTCCCCTGTACCGCGACACCCGGGCCGAGGAAGTCCCGTGCCCTTCCCAGGCGGGTATGCCAGTCCAGCCCCAGCACATCCCCCCCTGCCTTGCCAACATACTCCAGCATGGTCCCGGCCCCCTTGACGAAGTGGATCACCGGGACTCCGCCCGCCCGGATTCCCGCAATCACCCGAATCGTGTAGGGGAGGGCATACCGTTCATAATCAGTGGGCGACAGAATTCCCCCCCAGGTGTCGAAGAGCTGCACCGCCTGGGCGCCCGACGTTATCTGGGCATTCAGATACGCAATGAGCATGGCGGTTACTTTTTCCATCAGTGCTTCGTAAACCTCGGGGGCGCAATACATCATCTTCTTGACCGCCGCGAAATCTTTGGAACCCTTTCCCGCCACCATGTAGCACGCCAGAGTGAACGGAGCTCCCCCGAAGCCGATGAGCGGCACGCGCCCCTCCAGCTCGCGACGTAGAAGGCGGATGGTTTCCATGACAAAAGGGACCCCTTCCTCCATGGCGGGAATTCGCAGCCGGTCCACATCGGCCATGCATCGCACCGGATGCTCGAACACGGGGCCGGGAACGAAATCGAGTTTCATTCCCATGGGCTCCAGCGGTATCAGGATATCGGAAAAGAGTATTGCCGCGTCCACGCCGAGGATGTCGACCGGTTGAAGGGTGACCTGAGCGGCCAGTTCCGGGGTCTTGCACAGGTGAAGGAAGCTGCATTTTTCCCGCACCCTCATGTAGTCGGGCAGGTAACGGCCGGCCTGGCGCATGAGCCAGACCGGCGTCCGGTCAACCGGCAGGCCCCGGCAGGCATCGAGAAAGCGGGTGTTCATACTATAATAACCCTCCTCAGGGAATTGATGATTGGATTGGTAACCGGGAACGCGTTCCCTGCGCACACCCTATCCCTTTGCCTTTTGCCCTGTGCCCTTTGCCTGCAGTCTGACCGGCACATAGCTGCAAAAAGGCTCTTCCGCCAGATAATCCCCGTACACCGCGTCGGCCCGGGCCCGGCACCCGCCGCAGACGGTGAGGGATTCGCACTCTCCACATTTGCCCTTGTATTTCCCGAAGTCCCGTAACTCCCGGAAGAGGGCGGAACTCTTCCAGATTTCCCGCAACGGGGTCTCCTTCACATTCCCGGCAATCCGGGGAAAGTAGGAGCAGGGCTTGACGTTGCCGAAGCAGTCGATGAGGCAGATGGACTGGGCCGCGATACATCCCTTGCCGCCGCCCGTGGAAAAGGAGAGGGAGCGCCGTTGGAAGGCGACCCCCTCCGCCTTGGCCATCTGGGGCGCGATCCGGTAGTAGTGGGGAGCGCAGGTGGGACGCATCAGAATCTCGTCCTCATCCCTCTCCTGCCGGTAATGCCATTCGAGGATCTCCTCGTAATCCTCCTTGGAGATCAATTCATCCATGATCTCCTGTCCGCGGCCGGTGGGTACTATCATGAACAGATACCACGCGGTTGCGCCCAGGGACTTGGCCAACCGGAATACATCGGGAATGTCTGCCTGATTTCGTTTCGTGAACGAGGAGTTGATGAGAAACTTCCGGCCGTTCCTGCGGAAGGTCTCCGCCGCCCTGATAACTCCCTCGAAAGCACCGGGACACTGGCGGAAGTCATCGTGGATCGCCGCCGTGCTCCCGTCCAGGGAGAGGGAAACCATCTTGATATCGGCCTCATCCATTCGTCGGCAGACTTCGTCGTCCACAAGGGAGCCGTTTGTGGCCATGCACATCCTGAGCCCCAGCGAGGTGCCGAACGACGCCAGTTCGAAGATGTCGTTCCTGAGAAGCGGCTCGCCGCCTGACAGGACCACCACCGGCTTCGCGAACTCGGCGATCTCCGAAAGGAGCCGTTTCCCCTCATCGGTGGTGAAATCACCGTCGTAAGAGGTCTCGTCTGACGAACAACGGCAATGGACGCACCTCAGGTTGCAGCGACGGGTAACCTCCCAGGCCAGCCATTTCAGGGTGAATTCCCTGCTCATGCCAACTCCCGCGCCTTGCCGATAACGACGCGGACCCCATCTTCCGCGCCGGGCTCACCATCCGAGCACGCCCGGCATCCCTGGAGCAGTTCCTCGGCCAGCCCGTCCAGCAGGGTCCAGCGCTCGAGGGGCAGGAGCGGCATGCCGTCCACCAGGTCGGTTCCCAGCCATTCGGCGATTCCCCCCAGCACCTGTCGGGCCGCCTCGTCGCCGCATCCCGCGCGCACCCGGAGAAACCTATCCCCCCAGTCGGCGATATCGCCGGCAAGCGTGGTGAAAACATCTTCCCGTTCCACGGTCATCAGAACCTCGCAATCCTTTCGCGGGCTACTCTTCTATCTTCCGGTTGAAGATCCACACCGCCAGCCCGAACGACACCGCCGCCGTCACCGCAAGAATAATGGAATACTCCGGCTCCATGACCCCGCGCAACAGGGCCAGGCGCGCCCCCTCGAAGATGGCGGTGGTGGGGATCATCCTGACGAAAGGGAGGACCGACCCGGGATAGGAGGAGAGGGGGAAAAATATGCCGGACAGAAAAATGAGGGGCACGATAACCACACCCTGGACCCGGCCGATGTTCTCCGGTTTGTCGATGACGGTGCCGCAGACCGTTCCGCAACAGGAAAATACCATGGAACCGAAAGCGATGAAATACAGGTAGACGAGAAAGTGTTCGAGGGGAAAGCGGAACGGCGTGACCAGGAAGATGACCCCCGCCACCGCAATCCCCTTGATGGCGCCCTGGGAAAAGCCGGACACGATCTTGCCGATAACGATGTCGTACACCGAGATTGGGTTCACCCGGTATTCCTCGATGGTCCGCTGCACCCTGCGATGGAACCACATGCTCCAGGCGCTCTCCTCGAAGGCGGCGCTCACCGCTGTCATGGAGATCAGGCCGGGGGCGATGAACAGGGAATAGGGGATCCCGTCCACGTCGGCGATATACCCCTTCAGTCCCACGCCGAAGGCCAGGTAGAGGGTGAGTGGGTAGGCGATCACCGCCAGGAGCTCGGAGAAGAGGCTTCTCCTGAGCACCCGCATGTCCCGCCCCCAGATGGTAAAGGCTCCTCGAAACATGAAATTCCTTTTGCGCGTCTGCGCACCCGGTCCGAGGTTCAAACATACCGCGAACGTGGTTCAATCCTGTTTCCTCGAACCTCGAACCTTGAACCTCGAACCTCGAACCTCGAACCTGAATCTATTCCCGCACCTTCCTCCCCGTCAACTGGATAAACACTTCCTCCAGGGACGGCTCCTCCAGGCAGATCCTCTTGATGTCGGCGCTTCCGATGGCGTCCATGAGGGGCTTCAGGTGCTCCTCGGCCGGCAGGGAGAGGCGAAAGACGTTTCCCTTCCGCTCCAGCGACTCGATACAGGGAAGGGAGCGGAGGACACCCTCATAGCGATCGGTGTTTGCCCGGAATTCCAGTTCATAGAGGTGGGAGTGGGCAAAGGCATCCTTCAGTTCCGTCGCCGTACCGTCCGCCAGGGAGGCGCCGTGGTCCATGATCACGATGCGGTCGCAGAGCTCTTCCGCCTCTTCCATGTAGTGGGTGGTGAGAAAGATGGTCATCTTCGAACGCAGGGACTGGATGTATTCCCAGAGAGCCCTTCGTGACTGGGGATCGAGACCGGCTGTGGGCTCATCCAGGAACAGGACCCGCGGGGTGTGCACCAGCGACCGCGCCACCACCAGACGCCGCTGCATGCCGCCGGAAAAGGTGTCGGGAAAATCGTGCTGCCGCCCGGAGAGCCCGATGAGCTCCAACAACTCGTCGATGCGCGGCGTGAACTCGCGCCTGCGCATGCGGTGCATCCGCGCGTGCAGCACCAGATTCTCCCGCGCCGTCAGATAACGGTCCAGGTTGTTTTCCTGGGGGACGACGCCGATGATCCTGCGCACGGCCGTGCCCTCGGTCAGTACGCTGTGTCCTTCCACCAGGGCATCGCCGGAGGTGGGGCGCATCAGGGTGGTCAGGATCTTGATCAGGGTGGTCTTGCCCGCACCGTTCGGTCCGAGCAGGCCGAAGATGGTGCCGGCCCGCACCTCCAGGGAGAGACTGTCTACCGCCCGCAGGCCGTCATAGACCTTGGTTATGGATTGGATGGAAAGTGCGGTTCTCATTGGTTGACCGTTGTCTGTAATCCGTGTTTGTTGTCCGTTGAAACCCCTACTCTTCCCGCCGTTTTCGGACTACGGAAAACGGATCACGGGCAACGGACAACGGCAGAGTAAAATAGAACGTCGCACCCCTGTCGACCTCGGCTTCGGCCCAGATCCGGCCGCCGTGGCGGTCGATAATCCTTTTTACCGTGGCGAGGCCGATACCGTGTCCGGGAAACTCATCCTCGTCATGAAGACGCTGGAAGGGGAGAAAAAGCTTGTCGGCGTGATCCATGGAAAAACCGACGCCGTTATCGCGGACGAAAAAGACCGGTGTGCCGCCGACCTCGCACCGACCGAACTCAATGGTTGCCGACTCCCTGCGCGCCGTGTATTTCCAGGCATTACCGAACAGGTTTTCCAGAACCGCCTTGAGCAGACGCTTGTCGCCTTCGACGCGAAGATCCGGCGCGATGACGAAATCCACCCGCCGTTGCGGATCCCTCTGCCGGAGTTCCGCTGCCGTGAGCTGCGCTATCCGGCTGAGATCGGCGGATTCCCGGTGGAGTTGACCGCTTGACAGGGTGAAGAGCCGCAGGATGGCGTCGATCTGTCTCCCCATGCGCCTTCCGGCGGCCTGGAGCTTCTCCAGGTAGGCGCGGCCGGTCTCGTCGAGCCTGTTACCGTATTTCTCCCTGAGCTCGCGGGAAAATCCGTCAACTATCATGAGCGGGGCGTGAAGGTCGTGGGATACCGAATAGCCGAATGCCTCCAGCTCACGATTGACCGACTCCAGTTGGGCGGTCCGCTCCTCCACCCTCTTTTCCAGTTCCGCGTTCAATCTGCGGATCTCATCCTCCGCCCTTCTTCGTTTTTCCTCAATGCCGATGGCGCCGGCAAGGATTCCCAGCAGCCTCTTTTCCTCTTCACAGGGAATGTAATCTTCCTGGTAGACGACGCACAGTGCGCCAATATGACATCCGTCAAAGGAAACCGGCTTGCCCACATAGGTCTTCAGTCCGTAGCGAAGGACATTGGGATCGGTTTCCCGGTACGACGTATGGGGAAGATCCCGTATCACGCGGACAGAATCGTGTTCCCCACGGATAAGTTCGAAACAGATATGTCCGTCCGCCCTGTCTTCGGAAGGGAAATCAGGGGGGACGTTCCACTTTCCCACGGAGCGGAGAAGTTCCCCATCGAGTCGGTTGTAGAGTGCGCACACCGCGTGCAGCTGCTCTCCGCAGAGGGCAACGAGGCGGTTGATGTTTTCGTCCCCATCGGGACCGAAACCGAGGAAAACCTCGTTTATTCTCGACAACCTTTCTTCCGAACGCTTGCGCTCGGTTATATCGCGTATGTGTTCGATGACCATCACCACGGCGCCGGAGTCATCGAACAATGGATAGGCTCGAGCCTCCATATATCCGATTTTGGGATTAATCTTCTCGGAATAGACGGGTTTCCCGGTTCTGAACGCTTCCCGCACGTGACAGGGCTCGCACACCCTACCCGTTCCGGGGTAATAGGCGTCGTAACAAAACGGATGCCTGTCCCGTATTTCCTCCCGCACATAGTCGTATCCGCCGTGCCAGTTGCTGAAAAGGATGCGCATATCGCGGTCCTGAACGGAAACCAGGTCAGGAATCGTCTCAAGTACCCGTCGCAGCAATTGTTCGGATTTGTGAAGGGATTCCTCGACCCGCTTCCTTTCGGTGACATCAACCATGACACCGGCGATCCCGCTGATCGAATCCGTGCCGTCCCGCACCGGTTCCGCCGATATCTCGAAGTAATGCTCTTCTCCTTCATTGCTGAGAGAAATCTCCTCCTGCACGATCCTCTCGCCGCTCAGCGCCCTGTGTTTAACCGCCATGAGACGCGAGGAGTTTTCCGGGGAGAAAAGCTCTTGGTCGGTACGGTTAAGGATCTCCCGGGCGTCCATTCCCGGCAATGGATTGCAGATCCGCGTATAGCGAAGGTCCCTGTCCTGGAAAAAGATGGAAAGCGGGGAATTTCTGATGGTCCTGGCGAGATTGTCTTCCTGATCATGCCGGTGTTTTTTTTCGGCTCGATGTCTCTTCATTGGTGTGCCCGCCATGCGCTCATCCCCGGCTACAGGGTGCGCTTTTCCCTGGTTTCCAGGGGAAACAGGACCGCAAAGGTGCTCCCCTTTCCCACTTCGCTCTCGACCCATATGTAGCCCCCGTGGGCATCCATTACCTTGCGGCAGAAAGCGAGGCCAAGCCCGCTTCCCTTGGTCTTTCCCGCGCGGCGGTGTTTCGCCTGCACGAATTTGTCGAAAATGGCGCCCAGTGCGTCGCGGGGGATACCGATGCCCGTATCCCGGACCGCGGCCATGAGGAAGGCGC
>OFEK01001736.1_pt1 | contig 13637 bp, 9 predicted proteins | sample 1521131 | NCBI WGS metagenome assembly OFEK01 (sample SAMN05720209, study PRJEB24109) | activated sludge metagenome | isolation source: Anaerobic digester | place: China | collected 2015-12-16
ATTTATTGAAACGGTGTGAAGCAATCCGATTGGCGGATTGCACTTATGTTATAATAAATACACAGCATGATTTATGAGTTGCAGGCTGGATGAAAATGGTATAGTTATCATTATAGAAATCTGGGGGTATATAAATTTGGATAAGAAAAAGTCCAGGTGGAGCAAATTTCGCAAAACATACTTAAAACTACTCGTAAGTTTTCTAGCCTTTGCAATTCTTGTGTTTATCGTAAGCTTTTATATTTATGGATATAGTACAAACCTTTTACGTAATGAGTTCAAAAGTAAACTTGAGACTAATTTTAAACATAATATTTCTGAATTGGATTCTAGCCTGACATTAAACAGGTCATCGTTGATAAGTATATTTTATAATCCTGATCATTTACAATTTTTTCAACCATATGAAAAAATGCCTCTTGATGTTCAAGTTAACATTAAACAAATAATCAATGTAATGTCGAGTGCCAAGACAATAAGCAGCAGTTATATGGATAGTGTTTTTTACTATCTTGATGATAAAAAAGTGTATAACCGTGATGGAGCAGATGATTTTATAACATTTTTTACCAAATTCCATGTTTATGAAGGCTATAATGATGATTATTGGAAAGAAAAATTGGTAGAATATAATCTTGAAGAAACTATCGGACCGGTGAATCTAAAAATACCTGTACAAATTATATCTGCTGAGAAGAAAATAATTGCATATCAGCTTACTGTTATAGTAAATGGAAATAAGATAATTTTAGTCATTGATTTTGATTATGATAAGATTATAAATGCTATAACGATTAATAGTCTGTTTTTGGAAACAGGGTACATTGTCCTTGATAATAGTAATAATGTAGTTTACTATACAGCTCCTGGCAATTTAAAGGAGAACAGATTTGAAAATGCTGTATATAATAATGATATTACTCACAACATCAATACTATATATAATAACAAAGAGTACTTTATTTGTGAAAGCAACATTAATTTATTTGGCTATAAGGTTTTAGCCGTAACTCCTGTTAGGGCTTTTGATAAGTACCTATCCAATATACTTATTATTCTGGTTTCCTCTTGTTTTGTATTTGCTATTACGAGTCTAGTACTTGTTATGTTATTCACTAATTCCATATATAGGCCTGTAAATAAGATAAGTGAATTTGTTGCAGGCAACATAGGGGATAAACTTGCACACAAGCGTGATGATACAGAGTTTGATATGATAAGAGCGGGCATAGAATATTTAGTTGAACAAAGCAATAGCTACAAGGATAATATGTTGCGAGTTGCAGAGGAATTTGTAAAAACATCAGTAATCAACGCTATTAACACAGGAGCACCAATGAATCAAATGATGTTTGAAATTCTCTTTGGGACCCAAATTAAAAATGAAGTTATTTCAATCAAACCGGAACACAGCAAAAAATATTTTTGCTGTGTTACCATTATTTTCAGGTTCGCACATAGCTTTCTTGAAAGGTCTGAGGAGGGTAATGTAGCCTATATATTCAGATCCTTGAAAACAATAATTTCTTCAATATTTAATGAGTATATGCATTGTACCGTTATTGAATATGAACAGGGTAAGTTTATATGCGTTATTGGCTCATTTGATGAAGATATTAATTCAAAGGTCAAAAATGCAGCAAAAAGGATGGAGGAATCCTTCTTATTTAATTCTGAATACTATAACTTTTTTATTGGGGTAGGGGGTACAAGTTCAGATATATGTCAAATTAAGCAATCCTATATTGAAGCAGCTACTGCTCTTGTAAAAGCCCATACTTCATCAGGTGAAAGAATAGTTTATATTGGAGAGGGCAAAACTTCTGATTCAATAGATTTGAGCAGGGAGGATGAATTAAAAATCGGGCAGCTTTTACAATCGTGTGAATTAGATCCATTAATGAATATAATTGAGGAACTTACAAAGAGAAATATGTCCAATTTTCTTGCTCATGATAAGATGCTGCTTTTCTTTACCCGGCTTATAGAAATCGGATGCTCATTTATGGAGAATATGAATTATGATTGTGAGGATTATTTAAGCATATTTGCCGACAAAATAAGGGGCAGGATAGAATTAGTTGAACCAGATTACTCTGATAAGATAATATTTGTGATGGATTTTTATGGAATAGTTATTGAAAAACATAAGAAGGAACTTAATAGAAGCATTAGCAATTTGGTTGAGAATGTAAAAAATTATATAAGTAAGAACTATTTTAAAAATATTAGCCTTGAAAGTACAGCTATACAATTTAATGTTTTGCCCAAATATCTATCAAGGTGCTTTAAAGAGCAGCAAGATATTAACTTTACTGATTTTCTAAATTATGCGCGCATTAAAAACGCAGAAAGACTTTTAAAAGAGACAGACATGAAAATACATGAAGTGGCGGAAGCTGTTGGTTTGCCAAGTAAAACAACTTTTGTAAGGTTGTTCAAAAAATACACATCACTGGTACCAAGAGATTATAAACGTTATTTAGAGGTCAAGTGAACCTCTTGATATAGAATACAGACATATTTGAAGGAGGCAGGAGAATGAACAGAAAATACATGGATATTGTTGACGGTGTATGGCCTACAATGATTACACCCTACACCCATGACAATAAGGTGGATTATAAGGGACTTGAAGAATTAATAACATGGTATAAGAAAAAAGGTGTTGATGGTCTTTTTGCGGTTTGTCAATCTAGTGAGATGTTTTTCCTCTCTCTTGAGGAAAGGGTGGAAATTGCTGGATTTGTCAAGGAAAAGGCAGGGAGGGATTTTCCTGTTATTGCTTCAGGGCATGTATCCGACAGTATAGAAGATCAAATAAAGGAAATAAAGGCAATATCTGCAACAGGTATTGATGCTTTTGTTGTAGTAAGCAACCGTTTCGCAGGTCAAAATGAAAGTGATGATATTTGGAGAATAAATGCAGAAAAGGTGCTTTGTGCAGTGCCGGACATCCCTTTCGGTATCTATGAATGCCCCTACCCTTATAAAAGATTAATTTCGCCAGAGCTTTTAAAATGGTGTGCAGATACGGGAAGATTCTTCTTCCTTAAAGATACCTGCTGTAATTTAGAGCAATTAAAAGCTAAAGTGGAAGCAGTAAGAGGAAGCCAACTTAAAATATTTAATGCAAATTCAGCTACATTACTGGATTCAATGAAATTCGGCATATCTGGTTTTAGTGGTGTAATGGCCAACTTCCACCCTGATATTTATGTTGAGATAACCCGCCAATGGAAATCCAACCCTGAAAAAACACAAATTTTGAGCGATTATGCAGGATTTTCTTCTTTAGCAGAGTTGCAGTATTACTCAATGAATGCAAAATATTTCCTGCAATTAGAAGGCCTTAATATAGGACTTCATTCTAGAAGCAAAAGCCTGGAAGCATTTACAGGGGATAAACGTTTGCAGATAGAGCAATTTTTCAGGTTCAATAAACTTATAGAAAATAAATACCTGTGAAGGTAAATGTATGAGTTTCAAAATAACAATCAGCGAACATGTTTTTGAACCAGAAAAATATTTTCCATAACTGTGTTATAGCCTGCATGGGAGAAATCCTATGGAGGCTTTTGTTATGCAGGATTAACGCTAAATACAGAGTCCTTAAATCTAAAATTTAGGATGTGTGCCCAAGTACTGGGTGCATATTTTATTTTTGAAGAAATTATTGGAAGAAGCATTAGTGGAGGCTCTAAGTACTCTTATTAATTGTAATAATTATGAAAATAGTTTATAATTAAAATCAGTTTTAATTTTGATTTTGCAGGAGGTAAATAATGAAAAGTTACAGGAAAGAATTATTTTTTGATATCAAAAAGAGACGTGAATTTGTAAATATAACACCCCAAGTGCAGCAATGTCTGAGGGAAAGCGGCATCAAAGAAGGTTTACTCTTGTGTAATGCAATGCATATTACCTCAAGCGTATTTATAAATGATGATGAAAGCGGACTTCACAGGGATTTTGAAAGATTCCTTGAAAAATTAGCACCTGAAAAACCCTATAGCCAATACGATCATAATGGTTATGAAGACAATGCTGATGCCCATTTAAAAAGAACTATAATGGGACGGGAAGTTGTAGTTGCAATAACTGAAGGTAAGCTGGATTTTGGACCCTGGGAGCAGATTTTTTACGGTGAATTTGATGGGAATAGAAGGAAAAGAGTTCTGGTTAAAATTATTGGGGAGTAAAAGGAGGTATCTTGGGAGTGACGAGGGAACTTATCCGAATGATAAGAGGATGATTACCTAGGAGAAATAATGAGCTGTCAGGTAATAATGGCCTATTGTAGAATGACAAGGGGAGTGTGGTATGACCTTTACAAAGAAGCATTACAAAGCAGAGGCTGTAAAGAATTCAGACAAGCAAAAGAAAATAAGCTTCATAAGAAAATATATAAAAAACTACTGGGTACCATTTTTATTAGCCATAGTTTTTTTAGCACTGGAAGCATTTTGTGATTTAATGCAACCCACTATAATGTCTAAAATAATTGATATTGGTGTAGCAGGAAAAAATGTGAAATATGTAATTTCCGGTGGCGGGCTGATGCTTGCTGTTACTGCACTGGGTGCTATTGCAGCAATTATTCGCAATATTGTTTCCAGCAATGTATCTCAAAAATTCGGATGTGAGTTGAGAGCAGATCTTTTTAAGAAAATACAAACTTTCTCTTTTGATAATATAGACAAGTTTGAACCTGCTTCACTTATTACAAGGCTTACAAATGATGTAACTCAGGTTCAGCACTTTGTACATGGCACCATGAGAATATTCGTAAAAGCTCCTATTCTTTGCATTGGGAGCTTTATTATGGCTTGGATGCTTAACCCGCGTATGACTGTTGTTTTGCTGGTTGTAGTCCCTATCATCACTTTTCTTATAATAATGAGTGCAAAAATCGGATACCCATTTTTTGCAAAAGTACAGAAGGCAATCGATGATGTAAATGCCGTTACAAGAGAGTATTTATCCGGTGTAAGGGTGGTAAAGGCCTTTAATAGGTTTGATTATGAAAAAGAACGGTTTGAGAGTTCCAATCGTAAACTTACATCATTAACAACGACCACAATGCGAATAATGACAGTTTTCAGCCCTGGCATGTCGTTGGCAGTAAACCTGGGAATAGCTGCTGTCCTTTGGATGGGAGGCATATGGGTTAATTATGGTCAAATGAACGTTGGTAAAATTATTGCTTTTATTAACTACATGACGCAGCTGCTGCATTCCTTAATGATGATATCATTTGTATTTAATATGTTTGTAAGATCAAGGGCTTCCACTGCACGTATAAAAGAAGTATTCGCACAGGAAAACACCATACCTGAACCGGTTAATGTTTATGGAGTAGATGATAAATATACGGGCATTGCCGATGAAGATAATGCAAATGCAGGTAATGCAAGTGTAGATAATGCAAATGTAGATAATGTATATCCGGATATCGGGGATATGAAAAATGAAGTAATCCATGAAAATGCAACTACATCCCCAAAAAAAGCAAAAGTAGAATTTGAGGATGTGTCTTTTTTATATGCCGGTGCATCAGGGGAGCCTGTTATTAAAAATGTATCTTTTACCTGCATGCCAGGAGAGACTGTAGGAATTATTGGTTCTACAGGTTCAGGGAAAACAACTCTGGTGAATCTTATTCCCAGATTTTATGATGTTACATACGGTTCGGTGAAAATTGATGGTGTAGATGTAAGGGATATTCCAACTAAGAAGTTACGCCATATGATTTCCATAGTACCTCAAAAAACTATACTATTCACGGGAACAATTATTGACAACATAAAATGGGGAAAAGATTATGCAACTTTTGGGGAGATTGAAGAAGCAGCTTCAGCAGCCCAGGCACATAATTTTATTTCGGCATTTCCCGAGGGATATGATACTCTATTGGGGCAGGGAGGGGTTAATTTATCGGGAGGTCAGAAGCAGCGTGTTTCCATTGCACGTGCGTTGGTAAAAAAACCTCAAATACTAATATTGGATGATTGTACCAGCGCTGTTGATGTAGCGACAGAAGCTGCTATAAGGAAAGCATTGAAAGAGCGTTCAGAAAGTATGTCATGTACTGTATTTATTATAGCACAGAGAATCACTTCAGTAATGAGAGCCGACAAGATACTCGTGCTTGAAGATGGCGCTCTTGCAGGTATTGGTACTCATGATGAATTATTGAAAACCTGCAGTGTATATCATGATATCTATCACTCTCAGATGGGCGAAGATGCTGTAAGTTAAGGGGGCTATTTATGACACAGTTTAATAACAGAAGTAAGGTTAATAATTGGGGAAATTCAGATATAGTACATTCAAGAACTCAACAGTCGGGAATAATGCACCAGGCCGGAGCTCAAAATTCAGGAATGCAACAGGTCAGGTCACAAAAAACAGAGGCTCAGCAGTCAGGCATGCAAAGACCTGGGACAGGCGGAACGGGAGGCATTCAAGGAAGACCGGGAATGTCCGGAATGGGCGGGATGCCTGGAAGACCTGGTGGAGGCTTTAGAGGACCACGAGGCATGATGCCGGTTGAGAAAGCTAAAGATGTCAAAGGTACAATTTCCAAACTATGGGGGCTAATACGAAAAGAATATGGACTACTTCTGATTGTGCTTATGTTAATAATCAGTGCCTCATTAATTAGCTTGAGAGGCCCTTATTTGGTAGGTAAATCCATAGATGCCATGCGGCTGGGGAAAGATGCAGTGGATTTTGATATTTTAAAGATAATGGTTACGGCATTTATAGTAGTATATATAACTGATGCAGTTATCGTGTTCATTCAAGGCTGGATTATGGCGGGGGTTTCACAGCGTATAGTCCTCAAGCTTCGTACAGCGCTTTTTGCAAAACTTCAGAAACTACCGTTAAAGTTCTTCGATTCACATCCTCACGGTGAATTGATGAGCAGGTTAACAAATGATATAGATAATGTAAGCAGTACCATATCGCAATCAACTATACAATTAATGACAAGTGTCATAACAATAACCGGTTCACTTGTAATGATGATTAGATTGAGTCCCTTGCTTACCCTGGTAAGTCTTATTACTGTGCCTCTTGTGTTTATTCTAACCCGTACTATTGCCAGAAAAACAAAAAATTTTTTCAAACAACAGCAAGTAATGCTTGGAAAGCTGAATGGGCACATTGAAGAAACAATTTCCGGCTTTCAAGTGGTTAAAGCTTTTAACTATGAAGAAAAGTCAATTCAGGAGTTTGAAAGGCTTAACACTACACTGCGTGAGTCCAGTATAAAAGCTCAGATTTGGTCGGGTTTTATTATGCCTCTTATGAATGTAATAAATAATTTGGGTTTTACCGCCATAGCAGGATTTGGGGGAATGCTGGCAGTAAAGGACCAAATAACTATAGGGGTAATAGCAAGTTTCTTAAGTTATTCAAGGCAATTTACGCGACCGCTTAACGAAATTGCAAATACTTTTAATACCCTTCAATCAGCAATAGCAAGTGCAGAGAGGGTTTTTGAAGTACTTGGAGAAGAAGAAGAGCCTTCAGATATTCCCGGGGCTTTAGATATTAATGAACCTGAAGGACAAGTTATATTTAACGATGTATCTTTTGGTTACCGCCAGGATGTACCCATACTAAAAAATATTAGCTTTAGAGCAGAGAAGGGAAGTAGAATTGCCTTTGTTGGGCCTACTGGTGCAGGAAAAACAACCATTGTAAATCTATTGGTGCGTTTTTATGATATCCTGGAAGGGGAAATTCTTGTTGACGGTAAGGACATCCGTGAATATAAAAAGGAAAGCCTTATGAAATACTTTAGTGTTGTGCTTCAAGATACATACCTGTTTTCGGGAACAATAAGAGAAAATATCAGGTATGGGCGCCTTGATGCTACCAATGAAGAAGTGGAGGATGCTGCAAAAATGTCCAATGCTGATGCTTTTATAAAGCGTCTTCCTGATGGATATGAAACAGTATTGTCTGAGAGCGGGGGAAACTTAAGTCAAGGACAGAGGCAGCTTCTGGCAATAGCCAGGGCATTTTTGGCCAGACCAACTATCTTGATTTTGGATGAGGCTACAAGCAGTGTTGATACACGTACTGAATTACATATTCAGGAAGCTTTGCTAAAATTAATGGAAGGATGCACAAGTTTTATTATTGCCCATAGATTAAGCACTATCCGTAATGCCGATACTATTATTGTAATAAATGATGGGCAGATCCTTGAGAGAGGGACTCATGAAGAACTGATAGAAATGGGGGGCTTCTACAGCGAACTATATTTCAGCCAATTTATGGGGATGGAAACAGCTCAAGGATCATAATTGTATATTGGATAGGTTAGAATTTTGTAAAAGAAATCAGGATAGGCTAAGATAAAACAAAAAATGGGAAGGGATATCCATAATGTTGCTTCATGGAAATTTTATACATAGTGAATTTAAAGATAATGAGCCTGGAATCTTTATATTTTGGGGAGAGAATGGGAATACCTTATATAAGAGACGGGGAAAAATCCCGGCAAATGCATTTCCAATATATCCAGGACTGGTCAGGACAGATGAAATTTTCCAATTCCTTGGACAGGAAAAGGATGAGAAGGAGACCTTGGTTAAGAATACTTCTATTGGAGTGCTGAGACATGAATCATATGAAATTGATGGTTCGAACGACTCAAATGGCTCTAGCGGTTCGAATAATTCCAATGGTTTCAATGGATCAGATGACTTGAATGGCTCTATCAGTTCGAATGGCTTGATTGGTTCTATTATTCCTTATGAAATAAAAGGCGTTTCATACTCCCCCTGGGCTACATTAAATATTTTATTAACAATTGAAGATAAAGCATCGAAGGAAGCGGAACTGGATTTGGCTCCGGAAATAATTTACTGGGCTCAGTGTGCAAAATTTGCTGCTGAATTAATTGTAAAACACAGATATTATCCTAAAATGGGAATAAATCAACAAGGTTCACTTTATTCATGCTGGAGTATGCTTGCAGATCGAAATGAAGATAGAGAACGAATAAATATTTTGAGCAAAGGGATGCCACCTTCCTGCAAGGCAGTTTTTCTTTTATCAGAATGGAAGAATGCAGCAGATGGGAAATTAGAGAAATATAGGTTTTCAGGGCCCAATAAAATCCTTGAAGTATTTATAAATTGGATAATTGATTATATTGCCAGAAGTGTCATATTTGATAATAATGGCATCCAATTATATACCAGCTTAAAATCCGATGAAGAGAGGGCGTGGGTAAGGTCTATAGGAGATGATAAACCTGATCTTGTGCTTGAGGGTGGCAGAAAAAAGCAGGAACCTATATATGATATCTATAAAACATGGGAGGCTTCTCTCAAAACATCCTTAATAGAACAACCCTTTAGAACATGTTTCCGAATAACTCCTCCTGAAGGAAGGGAAAAAGTCTGGAAATTGGATTACTTTCTACAGGCAAGGGATGATCAGAGTCTTTTAGTACCTGCCGAGGAAATCTGGAGGAAAGCAGGAGGTGCAGCTACTTTTTTGCAAAGAAATTTTGGCAATCCTCAGGAAAGGCTTCTTGAGGATTTAAGCATTGCCTCCAGAGCTTTTGAACCGATTCTTAAGAGCCTTTATTCAGCTAAGCCTTCAGGATGTACGCTTTCTACAGAACAGGCATACAATTTTTTCAGGGAGGGTGCAGTGCTTCTTGAGGAAAGTGGATTTGGAATAATTGCTCCTTCATGGTGGAAAAAACCTGTCAATATATCACTGAGGCTTAAAGTCGGGATTCAGGGCAAATCTCAGGGTGCAGTATCAAAAGGTGTGCTGAACCTCAATACGCTTCTTGAATATGACTGGAAAGCAGCAATAGGAGATGTAGTATTAAGTGAAGAAGATTTTATAAAGCTTTCCAAGCTTAAAGTACCACTTGTAAGGGTGAGGGGTGAATGGGTTCAGCTTGACCGTGACCAGATAGAAAAACTTGAAGAAATTTGGAAACGAAAAGGACAGGAAGATGCTAAAAGACTTGGCGATATTTTGAGGATGGGGCTTGGTAATGAAGAATTAGCAGATGGAATTCCGGTTGAAAGTATTGTTGGTGATACAGAATTGGCTGATTTTATGCAAAAACTTTCAAGCCAGGACAAGCTTAAAGAAATACCCTCACCAGAGGGGCTGCATGGAAACTTAAGGCCATACCAGAAAAGAGGTTTTTCCTGGCTTGCATTTTTAAGAGAAAGAGGAATAGGAGCATGCCTTGCTGATGATATGGGCCTTGGAAAGACAGTGCAGTTGATTTCTCTTGCTCTTTTTGAGCGGCAGGAAAAAATGACGGACAGGCCTACTCTTTTAATATGTCCTACTTCTGTAGCAGGAAACTGGATAAAGGAGCTTGAGAAATTTGCACCTGGTATGAAGGTTATGCTGCACCATGGACATGGAAGGAGAAGCGGCAGCAGTTTTACTGAAGAAGCATCACGCCATGATATGGTAATAAGCACATATTCCCTTGCACATAGGGACGAGGAGGAGTTCAAGAGCGTAAATTGGGCAGGTGTAGTTTTGGATGAGGCTCAGAACATAAAAAATCCGGGCTCCAAGCAGACAATGGCGGTAAAGAGGTTAAAGGGGGACTACCGTATTGCATTAACAGGGACACCGGTGGAAAACCGGCTTTCGGAACTATGGTCCATAATGGATTTTTTAAACCCCGGATATCTAGGTAGCAATGCTTATTTTAGAACGCATTATGCTGTACCTGTTGAAAAAGACCGTAATGTGGAAAAAAGCAAAAAGCTAAAGTCTATTATCGCTCCGTTTGTTCTGAGAAGATTGAAAACAGATCCGAATATTATCAAGGATTTGCCTGAAAAGATTGAAACCAAAGTATATTGCGGATTAACAAAAGAGCAGGCAACGCTTTATGAGGCTGTGGTGCAGGATATGCTTGAGAAAATTGAGGAATCGGATGGCATTGAGAGAAAAGGAATGGTTCTTGCAGCACTTTCAAAACTTAAGCAAATTTGCAATCATCCAGTACAGTTTTTAAAGGATGGAAGCAATATAGAAGGAAGATCCGGTAAACTTGAGAGACTTTTCGGCATACTTGAGGAAATACTTGCAGAAGGAGATAAAGTTCTTGTGTTTACCCAGTTCGCCGAGATGGGTCAAATACTTAAGAATGTTGTTAAAAAACAGTTTAAGACAGATGCGTATTTTTTACATGGAGGTGTACCCAGAAAAACAAGGGAGAAAATGATTGAATCTTTCCAGGATGATGAAAAATCCCCTCAGATTTTTATATTATCTCTAAAAGCGGGAGGAGTAGGACTGAATCTTACCAGAGCAAGCCATGTTGTACACTTTGACCGGTGGTGGAACCCTGCTGTAGAAAATCAGGCCACTGACAGAGCTTTCCGTATTGGGCAAAAAAAGAATGTGCAGGTGCACAAATTTATATGCTCCGGTACTCTTGAAGAGCGTATTGATAAAATGCTTGAAGAAAAGAAAGAATTGGCGGAAAGTATTGTAGAGACAGGTGAAGAGTGGCTGACCGAAATGAGTGCAAAGGAACTGGGCGAGTTAATGAGGTTGAATTATAATGATGTGCTGGTGGATGAGGACTAAACAGCAGTAACTGAACTACAATACAATTCTACGCAATTCCGGTGGTGGATTACGTAATTTTGGTAGTGGCAGGTGCAAAGGAGGAGAGTAATTATGGGAAGAGGTAAAAAAGATGAATTCGGAAGCAGCTGGTGGGCACAGAAATGGAATGATGCATTGGCCAGTTATGGGTGGAGCAACAGATTGCAAAGAGGACGTTCCTATGCAAGAACCGGCCATGTATTAGAAGTTAATCTGAAACCCGGGCTGGTAACGGCAAAAGTACAGGGAAGCAGACCAAGACCATATAATGTAAAAATACAAATAGATAAACTTACACCGTCAGAATGGGAAAATGTAATTGGCAGGATGTCCAAAAAAGCTATATTTTCTGCCAAACTACTAACCGGCGAAATGCCTGAAAACATAGATGAAGCTTTTGCTTCAGCTGGGACACCGCTTTTCCCTACATCTTCCGAGAGCATTAATACCAGATGTTCATGCCCGGATTATGCAAATCCCTGCAAACATATCGCTGCAGTGTATTATGTGATTGGTCAGGAATTTGACAGAGATCCTTTTATGATATTCCGCCTTAGGGGGATGGAGAAGGATGAATTGATGGAAGCTTTAAGAAAAGCCAGGGGCGGAGATGTGGGGGTTGAGGATGCCAATGAAGATAATATAGATGATTCCATAGGTATTGAAGAGCTGCAGGAGGAAATGCAGGGCTTTAAAGGTCTTGATGATGCAGTTTTTAACATGGCTTTTTCATTTACTCCTCCCAAAGTACCCTATAGTGTAGTAAAACGCCTGGGGACACTTCCTCTTTTTAAAGAAAAAGAGGACTTTGAAAGATTGATGGCTTTGTATTATGATGGAGCTGCGCAGAGAGTAGGCAAGTTGCTGGATGAAAGATAGGATGGCAGGGTGGCAGGAACATGATTTTGTGAATTTGCTGATAAAATGATAAAATATAAATGGTTATTATGATAAAATATAAATGATAATGAACACGTAGTTAAGTATACTTCATTATTATTTTAAGGATTGTGATACTTATGATTCCTTATTACGAAGAGATTGAAAATATAAAAAATCAGATATTAAGCAAATATAACCCTAAAGATATTATACTGTTTGGCTCTTGCGCAAAAGGGAGAGTATCCCGTACGAGTGATATAGATATCTGCGTAATTTTAGATACTACTGATAAGCGGCAAATTGTCAGGGAAATGCTAGTTGATATTGAATCAGATGCCGATTTGGATATAGTAGTTTACACACCTGATGAATGGGAGAAATATAAATATGATAAGGCTAAATTTGCAAATATAATTAATAGGACAGGAGTGAGTATTATTGGTTGATAGCACCAAGTGTAATGAATGGTTTGTTATGGCTCAAAAGGATATTAAAGGAGCCAAAATTTTGTTTGAAAATGATGCAGATAATGAGATTGTGTGTTTTCATTGCCAGCAGGCTGTTGACAAATATTTAAAAGGATACCTTATATATATTACTGGTGAATTACAAGAAGGGCATAGTCTTGTAAAACTTTGCAAAAAAATAATGAAGTATGACAAAACATTTGGAGAGTTTTTAAAGGACATGGCTTTTATTAATACCTTTTATATTGAGACTAGATATCCAGCAGCTGACCCGCTTATTGTAACAAAAGAAGATACTGAAGAGTGTTTTAAAATAACTCAAAATGTGATCTCAAAGATAAATAGCTTAATAAGTTGAATACCAAGCAATGCAAATATAGATAGTACTGCTGATTATAATAAAAACGATATAGAAAGCAATAAGAGTACCAGGAGATATAATATGGGGAATAAAAATGTAGATAAAGGCAAAATATATAAAACATTTGAAAAGGATCTTTATGCTCCTGTACGAAGCTACTTAATGCAGCAGGGCTGGGATGTAAAAGGTGAAGTAAAATATTGTGATGTAGCGGCTGTTAAAGATGACGTTTTTCTTGTGGTAGAGATGAAAACCAGTCTTAATCTTGATGTTATACTGCAGGCTGCCATTAG
>OFEK01001738.1_pt1 | contig 13621 bp, 8 predicted proteins | sample 1521131 | NCBI WGS metagenome assembly OFEK01 (sample SAMN05720209, study PRJEB24109) | activated sludge metagenome | isolation source: Anaerobic digester | place: China | collected 2015-12-16
GGCTTTACCAGATGGGATTCGCACCCACTATATATTAATCACCGAACAGGCGCACGCCCATTGGTACACGCCTATATTCGTTCGTGCCGCATTAATTTTTTTATCTGTATAATATGTTCTTTTCTTTTTTACGCTTTTAATGTTTTTTGTTTCAGTGCTTTTACCTTTAATATAATAACTATCTTTAATGCAATTATCATTATTGTAAAGCATATTGTCTCCTCCATCTAAAGGATTTCCAGGCAAGAATGCAGCGGAGATGGAACCGTTCCCGTTGCATCACCCGCTGCATCATTTTTACATGCTTCTATTTTTTAGTTTTTGAAAGGTATTCATCAAGCTGTTTTTGAGCCTCTTCCTGAACCTTGCGAATTCCAGCTGCCTCGAATTTGGCAATTGCCTTTGGAATATTTTCATCAGGGTTAAGTGCCATAATCGAATTATACTCTGCAAATACATTTTTGATTGCCGCTATTTCTGTTTTAACAGGTGTATTATTGAAGCTGAATCCAAGAGTCTCCATTACTATAGCACTCTTGTTAAATTCCAGATACTTCTCAGCTTTCCTTGGGTCTTCAGTCTTAAAAAGGTAATTTATAAACACATTACCGACCACCCATGACATAGCAGGATTATACCCGGAATTTTTTCCACCATCCGTACCCGGTGCAAAATCTATAATGTTGTCAGATACTTTTACATAGTGTTTATCCTCAATACCAAAGTTTATTAGATTATTCATATATGGATCAGTGTTGATCAGTTCTAGTAACATCATAACCCTTGCCGGATCTTTTGACGATCTGGGTATTGCTTGCATTGAGCCTCCAAGTTCTACATTTGACATTATGGTGGGAGTAATCATGACCTGAACCCATTTGTTGCCATACTGATTGGATATTTCCGCATCTTTACCAGGTTTTAAAGTATAATCTGCACAAAACACCTTATAATTTTTAACATCGTCTTCCTTTGATGTATTAAAGTCCTGCCTGATATATCCGAGTTTCCACCATTTGTTAACTGTCCTGATCAGTTCCTGATATTCAGGAGTCTCATACCAGAATAATACTTCCTTAGCTCCTGCTTTTGTATAGGTAGCAAGGGGTACATCTGTATCTGTAATAAAGTTCCAGTCGAGTGGTATTCCTCCCTTATTATTAGGATATATATCAGGTTCATTTTCCTTAATTACTTTCAGCATAGGTTCAACATCCTGATATTTCTTTATTGTAGTAAGATCGAATTTATACTTATCTACCAGTTCCTTGTTGAAAAGGAAGCCTCTGCAGCGTGCCATTTCCTTATTACAGGGTATGGCATAGTTAAGTCCGTTTATTCTTGTACCTTTAAGAACATCCTCTCCCAGAACAGCTTTTGTTTTTGGTGCATATTGATCTAATAAATTGTTCAGAGGATCATTTAGAGGCGTAAACAGCCCTGCTGCAACACTTGTTCTATATTTAGGTGTAGACCAGTCGCTGGTAAAGCAGATGTCAAAGTATTCTCCCGACTGAAGCATAACATTTACCTTTGAAGCATAATCCGCCCAAGTCATAAAAACAAGCTTTAGCGAAGCATTAATTTTATCTTTTAGATAATTGTTCGCTGCTTCTTCAACCAGTGCAACATCCTTTTGAGCACTCCCGGGGATATACCAGTTTATTTCATATGGTTTTAAATCCGGTACCTTGGGGGCATTATCCTCTCCGCTATCCTGCTTTAATGCCGGCTCTTTTTTGGTTATCTCACATCCTGACATTAACCCGAGTACAATAAATAATGTTAACACGATGCAAAAGATTTTTTTAAATTTACTCATGAAAAGACCTCCTTGTTTATTTTTTATATATGCTAATCTACCAAAATAGTATTAGCCTTTAATAGCTCCAATAGTAAGTCCCTGTACGAAATATTTTTGCAGAAACGGGTATATAAAAATAATTGGTCCAATTGCAAGTATACATAATGCCATACGGCTGGATTCACTTGGTATCTTACCAGCTAACTCGGGAATAACACCTCCGCCTATTTCCTTCATTTGTGTAATGAACTCTATATCCTGCTGGACTCTTTGCAGCATGTATTGAAGATTTATATATCTATCGCCGGTTGTAAGCATTAAAGGAAGCCACCAATCATTCCAGAACATAAGAGCACTAAATAGGCCTATAGTTGCAAGCGAAGGAGTGGAAAGAGGTAAAACAATACTAAAGAAAATCCTGAACTCTTTTGCCCCATCTATCCTTGCAGAATCTATAAGACTATCCGGTATTGTAGTTGAAAAAAACGTCCTCATTATCAACACATACCATGCGCTCATAAGATAAGGAACAAAAAGGGAAAAAATTGTGTTTTTTAAATTTAAAATTCTCACACAAACCAAATACCATGGCACCACACCGCCACTGAACAACATAGTAAAAAACAGGAAAAATGAAAAACCCTTCCGATACTTAAACTCCTTTCTGGACAATGGGTAGGCAAACATGGCAGTAATCATAACAACTAAAATAGTACCTGCAAATGTTACCAGACAAGTATTTAAATAAGCTCTGGCAAGCACTCCTGATTCCTTGAATATAAACCTGTATGCCTCAAAACTCAATTTTTGCGGAAAGAAGCTGTATCCATTTTGAATAAGCATGCTTTCATCTGTTATGGATATTATTAACACAAGCATAAGAGGACCTATGCACATTATTGTATAAATAATAAAGAAAATATTTAATATTATATTTGCTGCATTGGAGATTGAATTATATTTACTTGCCATAATGTGAGCCCCCTGTTAATTAATAAAATTATTTTAAACATAATCATAAAATAAACTGGTCAATCAGGTTTTTAAGAAAGCTGATTTAGCACATTAATAAGTACCTTAATAGTCAAAAAGTTTGAATAATAATTTTTAGATATTTGTGTTAATTTATCAGAATAATGATTTGCTCTCATCCATTCTTCTTACAGCAAGGTTTGAAGCCAGTACCAGAATAAAACCGACAACTGACTGGTATAACCCTGCTGCAGAGGACATCCCTATATCACCCATAGCCATTAATGCTCTATAAACATATGTATCTATTACATTTGTAACTTTAAAAAGTGAACCTGAGTTAAGAGGAAGCTGGTAAAAGAGACCAAAATTCCCCCGGAATATTCCTCCCAATCCCATAAGTATCAAAACACTCATTATAGCAGTAAGCAGAGGCATGGTAATTTTTCTTATCTGGTACCACTTGGTAGCGCCATCTACTTCAGCTGCTTCATATAACTCCTTGTCAATACCCATTATTGCTGAAAGATATACTATGCTGCTGTAGCCTGTCCCTTTCCAGAAATTAGCTCCCACGATAATAAAAGGCCAATATTTAGGTTCGTTATACCAATAAATTGCCTCATGATTAAAAGTATTCACAAGAATAGTATTTATAAATCCTCTTTCTACATTAAGAAAAGCATAGGCTAAATAACTTACTACCACCCACGAAAGAAAGTAAGGCAGGAACATGCAGCTGTGGTAAAACTTTGCGGCATAGCGGTTTTTTAATTCGTTTATAGCTATTGCAGCAAACATTGCCAATACATTCCCTGCGAAAATAAAGACTAAATTATATAGTACAACATTCCGCGTAATTATATATGCGTCTTCTGTTGCAAACAAAAATTTAAAATTTCTAAGACCTACAAAGTCACTTCCAAAAAAACCTTTTTGTAAATTGAAATCTTTAAATGCCAGTACTATACCAAACATAGGCATATAACTAAACAGTATCAGAATTATTGTTCCCGGAAGCAGCATAAATAAAAATGCCTTATTCTTTGATAAATCAGTCAACAGCATATTTCCTATTTTGTTACTGCCGGTTCTTTGCTTCGATAAAATACCAGATTTCATATAAAGCCCCTTCCGCTGCAGAAATTATACTGCAATATGAGATTTCATTTATATGTTTTATGTGATATTTATGCATTGTATATTTTTATACTACTATTTGTTTTATACAGTTTATCTCCAGCTTGTAGAAGCGAGAGACTTCTTAATGCTTGGGTTAAACAATATAATTCGCTATCTTTATTATATTATAAGTGATATATGAAATTATTAAAATGAAATAATCTATAAAATAGTATAATTTTCTATTGATTCTTGATACATTGATATTTACCAGGGTGAACTCCTGTATACTTTTTGAAAACAGTACTAAAATAATTAGGGTTTTCATACCCTACCATTCCTGCGATTTCGAAAACCTTTAATTCTGAAGATTTAAGAAGCTCTTTAGCTGCTTCCATACGAACTCTTGTTATATATTCCACAATTGTTTCGCCTGTTTCTCTTTTGAATATAAGACTTATATAGTTAGGTGTAAGATATATTTCTTCCGACAGCATGGATACACTTATATTCTCCATGTATCTTTCATCAATAATACTTTTAATCTTTCTTATAACTCCTGCATTCTTGTTATTATACCTTCCTGCAAAAAAATCTACCAATTGAATGAATATAGATTTGACATAGCTTTTTAGTTCAAACATATCTTTCTTTATAAATATATTACTTAAAATTATGGAGTAGTCGTCTATAATATCCTTCATATCTTCTCCAGTTTCATAAATAACCCTTTGTGCAGTGCATACCAGTTCAATACATACACTTTTGATATATGCATAGCAATGCGTTTTACCAGAATATAGAAGCGGCATAAATATAGCCTCTAGGGTTTCTGATACACTTTTTGTATCCCCAAGCCTCATACAATTCATTAATTTTTGTTCCAAATTATACAGATCCGAGAAGTCAATATCATCTTCATCCTGATAGATGTCATCTATACTTATCATAGAACCTTTTCCTGTATAAAACTTGTATTCTAATGCATCTACAGCCTCTCTGTATGAAATTGCAACGTCATCCGGTTTGCTTACAGTGCGTCCTATTCCTACTGATACAGTTTCACCTGAAAATTTATTAACACATGACATTATTTCTTCACATACATCGATATATTTTTTCCTCAATTGAGCATTTTGGTTATATATAACCACAAATTCATTTTCTTTAGCAGTAAAACTAATTCCGAAGCCATACTCATGGATTATCTTTTTCATAATATTAATAACCGACAAGTTTAAGAGCTGCCTTTCTTCTTCAGTACTATTCCTGGTTATACGTTCATATTCATCAATTTGGAACACGGCAACAGCAACACTTTCATCTGATTTCAAGGGTATTTCCAGATAACTGAGCTTTTCATTTATTTCATCTTCATTTTGATAAAAGCTTGAAATAAGGTTTCGCAAAAAATTTTCTCTAATAATCGGAACATTGTTGCTAAGTTCTTGCTTTAAAGACATTATTTCATGTTCTCTACATTTTTCTAATTTTATGCTATTTACAGCTTTTGCTATCACACTTCGCAACTCATTAATTTTAACAGGCTTCAGTATATATCCCTCAGCATTTACATCCAGAGCCGTTTTGGCATAGTTAAAATCCTGAACACCACTCAACATAATAACCTTGATGCTGCTTTTATTTTCTTTTAGTCTCATGGCAACCTCAAGACCATCCATTATGGGCATTCTAATATCAGTAAAAAGTATATCTGGCTGAAGCTTCATACAGAGATCAAACGCTTCTTCGCCATCACAAGCATCTCCTACAATTTCAATGCCGAATTCTTCCCAATGTATATTATTTTTAAGCCCTTCTCTGACGATATATTCATCGTCGGCTATTACCATTTTTATCATCTAAACCCTCCATTTTTTCACTGCAGGTATCGTAATCAATGCAGTAACTCCTGACCCATTGTTTATACCGGTTTCCCTGTTTATTGGTGCTTTTTTGCAAGAGTAGAACTTTATACCATATGGCTCACCAAATAACTGTTTTATCCTTTCATTTACATTTCTTATTCCATAAGATTTTACCGTCTCTCCTCTATTTTGAAGAAGAGAGTTCATCTCCTCAATATTTCCACCTACACCATTATCTGATATTTTTATTTCAATATTATCTTCAACTTTTTCAGCTATAATATCAATAATCCCCTTTCCCTTCTTCTTTTCAATCCCGTGAATAATAGAATTCTCTACTATTGGTTGCAGAATAAGCTTTACAGTGAGGTAGTCAAGTGTTTCCCGGGAAAAACTGATGTTATAATCTAGTTTATCAACAAACCTAATTTTTTGTATTACCAGGTAGCTTTCTATCTGTTTTTTTTCATCACCCAAAGGAATTATGTTTTTCCCCTTGCTGAGGGTATAACGAAAAAAATCCGATAAGGAAGTAACCATTGTGCTGATATCATCTGCATTATACTTTAGTGCAAGCCAATTTACCGAGTCCAAAGTATTATACAGAAAATGTGGATTTATTTGAGCCTGCAATGCTTTTAACTCTGCTTCCCGTTTGCTTTCCTCACTTATATAGAGTTGGTCTATTAACTGTTTTATTTCATCAAGCATATTCTTATATGTATCTATCAGATATGAAAACTCATCGTTCCGCCGATATTCGAAAGATATGTCAAATTTACCTTCCTTTACCGATGCCATTGAGTCAATAAGCTTGCGTATTGGATATGAGAGGTTTTCAGAAAGAAAAATTGCAAGAAGGACAGTAAGAGTTATACATAGTACAAGTATAAAGTATATTATTTTCCTGAAAGATATTAATTCTCCATATAATTCGGATACTGGGCAAAATGCAACTATTTTCCAGTTAAGACTGCTGATCCTTTTATATGTAACAAGCATTTCAGTATTGTTTATTTTTTCTTTAAATGATGCATACTCTGACTGGAAATTTATATCCCTGCTATACATTTTTACTTTATATAATTTTTCGCCAAGCAATGAATAATCCGGATTTATTACAATATTGGAATCTCCATCTATAACATATACATTGCTGTTTTTTGAAGGTCTGAACTTTTCAAGAATATTCGTAAAATCTGCCACACTAATATCTATAGTCAATAATGCACTATATGGTATATCGGGATTCTTTAACCCAAAAAGCTTCTTCGCTACCCTTATTGTTCCAGGTGAGTCGGTTAATAATGGCTCATTATTGAGTCCTACAACAGTATATCTGGCTGATGCAGGCAAATTAAGGTACCACTCTTCAGTTTCAATCAAACTTAAGCTTGATACTTTATTTGAAAAATTTGACTGTAAATACTCAGGCCTGTTAACCATGTATATTCTTGGGAAAATGGTCATCCCCGTAATTCCTGAAAGCTTGTAATTATCCAGCAATTTATCAAGAGTTGCCATCTCATTTATCATATCAATTCTGTCTGAAGTCACGTATGAAGGCCTTTCTGGGGGATATTTTACTGAAAGTATGCTGACAAGGTCGGTATTCATATATATAAAGGTAGATATATCATTTATTGTTTCAAATTTCTGCATTATGTTTATCTCTGCCATGTTAAGATTATCTTTCAGTGAGGAATCAATTCGTTGTGTGATTATACCGATAGAGCGCTTATAAACAGCCACTATTATAATAGAAGTCGGAAATATAACTATAATGAGAAAAAATATCAAAAGCCTGTTCCTTATATTCATGTTAAATATGAAATTATTTGAAAACCTCTCTTTTAGCTTATCCGTGAACATGTTATCTTCACTCCATTAAACTATAAACTTATATATAATTATGTTCAGTAAGTTTCATATATATATGCAATTTTACATAATATTGATATAATTAAATTGTACAATATAACATTTATATATACAAGCTAATGTTAAAATTCATATATACTACATGGTTTTGAATAAAAAAGTTCGTTTTTTATTAACTTTTTCAGAATAATAGTATAAGGAGGTTTTTATGAGAAAGATATTTTTATTTGTAGCTAAATATTTGCTAACGTATTATTTGCTTACATTTTCGTTGTTAAGTATATTAATTGCAGTTTCATTTTCAGGATGCAGTATAGCAGATAATACCGATAATACAATAACAAATATATATAAAAGCTCCAAAGACTTTGTTCGTATAACAGTTACTCATTGGTCATTAGGTTATTCAAAAGGATTTGAGGAAGCAATAATGAATTATAACCAGAAAAATACAGAAGGAATAAAAGCCGCTATCTTGAAAATACCTCAGGATAGATATAGCGAAACAGTTAATATGCTAATGGCTTCAGGGGAAGGACCCGATATAATTGGATTAAATGATGAGCTTCTAAATTCATATATCAGCCGGAGATGGATTCTGGATTTGTCAGGATATATAGGTGATAGTTTTATAAGCAAATTTCCTAAATGGGCTTTAAATTCCGTTACCGATTATGCATATAGAGAAAATATTTATACGTTTCCTTCTTGTATGATTACATTCCGGCTCATATATAACAGGGACCTTTTTGAAGCGGCAGGATTGAATCCTGATAATCCTCCAAAAACCATTAGTCAGCTAATAGATTATGCAGGTAAAATAAGCAGTACACACAAAGGTGAAAGAAAGTATGGATTTGCTATTCCGGCAGGTGGAGAATGGACCGGCTTTATTCAGTCTATGGAAGCACCTGCTACATACAGTGGTATATATTACTATGATTATATAAATGGCAAGCATGATCTTTTTGTTTATGAACCATGGTTTCAAGCAATAATGGATATGAAAAAAAATGGCGGGCTTTTCCCTGGAGAAAACAACCTTAAAATAGATTCTGCACGTATGCAATTTGCAGAAGGAAATATTGGCATGATGTTTGCTACAAGCTGGGATCCTGCTATTTTTGAACTTCTGTATCCTGCAAAATGTAATTGGGATGTAGCCATGCCACCTGCACTAGATAAAAGCAGCATAGGAAAAGGCGCATTATTAATAACAACAGGATCATGTTATGCTGTTAATTCAAAAACCGCCCACATACCTCAAGCAATAGAAGTATGGAAATACCTATACTCGGAAAATTTTCAAGAAGAGCTTTACAAGTCCGGTTCTGAAATACCCATATTAAAGGGTTTAGTTGATGATCCCAAATGTACTCCACACATTAAAAACTTTGATAAATTCATTCCTTCGTCTAATGATTCGCCATATCCCAACACACCAAAGGGATTTGACGAGTGGTCAAGAATGAAAGCTTACTCTTCAATCCTTGACTGCTATAGCTCATTACAAGATAAACTTACTGAAGAAAATGAAAGATTGAAAATCTATTATAAAAGTGAAAGATCTATTGGAAGATACTTAGAAGATGAATATATTATAAAAAACTTCAACCCTAGAGAACCTTTAGGAGAGGAGCAGTAAATATCCATCTTCTGGTGAGTGCCTCACATGTATCTAATTAAATCATCCAGTTCATAAACAAATCCAAAAGCTAATGCTACACGCCATAACCCGATTTCTTTACATAATTCATATCGGGCAGTATCCTTATTTTCAACAGCAGTTACCGCCTGGCGGATTGCAGAACACAATAATCCCTTTTGACTCATTTCAAACATGCCCCCAGGCGAAAGTAAAAGGCACCAGTTAATTGCAAATCCAACATATATTAAGTGGTTAACATCATAGTACCTGCAAAGAGCCGCCAATTGATTTGCATTTTCAGCAATGCCTTCGTTTCCGATAGGCTTGGCTTCCTGCAGGAAATCTACATTGGCAAATCCTCTTTCTATATCCAGTTGGTTATGGCTTCCAAGTTGTTTCTTAAATTGTACTAGTCTGTCATATACATCATCTCTTTCTCTAACATGTTTGTTATCTTTGGGTGATGTGCAAGCTTCCTTGTTAAATTCAAGGGCCAAATTCTTCGCAAACTTGTATCCTTCATAATTTTCGTAATAACCATTTTCACCCGCACAAACATGAAAAACCTTCATACCCGAATTACGAACAGCAGTCAGAAGCTTGGGAAATACTGCTCTGCTTATTTCAATAGACCTTGGGATGTACTCTACTGCACGATACCATCCGGGATACTGCTCATAAGTACCGCAATCCCAAGCATGCATAACTGTTAGTGCAGTTTTTCCTAAATTTAAAGGCAATAATGCTTTTTTCCAACCACCATATCCTTCCGCCGGAACCTCTAAGCTATAATCTGCATCAAATTGTTCATAATAACATGTCGGAACTCTAATAATACTCATTTTTCACCCTCCTACTAACTTAAGATGCTTCATATGCATCAGCTTCACCGTTCTGTTCAGGCTTCAATAGTTTCTCCCTTTTACATATTAGCATTGTGCATGTGCTTTGAGGACAGTTCATATTGCATCCGTTGCATCTAAAATGAGGTTTCATACACATCAACTACACTATCCGTTTCAAACTTCCGTTCCCCAAACTTCAAATAGCTTCCCTTCATTAAAGTTGCCTTATATTTGCCGTTTTCGTCTTTACGTATTACGCAGAATGCTGCGTCGGTTTCCACACCCCATTCGGGCTGTACCAATATACCTCTATTCTTCATATTAGCTGCCATGATCAAATCAGAGCATCCATTCGCACTCTTAATCTCAATTCCTACTGCTTCTTCTTGAAAATTAGCATCCTGACAATGTCCTCCTTGACAATAGGCATCCTTGCAATCATCACCTGCTTTAACAGTGCCCGATATTCCACTGTTCATACCATTCAAAACCGGCTTCTGATATACTTCACCATTTCCAGTTTGAACATTATTTACCGTTTTGTCAAGTACCTTTTTGTCTAATAATTCAAGCCTTTTAATTGAACTGATAAAGCTTTTCCCTTCGCATGGCTCATATATCCCAATAAATGTTGAATTAAGCTCAGTATCTCCCTTGCGAACTACAGCTACTCCTGGAAGCATTTCTTCCGGGTGACCTTTTTTGCCCTTTAATTCTTCAGGATAACAAGCCTTGACCGCATAGTACGAGTCAAAGAAGGAATTAAAACTGATAACCTTTATATCATTTGTTAAATCTGTGTATTTAAGGGATATATCCCCTCCATCAGGCGTATTCAGGCAGCCTTTGTATTTATCCGTATACTTCCATTCCACACTCCAGTCTTTAGGTGGACTTTCATCAATTTGCATATCTCTTATAAATTTAAAACCTGAATCCAGCGAATAATAAAAATTTTCAGCTCTGTTTTCATCTCGGATAAAACCCATCCCAAAGGGATCATTTTCAGTTGTATAAGGTTTCATACATAAGTTGTTAAGCTCCATGCTACAAACAGAACCCCGTGTTAACTTAACATGCTCTGTACCGCCTTTCACCCTGAATATATCAAGAAAATAGCAATCGCTGCTGGAAACATCTACCATTGCAAGCATCCTCTCAAACCTTTCAGTATTTGCTATCAAAGGATCGTTTACAGCCACAACTTTTGCCCACTGCCCTATACCCCACAAGATAGTCTCTCCACTTTCGCATGTAAGACCTTGACCACCTTTAACATCCCTTTGCATATAGCAAAAATCCCTATGTTCTTTTCCATCAACAATTACAGTGTTATGAGAAGCTGCAGAACGGTACCAGTAGAAAAATTTTGAGCTCCATCCGCCAGGCCTGTGTGCAGGCGGATAACCCAAATCAGGCATAAAGTTAATACCTTTTGCAAAAATACCAATATTCATCCCATCATTATGACCATGTACTCCTCCCGAGTCATAATCTATGTATGCACATCTCCTGTCCTTTCCATTGCCTGAATGCAGTACCGCAAGTTTCCACTGTTCACAATTCATACTGTTCTGACTTAATTCAGAACCTTTCTCATTCATTAAAGCAACCACTTTCTTTTGTATTTCCTCAGGTTTATCATTTAAGGTGAAATCCGTTATAAAGCATTTATTGATATCATAGTTGTCAGCATTATATATATAACGGATGAAATCTAAATCACCTGTTATTTCATACAAATTCCACATAAATCCTTCAAAAGAAAACAAAATAGTGTTGGTTGCAATACTATTTGTTTCAAAGAGTGAATAACCTGAAGGAATAGGAATACTCCGGTTTGGTTTGCTCAAATATCCGCAATCTCCACTTCCCGGGTAAAAAGAATTAAGACACCATGCGTTAATAAAAAACTTTATTCCTTGAAGGAATTTAGGGTATTTTTTAATCATTCCAGGTAAAACTTCATTGTCATATATATTATATAATGTAATAAGTCTGGCTGCTCCTTCCAGTGCAATAGTACTATATGCTTCCAATCCCTTTTCCCCTGAAAGTCCATCTACCTTTGTAGTTTGTTCTAATATAGCTTTAAGGTCTTTCTCCGCTGCCCACCACATTGTATTATATACACCTTTATTAATTTCCTTTGGATTCTCCGGCCAATTTGTCAAAACCATCTTTGAAACAGCAATTACCATTTCAGGCCAAGGGTAATTGGCTTCAATTTTCCATTTATTGCTAACAGCATCTCCAAATATTCTTTGCTCAATATTTCTTTGAATATCTTTGAAATTCGATTTCCTGTACGGAGTTTTATACTTTTCCGATTTCTCCACAACATATGATATAAATTCCCGGTCATCCTTCAATACTTCAAAAATAGCATCAAATGCAAGAAGCATAGGTCTTAATTGAATCGATGTATCACACCAATATTCCACATATCCTCTGGATGTATACTCCTCTTCATACATTATACCTTGTTCATAAAAATCGAAATCAGGGAACAGATCAGCAACCCGATCTAGTAAAATACCGCATTTTCTGGCATATTCCTTTTCCCCGGTCAGCACATATGCACGGCCAAGTGTCACAATTGCAGGGAAAACATGTTTATTCCATATACCTTTTAACACATATGCAGCAATAAATGCCCATCTTTCTTTTCCTTCCCGATATCCTGTACCATCATCTACATATAAAAGGTGTTTCTCATCTTTCGGGTCAGGTGCTTCTTCATTATATAAAAGACTCCGATCCGCCAATTCATACCTGAATATGTAGTGCTCGTCCAGACCAGATTTGTAGAATTTTTCAAAATCGTTCTTAGGGAAAGCTTCTCCACATGAAGGGCAAAATACCTTCCATGGCTTATTAAACGGATCACAAATCCATGTACCCCTGCCAACCATTTCTCCGCATATGGGGCACCAACCATATGAAAGAACCATATGTGACCGTTTTAGCTCACTACCAAACATGGATTCCCATAGTTGATCATTGCTCATTTGTTTCCATTTCTCTGCACTATCTATTATTGATTGTTTAAGCTCTGTACCATCTGCGTTATTTCTAATCTTTTCCATCATTTCACTTCGAAAAAAAGTGCTTCTTGTTTTCATATTTCTACCTCACAAATATTTATTTTTTATAATGCAGTAAATGCCAAATACTAAAAGTCCAAGCTGCAGAAATAAGTTTCCTGCAGCTTATACTTCATTTGCCTATTAATAAATTTCAACTTTTGTTCAGCGGTAGATTATATAACCCTCACCGAATCATTAAGTAAAGCAAGTTTGCTTACTTCTTGATAATATCTTTTGGATATACACTTTTACCTTTTTTAAGCTCTTCAACTATTAACATATTTTCATTAATAACCTTTAGGTAATCCTGGTACCTCATTCCATTAAGAACACTCATCATTTTTTCATAAGCAGTATCAGAATCCATCTTGCCTGTCAAGATACTTAAAACA
>OFEK01001744.1_pt1 | contig 13585 bp, 9 predicted proteins | sample 1521131 | NCBI WGS metagenome assembly OFEK01 (sample SAMN05720209, study PRJEB24109) | activated sludge metagenome | isolation source: Anaerobic digester | place: China | collected 2015-12-16
ACCGTGACGGCGGCCGAACCGGGCACGGCCAGAACGGCGTCGCCCTGGACCGTGGCCAGCCAGAGCCAGCCGACGATGCCGAGAGTCAGGCTGCTCACGAGCGGCACCGAGTCGGTCCATCGGCGGTCGTGCCGGACCAGAAACAGGCCGAACAGGAAGATCAGGGCATTGGCCAGGGCGAATCCGGCAGCGGCGGTGGGACTGTCGGGCAGGAAGTGGATCAGGTTGCCGCCCTGCCCCGGAGGCATCTCGATGCCGGCGGTTCGCAGGCACCAGACGGCGGCCCAGAGGGGCAGCGCGATACAGGCCACGGCCTGCAAGGGGACGGTTTCCTTGCCCTTGCCGTAGGCCCCGAGAAGTGCGGTCGTGACGAACACGGCCGAGAGGCCGACCATCGCGGCCAGAACGTCGTGGGCCGACAGCAGGAGCCCCGTGAGGGCGGCCACGGCGGCCATGGCCAGCAGGGCGATGGCCAGGCGTTTGCTCGCCGCGGGCACATGGGCGCCGCCGATCCTCAGGAAGGCCACGCCGGTGAGCATGAACAGGATGCCCAGGCCGACCACCCAGGCGCCGATCCAGCGGTCCTCCAAACGGTCGGCCAGATCGGTAAACAGGCGCAGACAGACCAAGGCGAACGGCCACAGGAGAAGCAGGGCGCCAAGGCCTGCGCCGACCCAGATCGAGGCGCGTCCCTCGCCGCGGCGGCGATAGAGCCCCATCAACATGCCGGCGACGCCCAGGGCGAGGATGCCGAGCAGGACGAATTCGATGTAGCCGCGGTAGGTCGGGATGAATCGGAGGTATTCGTCGCGCAGGGCGAGTTTGGCGGAAGCGAGGATCGTGGCCGCCGCGGCGGTCGGCAGGGCCCACGGCACATGGGCCGCCCTCGCCGCCAGGAACATCACCACCAGGGCCAACGTGCCGGCAGCCACCCAGGTGGCCAGTACGTCGGCGTCCGGATAGCCGATGGTCCAGAACCCCACGGCCAGCAGATTCAGGGGGACCAGGGCCATGGTGCCGACGAGCAGGCCCATGGAGATTCGTGGGAAGCGGCCCTTGAGGGCCTGGGCCCAGACCAGGAGCAGAAGCGTCGGCACGGCCAGAAACACCGGCCAGAAGTAGATGCGGGTCTGAAGGTGAACCAGCAGGACCCCCACGGACACCAGAGCCACGACGCTGAACAGGAGCCCCATGGCAAGGTTGCGGCTGCGACGGGACTCGCCGGCGAGGTCGGCGACCGCAGGCTCGGGGCCTTCCTCGATGGCCAGTTCGGCCCGTTCGGCCACGGTGACGGCCTCGTCGGCGGGCAGCGGCCGGCCGGCCTGGGCCAAGGCGGCCGGGAAGGCAACCTCGGCCTCGCCTCGGACGGCGGCAGACAGGTTGGCCGCCGCCAGGAACCGCCGCCAGAGTTCGGCCGTCGCCTCGGGCGTGCCGGGGGCCACCGGGGCCGACAGGTCGCCAAGCCGCCTTGCCTCGGCCGCCAGGGCCTCGGCGGTGGCTTGCGACAGTCGCCCGTCGCGGCGCGCCTGCTGAATCTGCGAGAGCAGACAGTTCACTGGATGACGTGGCTCCTCGTGGGCCAACTGGTCTCCTCACCTGGTCTGGAACATGCCCGTGCCGCCATGGCCGGAAGCGAGACTATGATAGGATACCGCCTCGGCCGGTGTCCAGCAGTTTCGTCGGGCCGGGGCGGCATGGGATGGGGCCAGAGCCCCCGGGCGCGCCACGAAACCCGCGAACAGTTGGACAACCTCGCCAGGGGCTGCTATGATACAAGTCGCTTGTGCGCCCGAGTATGGAGCCCCAAGGAATGCGCATTCTGATCCTTCAGCCGCTGCCGCCTCGGGAGGTCGATGACCGCCCGGCCTACGTGGACGACGTGGCTCGGCTGGGCGCCCGGCTCCGTGAACGCGGGCACGAACCCAGCCTGATGATCGTGCGGGAATACGACGAAGAGGCCCTGCGGCTGAAAATCGCCGACGTGCGGCCCGAGTTGCTCGTCGTGTATCTTGAAAGCTACTACACCACACTGGTTCGACGGCTGGCTGAACACGTTTCGCAGCGGCACTACCTGCCGATCATCGTCGGCGGGCCGCATGCCACGGTCGCGCCGCACGAGACGCTGAGCCTGATCGGCGTCGAGGGCATCGTCCTGTGTGAATGGGATCGCGCGGTGCCGGACTACATCGAAGCCCGGCGGGTCGGCTCCGATTGCATCCATACCGAGGGTCTCTGGCTGCGCAGCGAGACCGGGACCGTCCGCAATCGGCTCCGCGCGCCGGAGAAGCCCGAAGAAATGGTCGTCCTGCCCGACCGGAGCCTCTACAGCGCCGGGCAAATCGTCGATAGCCGCGGCTGCGTCGATATTCAGGCGACGCGCGGATGCACGTTCTATTGCGCCCATTGCCAGCAGGACCTGGCGGCGGGGCTCTACGAAGAAGGCGGCATGCCGTCCTGCCGGCGGCGGCCGATCGAGGCGCTCGCGGCGGAAGTCGAGCACCTGCGCGCCGCGTACCCGGCGATGCGGAGCCTGCGGTTCGTCGGATGTACGTTTCCGCTGGACGCCGAGTACCTGGGGCGGTTCGCCGAGGCGCTCTCCGGGCCGCTTCGCGTGCCATTCACCGCACGGGCCAAGACGAGCGAATTGACGCCGGAACTCGCCGGGTTGCTCGGACGGTGCGGGTGCCAGGAAGTGGAACTGGAGGTGCTGAGCGGATCGGACTTCATCCGCAACGACATTTTTCACCTGGATCTGTCGGAGCGGCAGATTCTCGGCGCGTTCGCGGCGTGCCGCGCCGCGGGCCTGAGGACGCGGGCGCTGGTGCAGGTGGGGCTTCCGTACGACACGATCGTGACAATCGAGCAGACGGGCCGCCTGGTCCGCCGCGCGGGGGCCGACGACGTGGACGTGAGCATCTACTACCCGCTGCCGGGAACCAAGGCGCACCAGGTGTGCCTGGAGAACGGATGGCTGAGCGGTCGCGGGGCGGATGCGCTGCTGGCCGGCGAGAGTGCGCTGGACATGCCGGGGCTGAATGCGGCGGCGATCAAACGCTATGCGGCACTGCTGCCGCACCTGGTTCGGAATCCGAAGGCGTGGCCGGCGCTGATGAAACTGGAGAGGCTGCACCTGGGCAAGCGGAGCCTGGCGGACCTGGTGGCGCCGCTGCTGGGACAGCGTTGGGGCAAGCATCGGGGAACGCCATGAGCAGACTGTCGCTGGCCTATGCGCGGGCGTTCGGGCCGCATCGGCGGATGGGCGCCGTGCGTAAGAAGATTGGCCTGTTTCGGACCTGGGCGAGCCGCCACCCGATGTGGGCCGCCTGGCAGGTGACGTATCGCTGTAACCTGCAATGCTCGTTCTGCCACTACTGGCAGCATCCGAGCCGGCCGGAGGACGAGCTGACGACCGAGCAGTTTCGCGAGGCGTCGGAGCGTCTGGCGCATTGGGGCACGGTGTTCGTAAGCCTGGCCGGGGGCGAGCCGCTGGTACGCGACGACCTGGTCGAGATTGTCGAGGCGGTGGCCCGGTACCATTTTCCGTTCATCACGACCAACGGCTGGAAGATGACGCCGCCCCTGGCGCGGGAACTGTTTGCGGCGGGGTGCTGGGGCGTGAGCGTGAGCCTGGACTACGGCGACGCCGCGCGGCACGACGCCCAGCGCGGTCGCCAGGGCGTCTTCGACCGGGCGGTGGCGGCCGTCGAGGCGCTTTCGGCCGCCCGGCGGCACAATTGGCAGCGCGTGAACGTCATGGCCGTCCTGGTGGACGATAACCTGGACGAAATCGAGAAGGTTTTGAAGCTGGCCCTGCGGCTGGACGCCTATGTCATGGTGCAGCCGTACTCGTCGCTGAAGACCGGCGACCCGGCGTTCCGGCCCGAGAGTCGCGTGAGCGAGCGTCTGCTGGAGTTGCGCGGCCGTTACCCGAATTTTCTGAGCAATCCGCATTTTCTGGCCCAGTTCGACCGGTTTCTGGCCGACGGCGAGGTTCCCGGGTGCCGCGCGGGGCGGTCATTCTGCAACATCGACGAGCGCGGCGGGGTGGCCATCTGCGTCGAGCAACGCCAGCGGCCGGTCGGCAACATCCTGACGGATTCGCCGGGCGAGCTGGTGTCGCGGCTGCGCCGGGCGGGGGCGGAGAATCGGTGCCAGAGCTGCTGGTACAATTGCCGCGGGGAGATCGAGGCGCTGTGCCATCCGTGGGGGCTGCTGAAGAGTCTGCCGACGTACGTGTTCAACCGGGGTCGCCCGAGCCAGCAGCCCGGATACCGCCGGGACGAGGCGGCAGGGTGATTTTGGGCTTGCTGCCGGTGTCGGGCAATGCTATAGAGTGGGGCCGCTCGCACAGTCAGGTGAAACCGCCATGAAGCGAATTCTGGACGCCAAGGGACTCAGCGCCGCCATCGACCGGATGGTGGACGAACTGGCCGGGGTCTGCCCGGCGGACCTGCCGTGGGCGGTGGTGGGCATCCGCACGCGCGGGGTGGCGCTGGCCGAGCGGGTCAAGGCCCAGTTGGCCGCCAAGACCGGCCGCGAGCTGCCGCTGGGGTGGCTCGACATCACGCTCTATCGCGACGATCTGCACGAAATGGAAGCCAGTCCGCTGGTTCGCCAGACGAAGATCGATTTCGATCCGACGGACATGTGCATCATTCTGGTGGACGACGTGCTGTTTACGGGTCGGACGATCCGGGCGGCGCTGGGGGCGCTGGGCGACTACGGTCGGCCGAAGGTCGTGCGGCTGGCCGTCCTGGTCGACCGCGGCCACCGGGAACTGCCGATTGCCGCCGACGTTGTCGGCTGCCGGATCGAGACGCGGCGCGACGAGGTGGTCGAGGTGTCGATGTCCGAGACCGACGACGGGGACGAAGTGGTCGCGCGACCGGCCGGCTCGGGACGATAGCAGAACTCACATCGGATGAGGAAGCCACAGATGCCCAGAGGCAAGTCGCAGTTTGTCTGGACTCGGCGTCACCTGCTCGGGCTCGAAGAGCTGAGCGCCGAGGAGATCGTTCACGTTCTCGACACGGCGGCGGGCTTCAAGGAGATATCGACGCGCAGCATCAAGAAGGCCCCTGCCCTTCGCGGCAAGGTGGTGGTGCTGCTGTTCTTCGAGCCCTCGACGCGGACGAGCATGAGCTTCAACCTGGCGGCGCAGCGGCTGAGCGCCGACCTCCTGGAGTTCCACACGGAGGCCTCCAGCGTCAAGAAGGGCGAGACGCTGATCGACACGGGTCGGAACATCGAGGCGATGGGGGTGGACATTTTCGTGATCCGTCATGCGGCGGCCGGTGCGCCGCAGATGCTGGCGCGGCACACGAACACGTGCGTGATCAACGCCGGCGACGGGGCTCACGAGCACCCGACGCAGGGGCTGCTGGACATTTTCACGATCCGCGAAGCCAAGGGTCGGATCGAGGGGCTGAAGGTGGCCATCGTGGGCGACATCAGCCACAGCCGCGTGGCCCGCAGCAATATCTGGGGCCTGACGAAGCTGGGGGCCGAGGTGACGCTGGTGGGTCCGCCGACGCAGTTGCCGGGTGGGCTGGCCGGCGAGCGGTGCAGACTCTCGCACGACCTGGACAGCGTGCTTCCGGAGATGGACGTGGTGAATCTGCTGCGCATTCAGCGCGAGCGACAGGGAGCGAACAGTTTCCCAAGCATCCGCGAGTACAGCCGCCTGTTCGGGATGAACGCGGAGCGCCTGAGCCGGTGCAAGGACGACGTGCTGATCATGCACCCGGGGCCGATCAACCGCGGGGTGGAGATCACGAGCGACGTGGCCGACGGCCCGCACAGCGCGATTCTTCAGCAAGTGACCAACGGGGTGGCGATTCGCATGGCAGTGATGTACCTGGTGGCCGGGGTGAAGCCGGAAAAGGGGAACTAGGCGGATGGAGTCCATACTGATCAAAGGCGGCCGCGTGGTGGATCCGGCCAACGGCGTGGACACGGAATCGGACGTGCTGATCGAGGCGGGTCGGATCGCGCGGCTCGGCCGCGGTCTCGATGCGCCGAGCGGGAGCCGCACCATTGACGCGGCGGGCTGCGTGGTGGCCCCCGGGCTGATCGACATGCACGTGCACTTCCGTGAGCCGGGCAGCGAGCACGTGGAGACGATTCCGAGCGGGAGCCGCGCCGCCGTGGCCGGCGGGTTCACGACGGTCTGCGCGATGCCGAACACGGATCCTTGCGTGGACAACGAGGGGGCGGTGACGTTCGTCATCCGGCGGAGCAAGGCGGCGGCGCTGGCTCATGTGCTGCCGATCGGGGCGATCACGGTGGGCCGCCAGGGCGAGCAGATGGCCGAGATGGGCCAGATGGTCCGCGCCGGGGCGGTGGCGTTCAGCGACGACGGGTCGAGCGTGGCCGACAGCGGCCTGCTGCGCCGGTGCATGACCTACGGGAAGATATTCGGCAAGCCGTTCATCTCGCACGCGGAGGACAAGTCGCTGGCGGGGACAGGCGTGATGCACGCGGGAAAAGTGTCGGCGTGGCTGGGTTTGCCGGGGATTGCGGCGGCGGCCGAGGAAGTGATCGTGGAGCGTGACATCCGCCTGGCGTCGATGAGCGGCGCGAAGCTGCACATCGCCCACACGTCCACGGCGGGAAGCGTGGAGATCATCCGCCGCGCAAAGGCGGCGGGCGTCGCCGTGACGGCGGAGGTGACGCCGCACCACCTGGCCCTTACGGACGAATGCTGTCGCGGGTTCGATTCGAAGTTCAAGATGAGCCCGCCGCTGCGGACGGCGGCCGACATCGCGGCGCTGAAGCAGGGGCTGAAGGACGGGACAATCGACTGCATTGCCAGCGACCACGCGCCGCACGAGCAGGAAGAGAAGGAAGTGGAGTTCGCGTTCGCGCCGTTCGGGGTGATCGGTCTGGAATCGACCGTGCCGGTGGTGATCCGGGAGTTGATCGACACGGGCGTGCTGACGTGGCCGGAGCTGATCGCGGCGATGTCGCTGAAGCCGGCGCGGGTGCTTGGCCTGGACCGCGGTACGCTCGCGGTCGGCGCGGTGGCGGACGTGACAGTGATCGATCCGGGTCTGGCGTGGACTATCGATGCGGCGCGGTTCGAGTCCAAGAGCCGCAACTGCCCGTTCGACGGGTGGCAGGTCCGTGGTCGCGCGGTGGCGACGATTGTGGCCGGCCAGGTGAAGTACCGGCTCGGGTGAGTTGATGTCGCGATGGCGACGGCAGGGGCGACTCGTGAGCCGCTCGTCATCGCCGCCCCTCGACGGTGCTCGAGAGCTGCGTCACGCGGCATCCAAGCTCTGCTTTCTTCGCTCAACTCTTCATGGCCACGCAAAGCGTGGCCATGCCACCGACGGTTTCGGGGGAATACGGAAGACCACCCAAGAAGACGACGCCCGGGCCGAGGCTCGGGCGTCGTTTGTATTCTCAGGGACAGCGCGGCCGGAGGCGGCCGGGCGGCGTCGGCATCACTTCATGCCGAGGTCTACGCGAGGATGAAATGCCAGGGCCACGAGGTGGCCATCGCCGTCGCGCGGGATTTCGAAGCGGATCACGCGGCAATCGGTTTCGATGGTTTCGAGGAAATAGGTGTTGGGCGTTTCGCGCGGGATGTTGAGCCGCGTGCGGACGAAATCGCCGACGTGCCACGGGACCTCGTCGTCGCGGACGCGGCACAGGACGCCGCCATCACAGATGTTCACAGTTCGTGCCTTGATTTCCTCGACCGCTTCGTCGCCGAACCAGATCGGCACGGACTTTCCGATGCGGTCGAACTGCCGCCGGTCGCTGACATTCGTTCCGGGCATACGGCGCTCCTTTGGGCCGTGGCCGGCCCCGCACGCACCAAGAGTTGTGTCGCCCCTCTCCCTTCGGCCCCGAATATAACACTCGGCCCGTACGGGGTCAACCCCTGTTGCCGCTTCGCGTTGCATTATCGTCGGCGAAGCGCTTTGTCCGCAATGTCGGTGCGGTACTGGGCGCCTTCGAAGCGGATTCTCTGGGCGGCCTCGTAGGCCAGGATTTTGGCATCGGCGATGGTCGGGCCCACGGCGGTCACGCAGAGAACGCGGCCCCCGGCGGTGACGATCCTGCCGTCAACCTCCCGGGTGCCCGCCTGGAAGACCATGACATTGTTCATGGTGGCCGCGTCGTCAAGACCGGTGATGACCTTGCCCTTCTGGTAGTCGCCGGGATAGCCGGCGGCGGCCATGACGACGCCCACGGCGGCCTGTTCGGACCATTCGAGAGTCACCTCGTCGAGGCGGCCGTCGATGGTGGCCTCCATGGCGTCGATGATGTCGCTCTTGAGCCTCATCATCAGCGGCTGTGCCTCGGGATCGCCGAAACGGACGTTGAATTCCAGCACCTTGGGGCCGCCGGGCGTCAGCATCACGCCGGCATAAAGCAGCCCGCTGTAGGGGCATCCCTCGTGGTTCATGGCGTGAACCGTCGGCACCAGGATGTCGCGTTCGATCTGCGACATGACCGCGTCGGTCACGACCGGGGCCGGGCTGTAGGCTCCCATGCCGCCGGTGTTGGGCCCCTTGTCGCCGTCGAAGATAGCCTTGTGGTCCTGGCTGGACTCCATGGTGTAGATGTTGCGACCGTCAACGAGGGCCAGGATCGAAGCTTCCTCGCCGGTAAGTTTCTCTTCGATCACGACCTCGTTGCCGGCATCGCCGAAGACACGGTCCACCATGATCTGCTGGACGGCGTCGAAGGCCTGCTCATGGGTCTCGCAGACGAAAACACCCTTGCCAAGGGCTTCGCCGGAGGCCTTGACGACGACGGCCTCGTCGCGTGTCTCGATGAACTTGCGGGCGTCCACGGCGCGCTTGAACGACCGGTACTCGGCGGTCGGCACGGCGTGGTGCCGCAGAAGTTGCTTGCAGAAGCTCTTGGACCCTTCGAGCCTCGCCGCGGCGGCATTCGGGCCGAAAATACGCAGGCCGGCTTCCTGGAACGCATCGACGATGCCGGCAATGAGCGGCCGCTCGGGCCCCACCACCGTCAGGTCGATCTTCTCCCTGCGGGCGAACTCGATCAGCGACTTCACGTCGTCGGCCGCCATGGGCACGTTCTGAGCGAACTGGGCAGTGCCGGGATTGCCGGGAGCGGCGAAGATCTTCTTCACGCGCGGCGACTGGGCTATCTTCCAGGCCAGGGCGTGCTCGCGACCGCCCGACCCGATGATGAGAATCCTCATTGGTCTGACTCCTCATGCGTGTGGTGAACCCTTGAGCGCACGGATTCTACGCGCCGCCGCCGGAGCACGCAAGGTATTTGACGGGAATCCGTCCGCGGCGTCACGGCGCGGGGGGCTCGGCATGAGGCGACTCGTCGTCGGGCGCGGCGGTCTCGGGCGATTCCGGAGCCACCGGCGGCACGGGTTCCGGCTGCACCGGAAGCTCGGGCGACGACTCCGGCTCGCGATCCGCCGTAGGGGGCGACTCGGGTTGCGGCTCCGGCGGCGGGGGCAGCGCGGTGCGGGTCGTGCCGCCCGAGGGCACGTCGGCCTCCGGCTCGGTTTCGCTCGTGGATGAGGCCTCGGGCTGCTCGTGGGCGGCCGGCTGGCCGTTGGGCTCGGCCTGGGGCTGCGACGGCGCGTCGGTCTGGACGGGCTCCACGGGCTCGGGCATCGGTTCCGGTTCAGGCTCGCGTTGCGGCGGAGCGGGCGCCCGGACGAGTCCCAGTCCGACCAGGATATCCGTGTCGCTGCGGGCGAGCTGGGCGTGGCCCGGGAGGGCTCGGCGCGCCTCCCGCAGAATGGACTCGCAACGGGTCATGTCGCCGCTCCTGGCGGCGGCCTTCATCGCCTTGACGTAGAGGTCATAGGTCGGGGCGGACCGGGCCATGGCCAGGTAGACGTCGGCCGCGCGGTCGTATCGTCGCGACTTCTCCAGGAGCGAGGCATAGAGCCGCTGGTTCTCCACGTTGTCGGGCTGGAGGCGTCGGACCTCCTCGGAGAGTCGGAGGGCGGCCTGAGCGTCGCCGCGGCGACCGAGGGCGGAGGCCAGGGCAAAGGCCACCGCGGCATGGTCGGGAAACGCGTTGCGGGCGCTCCGCAGCACGGTCAGGGCGCGGTCCGGCTGGCGTGTCTTGTCGTAAGCGTCGGCGAGCATGAGCGAGTACTCGGGGGTCTTGCCTCCGTCGAAGCTGACGGCCTTGACCAGAGAGCCGATGGCCTCGGCGTGTTGTCCGAGCTGCATGCGCGCGTGCCCGATTCGGCCGCAGAGCTCCGCATCGTGGGCCATGCCGACCTGGGCCTTGAGGTAGTGGTCGAGGGCCTCGGCGTACTGGCCTGCGGCGTACGCCTTGTCGCCCTCGGCCCGGAAGGCGGCGAAGTCGGCGTCGCGGCCGCGGAACGCCACGACATAGAGGACAACCGCCGCGACGACCACGACCGCGGCGACGACTGCCGGGCCCCACCGGCGACCGCCGGCGATCCGGTCGCCGCCGGCGAGGGCCTCGGGCTTGGGGGGGACGATCGGCACGGCGCTGTCGGAGACGTCCAATTTGTCGAATCGGGGGCCGACCAGGTGAGTCCATTGCTGGGCGCCGGTGGCCACGCCGCGCGTCTCGCGGGCATGGAACACGAGGCAGGCTTTCAGTTGCCGTGCGTCGTCCGGGCTGCTGCAACGCAGGATCAGCTCCTTGCCGCGGCCAATGCGGCGGACACCGACGGTCTGCGGATCGACGAGTTGAACGCTCTCGATGTCGGCGACGGCCATTTCGAGCCCGTCGGCAATCCAGAAGTGGTGCGGCGTGACCTGGGGCCGCACTTTCTGCGGCTTCTGTCCGCCCGAGGCATCAGCAAGAGTGGCCTTCGCGGTCAGCAGAACTTGTGAGGCGGGTGGTTTGGCCATGGCCTGTCGCGCCGGAAAGGTAAGGGTTCGGAGCCGCAATCGACACTCGGCGGAAGCACTGCCCTGCTCTATCGTACTATAGGCGACGTACGGCGGCGGCGTCAACTGGAATGTGTCGCCGCCCCTTGGCGTCTCCTTTTGGCGTCTCCTTTGGGCTTGCCTTGGCGAAGGTTTTGATTATAATGCCGGGCCGACAATCAGTTGCGGCACACACAGGAGCCACCTTAGCTCAACGGTAGAGCACGGCTTTCGTAAAGCCGGGGTTGTGGGTTCAAATCCCACAGGTGGCTCCAGTTCATGTCAAGTCCAGCCAAGGCTCCCCGGGTATGTGGCGGCAACGGATGACCCCGAGCACCTGCTGGGATCGCCTCCCCTGTGGCCGATCGAAGCTGGCGAGATGATCCGATACAAACGGAGCCATGTGACGGAATGCATCCCGCCACATGGCTGCGGACCGTTCGATGTCCACCTGGCTCCTTCTTGCCATGAGAGAGAAGGCTCGTGGCCTGGATTGGACTGACGTTCCTCCCTCATGAAGCACGGGCCTTGGCGGCCACCTACCTGTTCACAAACACGCGCTCCGGAGACATGACGTACGGTGGAAGATAAGCCGGCATGTTGCTCAGGGGCAGTACCGCCTCGTCCAGAGGAATGCCCAGCGTCTGGTCCATGAAGCTGCGTCGCGCCTGGATTCGCCGCCAACATGCCGGGTAATCGCGGGCCAGCGCGGCTCGAAGGGATGCGTCAGCCAGAACCACGCCGTCCTCGGCGTTCGCATAGCAGAACGGTCCCTTGGAGACCGGGATAATGTCCATCTGGAGGGCCATCCCCGAGTTCAGCGGCACCGTGCTTCCGGCGGCGAAGGGCGAGTGTACCCATTCGTCCAGGTGCAGCGTGTGGCCAGGGTTCACCGCCAGTCGGTAGAGGCTGTCGTCGCGGACCCGCTCGACGGCGGCGAACACCTCGCCGCCCGTGACGCCAAGGCGCAGAGCGCCGTACCACGCACACACCACATCGAAGTAGTTGGCTGCGAACCGGGCATAGTGATCGCGCACGCCCTCGGACACATCCGCCGGCCCGCGCGCGATGAAACCGGCCCGGGACGTCAGGGCCCCGGCCACGCCGAAGCCGATCGTGTAGACATCCCCCAGGGCGGCCCGATTCGCACTCGGGCTGGACAGCCCACGCAGGGAGCTTCGGCCGAACGAGATCATCCGGTGGCACGACAGCGGCAGGCCCCGGGTCACCAGCCATCGCTCCAGTTCGTCCTCGCGGACTCCCTCGCGCAGGGCGCGCATCGCCGCCAACGTGCTCGTGGAGGTCTGGATCGATGCGTACTCGAAGGCGGCAATCTGCTCCGGCTCGATCCCGACCACGCGCAGACCGTTCGCCGGATTCGTGAACAGGTCCGTGGCGTTGGTGACGTTCTCGGCGCTGCCGGTCAGATCGCGCAGCACGTCGACGATATAGCTCGGAAGGTCGCTGGCCCGGTCCGGGGCGCCGGTCAGGGCGACATCATAGCACTTCCAGCCCACGCAGCCGACGCGCACATCGCGGCCGACGCCGAAGTCCGACAGGATCGCCCGCAGCGGCCGCGAACTGCCGCGCGGTTGTCCCATGAGGCTGAAGTCCTGAAACAGTTCCACGGTCAGAGCCGGCTTCTCGTCGGGCACGTACCCTTCGCACTCGTTGCCTACCAGCAGCAGGGCGTTGCCGCCCTTGCCGATGAGCAGCAAAGCCTCCTCGAATCTGGGGTCCATGCCCGTCAGATACGCCATAGTGGCCGAGTGCTCACGATCGGCATACACCGCCAGCACGTCGAGGCCCGCACGGGCCATTCGCTCCACTGCGGCCGCCATCCGGCTGCGGTAGGTCGCCGACAGAATCTGCGGCGGATTCGATTCGCTGCCAAAGTCCGGCAATTCAACTCCCGCAATGCTGCTCATTGACCTGTTCCTCTCCAAACGTTTCGGTGTGCCGGGCTTGATCCCGGCGTCATACCCATGGGCCGCCGAGGCGGCGATGGCCGTGTCTCGTCGGACCGGAAACTCCACGCATGATTCAGTGTCGCAGGCGATGCTCCCTTCGTCAACCGGCCACCGGACTGCCGGCCAATCCGCTGCGTTTGCGGCTCGATGCCGACTGAGAAGACCGCCAATGGAGTCACGCACACGGCCAACACGACCACGACCAGCCATGCCACTGCCAGGTGTGTCCTCATCTGTGCCACTCCTTTCCTGCAAAGGGGTTGACGGACATCTACGGGCAACACGCCCCGAGTTCAGCACGACGATTCGGGGGCAGTTCCCGGACATGGAGGCGTGGTGTGATTCACAGGTGCCGTACCAGAGGATTTGTGGTGCACGACAGCGTTTCGACCGCGTCCTCTGGGAGGCCTGAACGGAGACCAGAGGACGGCAAGACCGCGGGAGCACCGGCCACTGGAAGATGCCATGAGCGACTCGCGGCGACTGCGGCAACACCAGCCGAGGGGAGCCGCCGAAGGTCCAGCGTCCCCCCTCGTTCAAGCTTCTTCTCACGAACAGGTTGTCACGGATGTCACGGCGCGGAGAGGAGGCCCTTCGCTGGGTCACTCATCTGAAGGCCCGCTTCTGACGACGCCGACGGACCACCACGCCCACCAGGCCCAGCCCCAACAGAGCCATGGTGGCCGGTTCGGGCACGGCTTCCATGTTCAGGGCGTAGACTTCCATGCCCCCCGCGCGGTACGCGCTGGC
>OFEK01001752.1_pt1 | contig 13513 bp, 13 predicted proteins | sample 1521131 | NCBI WGS metagenome assembly OFEK01 (sample SAMN05720209, study PRJEB24109) | activated sludge metagenome | isolation source: Anaerobic digester | place: China | collected 2015-12-16
TATTATATCAATGAATTTTAAGAGGTTTTACCACCGCGCAGCGGTTTAGTCCAATGTCTGTTATGGAGAGCTCTCCATAAAAGACATACAAATGCATCATTAATGCTTTCATACGGTATTCCTGCCAAGGTAGCTTCTCATCGTTTGGGGCATTCTTCAATAGGAATAACATTGGACCTATATTCTCATATCATTGGTGATTTGCAAACAGAAGCTGCCAATAAGATTGATGCAGGGATTTTTCAAAAGCTCTCACAATCGTAGTATATCAGAAACCTTGTTGAAATAAACAACCATAGGTAATATATTTCCTATAGCTAATTTTTGATTCCTAAAAAGCAGTATGAAAGAAGGTTATATCATGATAAAAATAGCACATGTCGAAGAAGCTATATCATTAGTGCAATCCAATCTTCCCAAAGAAGTAGTTAATGTTGTTATAAGTATAGCAACTATCTTGGACGCCGAATATGGTAAGAATAGGAATGTTGATGGCAGCAACGGGGGCTACATTCTAATTGTTGAATCATACCTGGAATTAGAAAAGCTAAAAGATATTTATGTTGATATAAATAATGATATTCCTGAATATGTTGACAAGATTGAAGTAAATGATAGTGAAAGTTACTACAATATACTATTCTTATGTAATAGCGATTTCTCCATATCACTCATTCTGCCATCATCAATAATCACAAAAAGACTTTTGAGCTGGAGTGATTCTAATTGATTCAAATACCTGCTGACATCGAGATGTCGTCTGATGTCGTCAATAAAACTTTCCAGGTATACTTCATACCCTAAGCTAGAAAATTGAAATACATTTTCAAGTTTTTTCGTTTGGTTTTTGCTGGTTCTTTCTATTTCGTCGTCATACCGTCGTCAAAACTCAGAATTTTGACCCAAAAAATACTAAAAGGGTTTCGGTATCAAGCCCCGAAGCCCTTTTATTTGGCGGAGAGAGAGAGATTCGAACTCTCGGAACGCTATTAACGTTCACACGATTTCCAGTCGTGCGCCTTAGGCCAGCTCAGCCATCTCTCCACATTTTACTGCCTACTTTTAAAAAAAACTCGCTATATACTCACTTATTTTTGATATTATCAGTAATTGCGAGTATTAGCCACACAAAATATATTACATAACTTTATAAGCCTTGTCAATGGTAAATTTTTTAAAGAACATTATTCCTAGCATCATATATACAATAGAATAAAGACTATCTCATAAATTTCACGTTTTGTGCTATAACTAAATGTAAGAAGATACATTTGATTAAAGTGTTTGACTAGAATGTTTGATTAGATTATTTGTTTAAAGTATTAATAAAAGTTAATAAATATTTGCAAGGAGCAAATTCTTTGGGAGAAAATAAATTTAGGAAAATAGCTTCCTTCGTGAAAAAAATATATGTAAAAATTCTGGAAAATGAAATTCCTGCTTTAGGCGCTCAGTTGACCTACTATTACCTGCTGTCTTTTTTTCCCTTTTTAATATTTCTTTTAACATTACTAAGTTATACAAAAATAACGGATGGCAATATCCTAAAGAACTACTCCCATCTTATACCAAATAGTGCATATAATATAATAATGGATATCATTGATCAGGCAGCAAAAGCAAGGAGTGAAACCCTGCTTTCCTTTAGCATGTTGGCAACAATATGGGCTGCGTCTATCGGAGTATCAGCAATTACCCGAGGAATGAACAAGGCTTATAGGCAGAAAGAAAGCCGGTCTTTCTGGAAAGTTAAAGGTCTGGCCTTATTATTTACTCTCTTAATTGCGTTAGTTTTAGTTCTTACTCTTGTTATGCTGGTTCTAGGCGAAACCCTTGGCAATTATTTGTTTTCACAGCTGGGAATTTCAAGATTTTTCAGCTATACTTGGCAGGTTGCAAGACATGTAGTACCTCTTCTGGCTATGTTTTTTTTGTTACTTAATATCAATCGCTACATACCTGATTACAAGCTCTCGTTTAAGGATGTTGTACCAGGAGTGGCAGTTTCAACTGCAGGATGGATAATTTTATCCTTGGTTTTTTCCTATTATGTTAATAATTATGCACAATACCCTAAAACTTATGGTCATATTGGCGGTGTTATAGCTCTCCTTATATGGCTTTATTGGAGCAATGTAGTAATATTGGTAGGTGGTGAGATTAACGCAGCAATACTATTAAAAAGAAGAGGTAATCTAGATAATAAGTAAGAAGGCTGGGGGAATTCCTGCCAAAAAGTTTGACATCTAATAAAAGAAGGGTTTTACCTCGCATTTGTCGAAGTAGTATCATATGTTATTGTAAGCGGAATAAAAAGTAATAATAAGCAAAAAAATAACAAAACCAACATAGGAGAGTAAAATTGAATAATAATCTATATCCAGAGTACATTAAAAAGATCAATAATGAGTTATGGCTTACAGAATTTGAAGCCGAAGGTCTAAAATTCTCATATAAGCTAAAAGAGGTTATCTATTCAAAGCAATCTGATTTTCAACATATAATGATTCTCGATTCTTATGATTTCGGCAAAATGCTGGTGCTTGATGGTATAGTTCAGACTACAGCCAGAGATGGGCATGTTTACAATGAAATGATTTCTCATATACCGATGAATATACATCCCCACCCAAAACGCATATTAATTATTGGTGGTGGAGATTGCGGTGCAGTAAGAGAAGTAACTAAATACCAGTGCGTTGAACAGATTGACTTTGTTGAGATCGATGAGCTTGTAGTAAGAGCATGTTTAGAATACCTTCCCGAGGTTTCAGGCAATCTTTCCGACCCCAGGGTAAATTTCATTTTTCAGGATGGCATTAAATTTGTACAAAATATTGTCCGGGAAGAGGACTATTACGACATTGTAATTGTAGATTCTTCAGACCCTGTTGGTCCGGCAATACCTTTGTTTAGCCTGGACTTCTATAAAAGCATTTACAAAATACTAAGAGATGATGGTTTAATGGTCTGCCAAAGTGAATCCCCCGTATTTTACATTGAAACTTTAAAACAAACCTATCAGCGTTTGAGCAGTGTATTTCCTATAACAAAGGTCTACGATGCAGTCGTTCCAACATACCCGGGAGGAGCATGGACTTTTACACTGGGTTCAAAAAAATATTCAGACCCGATGCCATGGAAATCTAATAAGGATACAAATAAGGATACAAAATATGTAAATGATGAAATTTTGGAGAAATGCTTTGCCTTACCGAAATATATAAAGAAAGAACTAAAAAAATAGAAATTTCAACTTCACTGATGTCAGTTGCGTCAGTTGTATTGATGATTTAATACCTGGATGCTATTCATAGTTAAAGCATTGTATTACTGAAGGCTAAAACATTCTATTCCTGGCGGCTGAGAACATAAAGAAAGGTCTGAGTTAATTATCAAAGGCCTTTCTAATGCTTTCTATACTCAAAAGTCTATCCCTGCATTTACTGTAATTGTTATTATAATTGCTGCTATCATTATTGCTACCGTTATTGCTATTATTATTGCTATCATTATTGTTATCACTATTGCTACCATTATTGCTATCATTAATATTATCATTATTAGTATCATCGTTGCTATCAATATGTTGATGTATTTTGTCCATTTCGTGATAAATTGCTTTATTTATTATATCTATAACCATACTGCTGTTTGTATCTCCATGCTTGACCAATTCTTCATAGAACCATGAAATCATAGTTTTACTGTAGCGTTTTGGATTTACTCTAATTCCCCAGAACAAGTCAAGTACTCTCTGTCCGAAAATTTCACTTTTTATCAAACTTTCGATACGCTTGCTATAGGAATCTTTTTCACACATGAAATTATTACTGTCTATTTCCTTATTATTATCAACGCGTCCTGCATCAATAAATTCCATCCCTTCTAAGTTGCGGGAAATACTCCCATTTTCAAGCATAGCATAAGCATACCACTTAAATAAAGCAGGATTTATATGACTGATAATATGTTGGATAATCAGATTTTTTATATTATCTTCATTCAACTCTGCTTTTAGAGTATCTCCTTTACAGGTATCCGTCTCAACACCTATACAGGTGTTTTTACAGGTATTTTTACAGGTGTTTATACAGATGTTTGTATCAGCATCGGTACTATGTCCAATGCCAGCTTCTTCTGCGCAATATCCTATACCTGCCCCTGCACATATCCCTATACCTTTGTCTATGTCCATGCTCTGTGATATTTGGCTTAAAATTTCAGCAACATCTATTTGTTTTATAAATTCAATAATAAATTTAACTATTTGGCATTCGAGTATATAGTCACTTAATGCTCTGTAAGGTTCCGGCATATCCACAAATGGATATTTCCCCGTCATTGCAATAGAAGGAATATATCCTATGCCGATAAACTCCTGCTCTGCACCTGTTAACTTTTTGAAATAGTGTTTTGCAAGTTTTATTCCCGCGCTATCCCCTTCAAATTTTGACATTGCTACTACATAGTTGTCCAAACCCGCCTTTTTCATTAAATCAATAATATTTGACAAACCCTCTATATTTTCTTCATTAGGAGAGACAATCAACATTATCTGATCCGCAAAGCCAAGCAAAGAAAAAGCTCCCCACTGATTAATACCTGTCCTGGTATCTATAAAAACAGTATCAAATTTAAGATTTTCTTCCAGACTTTTAATAAGATCCTCCATATAGTCATTCTCATAGATAATTTTCGACTGTAATTGTGCAAGTTTAAAGATATATTGATATGTAAGTTTTGTTGTTGCAGGAATAACATAAATATTGCCTTCCGGAGCTTCATTAAATTTTATGGGAACAAATATATCAGATATTTTTATTTTATAATCTCTCGGGTCTACATTTACCATTCTTTCATAAAGATAATCCACAAGGCCATGTTCTATGCCAGTATCCGAGTTATCTATCCATTCTTTAAAAAGAAGGTGAAAACTCGGAGCTTCTATATCAAAATCAATTAAAACAAGATTCCTGCCTTGTTTTGCAAGGTTATATGCTATCTGTACCAGAGCTGTTGTACGTCCTACCCCTCCTTTATAGGAATAAAAACAAATTACGCTGTAGGGCCTGTCGGCAGCTTTTCTTTTAAGCCGCTTGTTCAAACTTATTACATCCGACCAGGTGATTGGTGTTTTCTTGGTTTCAGGCCTGCGTAAAGCAAGATCATCTGCTTCTTCAATGTTATAGGTATCAAGGAAACCAATGCTATATTTATTACCTTCCTGGCCGGAATATTCCCGGACAATTTCTTTTATAAATTTTCCTATTTCACCAATATCCAACCTGTCGGCAATATCACTGACAATTGTTACATCAATTCTATTTAGGGGGGTAATATAAATATCAACCCACTCTTCTTCGCCTTTTGCATATTCAATTATCAATTTTTCTTCCAGATATTCTTTTAAATTAACACCCAATTACTCATTCCTCCAGAAATAATCTTGTAAAAAGTTCAGTGTTAAAATCCAGTCAAATATTCACGTCTTAAAATATCAGTGTTTTTTTCATTCTATTAAAAAAATTCATAAAGTATATGAAATTTTCTTCCCATTCATTATATAGGCTATCAGGTATTTGTTCATCATACGTATATCTCAAGCTTGTAAAACTTTGGTTATTTACAGGCTTATTCAGCATTTCCAGTCTCCTTACCCCTTCTGCAGGTAAAGTGGTATTAAGTTCATCAATTTGCTTTAATGCTAAAATCAAGTTATGCTCGGGGTTAAATCCATCCTTAAGATCATTATAATCTTCGCTCCTGACTTTCCCCATATTTTTGAGTTTCTCATAATTTGAATTGCTATACCAGTAAATTATTCTCTGTCTATTTTCAAATACAGCTATAGATTTTTCTATTTTATTTTTTTTAATTATCACGGTTTTCAAGAGGCATTCCAAATAGATACCACCAAGATACATAGTCATTACTTTTCTGTTGCCTTTTCTCATAATTGTAAAGTCTTTTCTCCGGTCAATATAGGCTTTTTCGTAATTTTCAACATCTCTAGCCATTGCCATACTGGTCAAAACCCCACTTATTTTAATCTTATAAACATTAATGCACCTGGATGCTTTCCCCTTCCCTTACTACCATTATTATATCATGAATTTCGAAGAAATTGCATGATATAATTGTGCATGTGCGTTTTTTGTGAAGCAAAAATAATCGCACGCACATAAATTCCGCCGGAGGCATATAATATCCTCATCTGTGAGGATATTATATCACAAATAAATGATTTGTCATTAAGTGCTCTACCTACCTGCCCTACCCGCCAAGGGTTATATCCTGCTCGCTGTACCAATTTAATGCATCGTAGAAATGGTCGGATTTAAAATCCGGCCAATAGTCATCTATTACATAGAAATCTGCATATATGGATTGAACCGGGAGAAAGCCACTGAGCCTTCTTCTGCCACCCCAACGTATAATAAGGTCAACCCTCGAAATATCACAGGTTTCAATTTGATTTGCAATATTATTGCTCATAGAATTTGATCTCTTTAAATAATCTAAATCCCATTTCCAGCTATAGTTCACTAAAAAGTTAATCTTTATTCCACCATTACCAAATGTCTTCCTGGTAGTAAATGGGAGCAATTCTTTGGGAAACATGGGGGAATTAGTGTTTCCTACAACCAGCAAAGATGCATCTTCATTAGTTAGCTGCCTTACAGCATTAATGCAAGCATCGGTAAAAGCTATTCTCTGTTCTGCTGGTCTTTTGGTATTATCTGCTGTAAATCCATAGTAAGTAAGTTCCTTAACTCCTTCCTTCCTACACAGCTTAAAAAGTGACATCCCCGGGTCAATTCCCTCCTCATACCCCTTTTCCTTTGGCAACCCTCTTCTTTCAGCCCACCTCCTGTTTCCATCAGGAATTATCCCTATGTGATCAGGTATTCTCATATAAACCACCTCAAATATTTTGTAATATTATTATTAGCATTTATCGTGGAACTATAAGTGAGCAATAATGCTTAACAATATTAATTTAAGAGTAACCCAAGTTACTTGTGGTAAGTCTCCCCATTTATAATCTTAAATACCCTGTATATTTGCTCTAATAATATAAGCCGAGTAAGTTGATGGGGAAAAGTCATATCGGATAATGAAAGCCTTATATCTGCCATATCAGTTATTCTATGGTCAAGTCCAAGAGAGCCTCCTATAATAAATGTAATATGTGAGCTGCCTGATATAGCAAGCTTATTAATTTTATCAGCAAAATCCTCAGAACCTAATTTCATGCCCTTTATATCCAGGGCAACAACAATAGTCCCGGTCTTAATCTTTTTTAAGATACCGTCGCCTTCAACGATTTTTACCTGCTCTTCCTGTACAGGACTTAGATTATCAGGTGCTTGTTGATCAGGCACTTCTATTATTTCCAGATTACAATATCGGGAAAGCCTTTTGGAATACTCTTTGATGCCTTCCTTAAGATAATTCTCTTTAATTTTGCCCACTGCAATTATAGTTACCTTCACTTCGACTTCCCACTTCCAAACTTGAGAAATATCCTTTTTTCTTTTTTAGGAACATCCTATTCATCTAAACTTGAGAAATGTCCCCTCTTTTCTCTTTTCTCGCCATGCAGGTTATCCCTCTTGTACTTCTCCTTATTCTACATGCAGACTACTCTGCTTGCACAGTCCCTTCTTGCCACATCAAGGGTTATATCTGTGCCTATACATATTTTCCTTTCAGTAAGTGCATTGCTAACTGTCTGATATGCCAGTTCAGGGAAATTATTCTCCCTGCTCAAATGTCCCAGGAAGAAAAACCTGGTACCATTCTCAGCCATATCTGCTATAACTTCACCGGCAACTTCATTGGAAAGATGCCCTTTTTCTCCTAGAATTCTCTGCTTAAGCCACCAGGGATATGGACCTACCTTCAGCATACCAACATCATGATTCGACTCCAGCAAAAGAAGGTCACTGCCATCAAGAGATTCTGTCAGTTCGGAAGTAATATGGCCAATATCTGTGGCTATAGTAATTTTTTTGCCTTCTGAGTAGAAACAAAAACCTACAGGATCATTTGCATCATGAGGTATTGAAAATGCCTTTACCCCAATCCCGCAAATTTCGAATTCCCTGTTATTGTCAAAATATTTTATATTTTTATGATTAATCTTGCTTATATTTGTAATATTACTTTGCAGATACTGCCATGTCAATTCATTTGCATATATTGGTATGTCATATCTTTTTGATATTACACCCACGCCCTTTATATGATCATTATGTTCATGAGTTACCAGAATTGCACTCAAACCCGCAGGGTCTTCCCCGATAGAAATAAGAGCCTCAGCTATTCTTTTACCGCTTAGGCCCGCATCAATCAATATTCTAGCTCTTTCATTACTAATAAAAATTGCATTCCCGCTGCTTCCACTATATAGACTGCAAAACTTTATCATTTGTAACCCCCGGTTTTTCCGGGTATACATAAACCCACTTACACGCTTACCCTCTTTATATTTGCACCAAGTGCCTTGAGTTTAAACTCCAGGTTTTCATACCCTCTGTCAATATAATTAATATTACTTATTTCTGATTTGCCCTTTGCTAAAAGTGATGCAATTACCAACGCAGCACCCGCCCTTAAGTCTATGGCTTTTGTTGGAGCACCTGTAAGGTTTTTAACTCCCTCAATTACTGCTACTCTGCCTTCAACCTTTATTGCAGCACCCATTCTTTTCAGCTCTTCCACATATTGAAACCTGGAATCCCAAATTCCTTCAGTGATAATGCTGGTACCTCCAGCCAAACACAGTAAAGCTGCAGTTTGCGGATGAAGATCAGTTGGGAAGCCGGGATATGGAAGAGTTTTTATATTCGCTCTCAATATCTTGCCTGCACCTGTAACCCTGATACTATCTTCAATTACCTCCACTTTTACACCCATTTCAGTTAACTTGGCTGTAAGTGATTCCATATGCTTTGGTATTACATTTTTTACTGTAATACAGTTGCCATTTGCGGCACCCGCTATCATAAAAGTACCTGCTTCTATTTGATCAGGTATTATAGAATGAGTTGTTCCTCCGTTTAACCTATCAACACCTTTTATTTTAATTACATCAGTACCTGCGCCTCTTATGTTGGCACCCATAGCATTGAGAAAGTTGGCTACATCAACCACATGGGGTTCTTTTGCAGCATTTTCAATCACAGTAACACCTTCAGCCTTTACTGCTGCAAGCATTAAATTTATTGTAGCCCCAACACTAACTACATCTAAATAAATAGAAGCACCTGTAAGTCTTTCCGCTTTTGCTTTTATTATGCCGTGCTCTATTGACACTTCTGCTCCAAGTGCCTCAAATCCTTTTATATGTTGGTCTATGGGGCGGTAACCAAAATCACAGCCTCCCGGAAAAGGAACCTCAGCATGCCCAAATCTGCCAAGAAGGGCTCCTATGATGTAATAAGATGCCCTTAAGCTTTTTACCATTTCATATGTAGCTATATATGTATTAACGTTTTCGGCATTAATTGCCAGAGTATTCTCATCTTCATATTCAACCTCAGCACCCAGATTTACTAATATATCCATAAGTGCTTTCACATCACCAATATCAGGTACATTCTCTATCCTGCACTTCCCTGCTACAAGCAATGCTGCAGGTATTATGGCCACAGCGGCATTTTTCGAGCCGCTTATGTGGACATCACCAATTAAAGGCTTTTGCCCATGAATTATATATTTTTCCATTCGCCGTCCACCTATCTTGTTCTTCATTTGTTTAATGATTTATCCGACCAAACCATATATGTCATTAATCAGCCTGCCGGCATATAAATATTATACCGTTACAAATATTATTCTACTATAAATATAATACCATTATGAATATTATATTGCTATAAATATTATACTGTTATTATACCATGCAGGTAAATTTTCACACCCTGGTCATTGTCGTTATATGCTATTAATAATATTATAACACCCTTTTAATATAAAATACAATAACAAAACCCAACTAGTTGATTTCTTCGCCATCATATGCTTTAAAAAACATTTCTGTATCATCATCTGTAAGGACCCTCCAGGAAGGGCTCTGAACCGTTCCCTTTGCTTCATAATCAATATTCTCTGCACTAAATCCCTTAAAGCCTATGTCAATGGATTTGATAACCATATCATCCTTATTATAAAAATTTTTAAGAAGAATCTGGTGGACAGGTATTATTGAAGAATAGTTTTTTGTAAAACCCTTTACTTCTCTTATACTGCATGTAATTTTACTAATTCCGTTCTCATTTACGCTAATAGATATTTTATTGTCAAAAACAATGAAATTACTGTATTTTACCAGGAAAATGAATGTATAATCATTATTCCTATCTTTCACATATCTATCTAAAAAAAACGACGATGCATTTATGCCCAAACTTTCAATTAACTCCTTAGAATCTTTTTCAATCTGCTTTTTTTCTTTCTCACTAATATTATCATTTTTTATTGAAAAGCTCTTTTTGTCATCGTTTTCATCGTTTGTGCCCAAAGCTGAAGGGTTTGCATCCCTGTATATAAAGGAACCGCTCCCTGTAAAAACAAGGGTTTTTTCTCCTGTTTCATAAATATCATCTTCATCTGCTTTATCTATTTTACTCGTTTTATCCTGATCATTATCATTAAATGAAATCATTGAAGCAAAATCCTTTCCAAGCAATACACTTACAACCTTTTCTTTGTTGATATTGCCATTTCCAAGCTCCAGCATGGGTGTTTTTTTATTGTACCCGGGTATTTGACAATTTTCATCAATCCTTATACCCTTTTTCTGCAATATACTTAGTATACTGGTTGCAGTTTCCTTTGGAATGCTGCCCTGAATTTTATATATACCAGAATAAATTAGAAGAAACAAATTCAATGTAATAAATATTATTATAAATATGTTTTTTGCTCTTGACCAATCCACTGCTATTCATCCTTCTGCTGCACTGCACTATTTTTTTTAGCAAGTTGTAAAAAGTAGTACTCTCCATCAGACCTTTCTATTATCCAAACAGGTGGAATTCCTTTACTGTCATATCCACCATTAAGGAGATAAGCCATTGTAATGTCTTTGACTTCAATATTATCAAAACTCTGCTTTCCATATTTTTTGGACATTTCGTTCAGCATGTCTTCAAAATATATGTTATATTCACTTTGAGTCCGGCTCTTCTCAATACTTGCAAGATACCACCTGCACTCAATTATTCTCTTTCCGTTTGCTTTAATGGATACTGCACTTTTAACAGGCTCTTTATCTCCGCTCTTGTCTTGAAAATTAATATAAACCGGCAAATCCCCCAATTTATAATCAAAAATGAACTCGTAGTAACCTTGATTCTCATCTTTTACCTGTTTTAAGTACAGATCTGTTTCAGGATCAATATAACCTTTTTTAATCCTGCTGATGAAAATATAAGCTTTTTCAAAAGCCGAACCTATGTCACTCTTTTCCTGATCATCCACACCGGGAATATACTTATATTCTAAAAGGCCATCATTATACAGTCGGTATGTATTATTAATATTCTTGAATACAACCGCATTATTCTCAATATAGCGGTCAAAACTTTCCTTTTCATTTCCAAGGATAACTCTTGCAATTTCTTCAATATCTGCAGTTTTTCTATTATCATAATAAATCGCAGATGGATATTTATAATATTTTATACCTTCAGCTACACACAAGATATCCGGCGAAATAGACAACTGAAGTTTTTTGCTAATAACATTATTTGGATCAATCTCTTTAAAGGTATTGTATTGTACAATATTGCCATTATACTCCAGGTTGTTAATAGTTTTTGTATAACCGCTTTTTAACATTCCCTTTTTGTTAAAAGGTACTATGTATCTGTATAAACCCTTGGAACTATATATGTAAACTGTATTGTTATTATTAATATCTTCATAAGGTAAAATAAATATTTTCTGGATACTATCAAAATAATCAGAGGAAGATCCGGTAATGTCAAGAAACCATTTTAAAAGGCCTGTTTTGATTCCTGTTTTAAACTCTATCATAATGCTTTTTTTTACTGTTAAGTCAATCCATGTATTCATGTTGACACTATGGCCTTCACCGGAAGTTAATACTTTTTCAAGGTAGCCGCAGGCTTCGTCCCACAGCTCATTGTAAATGTAGTCATCCTTACCGATTACCCAGTGGGTTCTATTTCCATTGGATATTGTTATTCTGTATGGACTAAATATATCTTTTCTTGCTATCTCCACTATATCAGTCTTATCATTATTGCTCTGGCTGCTAAATACCTTCGATATAAAATTAAAAGGAAACCTATGACTTTGATAATCCCACAGGATTCCTACCTGTATTATGCTTGATAATACTAAAACTATTAAAACAGCAGATTTTACCTTTTCTCTGTTAAAGCTAAGCATTTAAGTACCTTATCCCCGGTTATTTAAACTGGAATCTTTTGCCATTGATATCTGTATCAACAATATTACTTTTGAAAACGTCCTCAATTTTAGTCACGCTGTTAAGCAACTTATCTTTATCACTTTCGTCCAAGAAAACAACTGTAAAATATTGTATCTGCAGGTTTTTGCCTTCCTCAAGAAATATTTCATCATTTTGGCTGGACAGATCTTTCAAAACATCAATATTATTTTTGTCTTCGGTTGCCCCTACAGATATTGTACCCTGTGTATCGCTTATACTAACCTCCCCATTAATACCCGCCAGGTTCTCTTTTTCTTTTAAGCTATCAAATACAGGTTTTTTATAAATAATGATCTTAAACTTGTTTTTGCCTTTCTTAAGTTCAAACGATTTTGTAAAAAAGCCCGATATCCCAATATCCCATCTATTTTCACCTTCGATATTGAGAAATTGCTCATATATGCCTTTGTCCTCATTATACCTGCTTAAAATTACGCTAATACTTTCCTCTTTAGTACATCCGGAAACATTATATAATTTCTTTGAGACAATATCACTTGAAACATATCTGGTAAAGGAAACCAGAAATTGTTCTGTTTCTTTAATATCTTTATTTTCTATTATTGCTAGCAACTCGGCTTCAAACCTCGCCTTAAATTCCTGTTCCTTGTCCAGATTTTTAACATCAGTATTTCCTGACGACTGGCTTGATTTATCCTCAAGACTGTCTACAGGATGGGCCATAACTGGTATAGCCATAAAAACAACCAATATTAAAATGACTACTGTGCAAAATAATTTCTTACACATTTTAATTCTCCCGGAAACAATTTATTAAGTCAAATAGTCTAATAATATTTACACTTAAACTATACATTACTCAAATAAATTATACATTTTTTTTGTTACAACTCTATTACATCGTATTTAAGAATGAATTACATGCTATATCCTGTGAAACCGCAGGAAGCCTCACTAAAACTTCAGTTCCTTTTCCCAGCTCACTTGTAATATTTATTGTACCTCCATGGGCTTCAATTATTTCCCGGGCAATTGAAAGTCCAAGACCTGTACCACCCA
>OFEK01001754.1_pt1 | contig 13512 bp, 4 predicted proteins | sample 1521131 | NCBI WGS metagenome assembly OFEK01 (sample SAMN05720209, study PRJEB24109) | activated sludge metagenome | isolation source: Anaerobic digester | place: China | collected 2015-12-16
GTCTGTCTCAGTGGCCGCAAAGAAGATCTGGGCAAAACCGACCAGGCTGCCATGGCCTGCATCGATCCGAACCGCCGCGCCCAGGACCGCGACAACTACGTCTGGATCAGAGACGCCGAAAAGAATGCGCTGGTGGTCGGAACCCAGGCACGAATTCTCTATCAGGATACCGAAGGTCGGGTTAAGATCGCGCTTAGATTCAATGAAATGGTGCGCAACGGCGAAATCGGCCCGGTAATGCTCGGTCGTGACCACCACGACACCGGCGGCACCGATTCACCTTACCGCGAAACCGCCAATATCAGAGATGGCAGCAATATCATGGCCGAAATGGCTACGCACTGCTATGCCGGCAATGCCGCTCGTGGCATGAGTCTGATTTCGCTGCACAACGGCGGTGGCGTCGGCATCGGCAAATCGATCAACGGTGGCTTCGGGCTGGTTCTCGATGGCAGCGAAAGGGTCGATGAAATCATCAGACAGGCCATGACCTGGGATGTCATGTGCGGCGTTTCACGCCGTGCCTGGGGGCGCTGCGAGAATGCCATTGAAGTGACCGCCGCCTTTAACCGCAACGGTGCTGGTAACCACGTAACCCTGCCGTTCATTCCGCAGGAAGATGCAGTCAAGAAGGCCGTCGCCGATCTGTTTAACAAATAAATCTGCCTCATTAAGGTGCATGCCCGCATATCCTGCTTTGGCAGGCCGCGGGCATGTTTTTTTCTGTGCGTTTTTAAAGCAGTTCGATCAGGTTTTCTGCGGGCTGATCTGAACTGATCTGCTGGCGTTGCCAGGTTGCGGGCAGATCGATGCTGGTTGCGGCATCGATCATTACACGGCTGGCGGTACCTGATTTGCTTCTGCTTTCGAGCTGGGCGGCTTGAGCGACCAGACTGCCAATTACGGTGGCGTCGAGCATACCCTGTTCTGAGCCGACCCGGCCGCTGATAACACTGCCGGTGCAGATGCCGACGCCGTTTTCTATGGTGAAAAGACCTTTCTGCTGCCGATCGAGGTTGAATCCGTGCAGGGCGGCCCGCATCGCCAGGCCGGCTTTAACTGCGCTTTCGGCACAGTTTTCGTTTTCGTGGGCATAAAATACCGCCTGAATGGCGTCGCCAATCAGTTTGTCGATCAGACCGCCGTTGATTTCGATGCAGTCGGCCATGCGGCTGAAATAATCATTGAGCATGGCGACAACCTCTTCGGGTGGGTAATTTTCAGAAATGGTCGTAAAACCACGAATATCAGAAAACAGTATGCTTGCCCGGACACGGCTGCCACCAGGCTTCAACAGGTGCTCATCGTCCTGCGAAATTGCATCGAGTACGTTGCGCGAAACCAGCTGGCTCAGCTGCTGCTTTTCGAAAAGCTTGCGCGACGCCTGATTGAAAGCTGTCGCCAGTCGATCAAATTCGTCACCGTTATTAATCTGCAGATGAAAACTGAAGTTCTGGCAGTTCAGATGCGCAACCGCTTCTTCGAGCGCCGGAATCGGGCGCAGCAATACGCGGCTCAGCCCTCTGGCAAGAACCAGACCGCAGAGAATGGCCAGGGCAGCCAGTAACATCAGACCTGTCGAGCTCGATACGCTTTTCCCGCCGCCTTCTGGTCTGGCATAGCCCATTATCCAGACGTCGCCGTCGGCTGCCGGGGTAGTAAAAATCAGGTGCGGTTCAGGGGCGTCGAGATTGTTCATTCGCAGTGAATCGCCGAATGAATACAGCGCTTCAGCCAGTGGCCAGAGCTGCCGCCAGGCCATATTGTTGTGAACGCTGGTTTTGACCGACTGGTCGGTGAGGCTGCGGTGATTGTAAGACTGCCTGAGATAAAGGTTGAGAAAAATGCGATAACCATTGTGTGAGAACACCTGATTTATCAGACCTCTCTCGATGAGCTCGCTGAAATCGTAAAACCAGCAGGATGCAGCAGTCTGAAGAATCGAAATGCCTTTGATTCTGCCGCCGCCGTCGCGCCAGATCGATGTGGTCAGCTGTTCGCGTCTGGTGCTCATGACGTTGGGCACGGGAGCTTTTTCCTCGGCAAGCGTTTTAGAGGTCATGCGGTTGTCGATGATATTGTCGAGAAAACCCATCGTATACTGGGATTTATTGAGAACCTGGCGGATCTTTTCCGGCGGCAGGTGATCCATGGCGCCAAGCTGATGCAGAATGTTCCTGGCATGGCCTCCGACGAAGATATAGGGCGTTTCGGTGATTTTTTTGCGGTTGCTGCACATGCCAATTATGTCGTCGAGGTCCGGCTGATAAAAAATATAGGAATCAATCAGATCGGTCAGGCGCAGATGTTTCCTGCCGGGCTCTTTTTCGCCTTCTTCGACAAAAAAGCCGGTTCGGTCATTTATGGTTTTCAGTTTTTCCGGTTGCCAGCCAGAAAGAATATCTGTGAAAAGATTGCGGAAAAGAGCGTTACGGGCCAGCTGGGTTTTTATGGACTGATCGGTGACGAAGGCGGCATTTTGCATGCGGTCGAGCACGTCTTCTGCTTCAAGGTGCCGGCTGCATCAGGTATCGGTAGCAGACTGATGAACAATTCATTGTTGTTGACCGTTGAAAAATGCAGCTTTGCGAGATTCAGACCGGTAGAGACAAAGTCGAAAATCCCGAAGAGCTGGCTGAGTTCTATGTCGGTGTTGAGGTAACGGTTATGGTCGGGAAGCTGCGCCATAAGATTTTTCTGCCGTTGCGACATTTTCAGCCAGCCCTGCGCAAGAATCTGCCGCAGTCGCTGCTCGTCGCGTGGCTGCGCGAACGGGGCGTTGATGCGCCAGCCGCACCGGGAGGTATCAGATGCGATAATGATGACAATATCAGGGTTGGTGCCGGTGAAACGCTTGAACTGTCTTGAAAATACCTCTATTCCATGATCCGGATCATTGCCAGAATTCATTATTGAGGCCAGAAAAGGGTGGCGAAGATATTCGTCGACCCCGGCCTCTTTTTTATAAATTTTATGCATGATCTGGTCAAAGTCGTCGGCGCGCAGCGCGTTTCTGACCCAGTGTCTTGGCTCAAGGGCCGTGTCATATTTTTTCAGCTCGATGCTGAATTTCTGACGCATTCTTGCATCTTCCAGCTGCTTTTCCATGGTGATTGCCGCGGCAAAAATGACTCTGGCGACAATAACCGGGATAAGAATCAGAAAAAGCCAGAGAAGAACCGGCGTAAATCTGCTGTCAGGCTGTCTGCCGCCGTGTCCGGTTTCGGTTACTTTCATGGCGCGACTCCCTTCAGTTCAAAAACTGAAACCGGCTGGCTTTTGCCTTTTATGGCCAGATTGCCATGCGGGCAGGTGATGAAAGTGGTCTTAACGGCCTGGGCAGTCTCATTATCAAGCAGTATATGTGATTGTCTGTCGAAATGTGAGTTTGCTTCGAGTCTGGCGGCAAGATTAACCGGGTCACCGATCAGGGTGAAGTCTTTTCGACTCTGTCTTGCTCCGATTTTGCCCCTGATGACGCTGCCGGCGGCAATGCCGATGCCGATTCTTATTTCCGGCAGTCCGGCGTCTGACAGGTCTTTATTCAGCTGCGGCAAAGCTGCCAGGCATGCAAGGGTTGCGGCACATGCGGCGGCTGCAGGGCTGTTGTCACAATTTTCCGGCGAAAAGCTGACCATAATTGCGTCACTGATATACTTTTCGATCTGCCCGCGGCCAGTTTTCAGGCAGGGTTCGAAAGCCGAGAAATAACGGTTCAGCAGCAAGATTGCCGACTCTGGTTCGATTTTCTCGCACATCCCGGCAAAATCCCGGATGTGTATAAAAACGACAACCCGGTAGACCAGTGTGCCTGACGATTGCTGCATCGTTGTCGCTTCAAGAATTATCGAATCTGAAACCTCTTCTGAGACGAAACGCTGCAGTTTTTGTCTCTGCTTCATGCCTTCAGACATGGTGTTGAAGTGTTCAACCAGGGTGCCCAGCTCATTTTCAGACCTGAAGTCGATTTTCGGAAAACGGCCCTGTTCGAGCTGATAACTGCCCTCGATCAGAAGGTTGATCGGTTTGAGAAAAATTTCTGCCAGCAAAGAGCTCAAAAGCGCCAGAAGCAGCATGGCATAAGGAATAAGCAGCAGCCCGGCCACTCTGAACAGTTGCTCGTTTATTGCCAGGGTGCTTATCAGACACTTTGAGACGATGATGAACGGCAGTTCGGCCATGGCTCTGACGGCAAAAATACTGATAATGCCGTTGCGGTCTTTTGCTACCCAGCTGGTTTCTTTTTCGTTGTTATCCAGCTTTCTCGCGGCTTCGATCATATCTTTTTCGCGCAGGGCCGATGCCGGCCACGCAACCGACTGATCAATTTCGCTTGAATTTTCCTGGCAGCGGAAGATTGCTGATTGAAAAAGCATCTGATCGCGGCTGTTGAAAAAGATTCCGTGCTGATTCTGGGTTGCAAGGTAGTTCTCGACTGTGCTGCGTGCATTTTTTATAAAGGTGACACCGGCCCAGAGTTCTCTTTTGTCGAACTCAGGAAACAGATGATGAAACGACAGCCTGAAATAGTTTTTGTCGGCGTTGCGTGACATAAAATACTGGCCGTCAGTGCAGCAGAACGAATCTCGGTCGATTTCGTTCATGTGAACGCTGTAAGCTTTCCATTTTACCAGGTTGGTTTTATTTTCGAGCCTTTCAGAAAATTCGGGGTGCAGAACTCCGGCAAAATCGAAGATATTGTAGAGCTGACCAAAGCTGATTTCCTGGGCCATACGGAACTTGTTCACGTCATCGACGGAAATGCCGGTCGTGTCGGGGAGATTTTCAAGAAAAAGGCCATCGCTGCGCAGAAAGCCATAGCCTTCGTAAAGTTTACCGATCTGGCTTTTGAGTAACTGTTCAATAACTTCGCGGCTCTGCATGCGGCGTTCGCGAAGATGTTTCACGAACAGCGAGTTGGCGCGTCGCTCCTGTAGGTCGTGATTGAGAATGCTGAATTCAAGCATCTGCAGATCGCTGATCAGGTTCTGCGTCTGCGCCGAAATGGTGACCCGGTTGAAATGAGCGATGAATTCGAGCGAAGTCAATATGAAAGCTGCAAAGGGCAGCAGAGTTGCCGCAAGAATGGCGGCTTTAAAACGCTGAAGCAGCGGTGCGGGTGGCAGCTTGCCGGTAAGATATTGCCTGACCAGTGCCAGCCCGAAAAAAGCGAACAGCAGGAGTGCAAGGCTGATCTGCGGTAGATGGATCTTAAGAACTGAACCCCGGAAATCTGTAGTGACAAGAAGATATGGCAGTCTTGATGGTTTTTGTGCCGCCATGCCTGAGCGGATACTGCGGTCATACCAGCTTTGTCCTTTGTGAGAGCCAATTCGAAGGGCGGCAGGATCGACAGGCGCAACGCAGGCCAGTCTGCCGTCAGCTGTCATGAAAAAGTCTCTTTCTGGCACAACTTTGAGAACAGCATAACTGCGCCTGGAATTCTCTTCGGCGCGTTTGCGGGCGAAGTCAAACAGCTGCTGCGGGGCAAGCGAGTTCTCTGAAAACACCAGCATGAATGCGTAATTTATGCCATCTGTCCGGTTCTGAAAGCGATTGTGGTAAATCAGCATGCGGTCAGTGTCATTTTTGCAGAAAAAGCCGCTGGCAAAAACGCCGGGCCGTTCTGCCGGCGTGAGGTAGTTGCCGAAAACCGTTTTTGCAATTGCCGGAAAAAGCTTGTCGGCACCTTTGTCTGGTCTGGCCGGGTCAGGAAAAAGATGCTGCATGATAATTTCGAAAGATTTGCGACCCGGGTTGACCGGCGAAGAGTCGATGGCTGAACTGCCGGTTTTTCGATCAGAAAGGCGCATGATACCGCAGAAAATTGGCTGAATCCCGCAGTTTCTGGCAATTGATGCAGAAAAATACTGGCTGAGCGACTCAGGTGATTCACCTGCCGCCGCCGGCAGTTCACTTGTTCTGAGCCAGACAATTGCCTGTTCGATACCGTTACTGAGAAGTGTTTCGAGGCTCAGATCCTGTCTGAAACTCTCCAGTTCTTCGCGCAATGCTTGTGAGGCGGTCAGCATGGCTTTGCCGTGATCGGCTTCAATGTAAACATTCAGGAAAAAGCGGCAGCAGACAGCCGGCAAAGCAAAGACGAACAGCCAGAAAACAAGCAGATTGCCGGTTCCCGGGCGTGCCGGATTGATTATTTTCAGCTGTGACCCGTCAGGCATCGAGCAATTCCTGTAATTCGTGGATTGGCATTTTCTGTGATATTTCAGGCACGTCTAATGATACCACCCTGGCGCGATTTTTAAGCAGGGTTTCTGTTGCCGGGTCAATGATTATGCAGGTATTGGTTGCGAACTTGCTGTATGACTCAAGGGTGGCGGCCAGCTGCAACGGTTCGCCGATAATAGCCGCTTCGAGTTTGCCGGTATTCGAACCGGTAACCCCGGTGGTGACCTGACCGCTCGCAATGCCGATGCCGTTGTTTATGGTGAAATGGTCGGCAGCCGCTCTGGCGGCGTTGAACTCAGCAAGCCGGCGACGCATTTCCAGTGCAGCTCTGGCTGCCGATATTGCACGGATTTCCTCGTTTTCAGCGAGAAAGACGGCTTGAATGGCATCGCCGATCAGTTTGTCGATATGCCCCCCATTCGCCTCGATTATCGGGCACATAAGGGTAAAATAATCGTTGAGCATGGCAACGACCTCTTCGGCACTGTGGTTTTCGCTGAGAGTCGTGAAACCCCTGATATCAGAAAACAGTATAGTCGCGGACCGCCGTCGGGGTGCTTCTTGCGTGTTGCCGGTCTTAACGGCCTCAGCTGCAGTATGTGATACCAGCTGCAGCATTTTTTGTCTTTCGAACAGTTTGAGATTCATTTCGTTCATCGAAGCGGCAAGATTGTCGAATTCGTCACCGGTATTCAAGCTTAGCAGCCAGTCATGCCGGTTTTCTTCAATTGCTCTGATAGCCTCAAGGAAAGGCGGAACCGGCATCAGAATCAGGCGCGAGATGCCGGTGGCAAGCGTCAGACAGCTTAGCAGTGCCAGAAAAGCGAGCATGCCGGCCCCGGTATATTGTCGACTTGTGGTGTGCAATGGTTTTACTCTGGCAACGCCAAAGATTGACCGTTCGAGCATGGTTTCGGTTACCAGCAGATGCGGGTCTTCAAGGTGAAGATTGTCGACTGTACTGGCGTCAGAATTGCTGTATAGCGCATCTGCGGCCTCTGTTGTCATTATTGGCGGGTTATCTTTGGCATACGCCAGCCAGCGGCCTTTCAAACTGCGCTCATAAAATTCACTGATTGCGTAGAAATCCATCTCTACCCGATAACCATCGAGGGTAAATTTGTTTTTAAAGCTGCCGCGGGCATTGATTTCGTCAATAATATGCATTGGCAGAAGGTGGTTGGTTACAAGGCAGAGAATGCCCGCCATCCGCTGTGGTCCCTTAAGAAAGAACATTATCAGCAGATCGCGTCTGGCAAGCAGCGTGGCGTTATTGAGTTCGCCGGGGCTACTCATGAAGCTGTTAAAGAATTTGTCATCTACGAGTTCTTCCATGACGCCGCTCGAAAAGTCTGCCACCTGCGAAATTTTTCGTCGCCCCGCATCCGACATGTGATCAAAGGCGTCAGTAAACATCATGGCCCTGCGAAAGGCGCCAGAAAGCACGTTTGGCAGTTCGTTCTTGCGAAAACGTTCTTCAGGATACTGACCGCGAAAATAGTCTCGGTCATTCGCAGCCGAATAGAGATAAAAATTGGCGATATGATGCTTGAAGCGTGAATGAAAGTCATTGTAGAAAAAGCGGTTAACATAATCGCCCCATTTTTCGGGCGAAAGATTGGCAATTATTCTGCTGATATAAAACATGAGAAGTTGCTGGCGATATATCTGCAGGCGAAAGGCCGTTTCGCTCTGGCGCAGCAGTTGTCCGACCTGCCGGGTTATCTTGCGGGCTTCTAAGTCACGCGCATTGCGGGAGTTCGCGGCAGCAAGCCATGCCAGACCCGTTAAAGGCAGAAACATGCTGACAAAAAAGGCCACGGTGATCAGTCTGGCCAGACTGGTGCGCAGCTTCATCTGGCCAAGACTGGTGCCGGCTCCCAGCAGAAAACTGGTCGACAGAAAAACCAGCAGAGCCAGATCGATATGAACTGCATGTTCGCGCAGCAGCTTTTGCCTTGTTTCGGCAGGAATGGTCAGTTTGACGGCCGTTCGACCAAGTCTGTCAGTCGAGCCGGGGCGGTTGAAAACTGCGCGGAAATGCTCGGAAAGCCTGGTGATCATAGAGATATCACCGTTTTCTTCGACGAATTCTGGCAGTTTATCAGGGTCTGCCTGCCCCCAGGTAATTGTGATTTCCTCGTCTGACATGTCGCGACAGGCTCTTGTGATTACCTTTGCCGGGTCGAGATTGCTGATCAGTATCCCGACTATGATGTTGTTACCCTGCCCTGGGGGGAATGGCGGCCGCATACTGATGATATGCAGACGTTCACGGTAGCGACCCGAGAATGAACCGTGCAGACTCCAGAAGTGAGTGCTGAAGTGGTCGAAAATTTCGAGAAAATGGCTGAAAAAATTGAAAGGTGCGTAGGTTTTGAGCTCGGGAGGTTCGTTTTCCATAAAATTCGCTCTTGAGTTGAGAAAAATACACATTTCGGCGAACTCACGCCTGATTGCCTGCATTTCTTCGGCAGCGGGCTCTGCTTCGTTCTGCAGAAACAGTCCGCATTTTTGCGGGTCGGGGTGCAGCCCGGCGATGAAGGTCGGTCTGATGCCGGTCTCCGACTCAAGAAAACGGCTGAAAGAAGCGAGCTGGCTGGCGATGTCGCCTGAAAAATCAGGCAGAGCTCTGCCGATTGGCGAAGCAGCCAGAACCGAAGGGTTGTTCTGATGAATGACCTTGTCGTAGGCGCGGGTGTAAAAATCAAGGTTCAGCTGCTTTTTGAGCAGCAGCTCCGGGTGTAATCTGGCTTCGAGTTCTCTGGCGCGGGTCATCAGCTGGTGCTGTCCCATGGCGGCGAGCTGTTCCTGCTGGTCTTTGAAAGTGGCGAGATAAAGGTTGCGGCCAACCAGAACCGGGATGAAGATCGCAACCAGCCAGAGCAGCACCGGCGCAACTTTCATGAAGGTGCTGCGGCGTATGTTGAGGAGAGTCTGATCAGTAGATGATTTCATAGACCTTTACCGGCAGCGCCTTTCCCTTGATTTTTATTTCACCATGCAGCCTGGCGGCAATTTCTGCGCCTGCGGCCGCAAGAGTATCGGCATCTGTCAGAATATGGCAGGTATTATCGAAGTGCGACGATGCTTCAAGCCTGGCGGCAAGGTTTACCCGGTCGCCGATTACCGTATAGTCAAGCCGGCCCTGATAAGAGCCAATTCTGCCCAGAATGACTTCGCCGGTCGAGATGCCGGCTCCGGTAACGATCTCAGGAAGCCCGTGCCGCTTCAGACTCCGGTTGAATTCGGGCAGTCGACTCATGACTCTGATCATGGCATTGCAGGCGCGTCTTGCTGCTGGCAAACCTGCTTCGTCAGAAAAAACCGCCATGATGGCATCGCCGATATATTTGTCGATCTGCCCTCCGGCGTCAGCTATTTCGGCCTCGACAAACGGAAAATACAGGTTCAGCATCTGGAAAAGCTGTTCCGGACTCAGCGCCGTGTTGAGCTCGCTGAAATGGCGGATATGCATGAATACAATGCTGCGGCGCACCTGTCTGGACAAAACTTCACTGCGGGTTCGGCTTTCAGAAACGATTGTGCGTGTCGCTTCTGGTGAGATGAACCTTTCCAGACGCTCCCGTTCACGTATATGCTGGCTCATACGGTTAAACTCATTTGTCAGCTGTGAAAGTTCATTGCTGAAGCTGTTGCTGATCCTGACGAGCATGCCTTCCCCGGTCAGTCTGGCGGCATTCAGCAACCGGTCGATCGGTGGGTTGAACAACTCTGAAAGTATACTTACCAGCATGCTTAGAAGCAGAAAGATGTAGACAAGATTGGCGCCGATAATGGCCAAAACGAGTGACCGCTGCTGGGAGATTCTGCTCATACGGCAGCTCGCAACTGCGATCAGCGGGTAACCCGCAATTTTTCTGCCGCTGATGAGAACAGGCGCGCCATCCTTGTCTTCGAGTCTGATTTCAGCTTCAGCCCGGCCATTGGTGAGAAGTCTCGCAACCTGCAGCTGTTCGCTGCCCGGTCTTTGCCCTTCCGGCCAGACTTTGTCAAGGTCGAGACTCGAACCGTTCAGGTCGAAAGAGCTGATGATCTGGCTTTCTATAAGTCCCTCAGCGGTTGTCTGTCTGAATGCCTGCCAGTTTTCGCCCAGTTGTCTCACAATCAGGTGGGCAAGCTCGCGAATATCCTGAATCAGCAGCAGAACCGCGCCTTTTCTTTGCTCGCCCGGGTTCGCAGGGGGCAAAATCTTGTAGTTCATCATTCTGAAATTGCCGAAGTCCAGTTTTGACGTCTGGGCGGTGCCTTCATAGCTGCAGAAATTGTCGACATCGATGGGCGGAAAAATTTCTGCCATGGCCAGCAGCTTCTTGCCGCGGGCTGTGCTTTGCAGGTGTTGTTGCAGTCTCTCGGGCATCAGATTGGTCAGCTGAAAAAATCTGATGATCGAGGCATACATGAATTCGCGTGTCAGATTCAGCTTCTTTTCAAGCTTGATGACATACACTTTCTGGTAGTCGAGGAACTCAAGAATCAGACCATCATTGCGCAGCAGACCCGCTCCGGAAAATGTGCGATCCAGTTCGCTGTGTATAAATTTTCTCAGGTAGTCTTCATCGGCAGTGCAGGCAAATTCGCGCATGCGGTTGATAAAACCGCTGAACCTGGCAAAATGGTTGTGATCACCAGCTTTGATAGCCAGTTCCAGCTGTTGCAGATGACTTTTCAGCTTCAGGCTCATCTGGCTCTGTCTTCTCTGCAGTTCAAGATTCAGGTGCCGATGCGTATAGAAGACGAAGATGGCAACCGGCAATACTGTAGCCAGCAGAACTGAGAGAAACAGGCGGGTTCGGATATTGACTCTCAGATTGCCGTGCTGATGAAAGCTTTTGAGTGCCAGCAGGGTTAGACAAAGAAAAAGAAAGATGATAAACCCTGGCTCGACTGTCTTTTCATGGTGGTTGCGCCGATCTGGTGTCGCAGAGATCTCGAAATGCGGGTAAAGTGCCGGTCGATGAGCCATAATGCCGCGATTCAGCAGGTCGGTGATCTGGTCTTTCTGTTTGAAAATACCTGAAGTGAGAAGGCTTATGTTGATGGGGGCGACCAGCTTCAGCTGGTTGTCTGCGGTTGTATGAATGAACGGAAACGGCCGCGCCGGTTTAAGCACCATTCTTGCGTTGAGCCCCGAAGAGGCAAGGTCTCTTCGGGCGAGGGCGAAACTGTGGGCGAGGGAACTGTCGGTTTCCCGAAAAAGGGCGATGTAGATGAAAATGACTTTGCCATGTGCATCTTTTACGAGACGTCTGGCGGTGCGCAGCCGGTTTATGCCACTTTTTTCGCTGAAGCCGCGGGTGAAATCCTCGTCGGCGTCAACCGGGTCGAGATAAGTGCCGAAGGTCGAAGTGATGAAGCTTCTCAGTATTTTACGACTGTCTTTTTTGCCAGTCGACTGTTGCTGGTCGCCGTGCTGGTTCAGCAGTTCGCCCAGAATTTCACGGGCTGCCCTGAGACCCGGTCGCGGAAAATCAGGAGCCCGTACCGGATCGGTGAAGACTGCAAGATTCTTCAGTTCGCCCCCGGCTGCCATAAGAAGCAGCAGATCATGATTTCTGATGCGTGAAAACAGGCGGTTCAGATGCGGAGCTGCTGATTCGCCAATATTGGCAGCCGGTAGCAGCTTTGAATTCCTTGGCGGCAGCCCGGCGATCGTTTCGGCCATTTCAACCTGGCTGACAAACCAGGCTCCTGGTTCACAGGCTTTGTTGAGCTTATCGTAAGCATCGAGCAGCTGGTCGGCAAGATCTGCCTGAACGGTTTCGCGTTGCTGCTGCACAGAAAAATTGAGCAGCCCGAGAATCGCCAGGGCCGGCAGAAGAATGGCCAGAACCCAGAACACCAGCAGGCTTTCGAGACGGAACTGTCTGGGGCGCAGTCTGCGCAATGCGCCATCCTGAGACGTCTGCGTCTGCATTTTAACTCAGTTTGCTGACTGCGGCAGAATATTCACTTCAGCAGGAAGCTGCTTCTCTGACGGATTCTGCCCTTCAATTTCAAAGCGGTTGCTGAGCAGGTTCCGGGCGGCCTGAGACTTTGCCAGCTGCAGCGCGGTTTTGCCACGATTGTTGATAACCGCAAAGTCAGCTCCATTTTTGAGCAGAGCTGAAATCATCGGGATATTGTCATTTTTTACGGCCAGGTGCAGTGGTGTGTTGCCGTTTACGTCTTCCTGGTTTACGTTGCAGCCATTACTGATGAGAACTTCGAACATCATCGAATTTGAATTTTCACTGGCAATGTGGATCATACCACGTGAAAAATTATTTTCGGCAAAAATGTTGGCGCCACGGTTGATCAATTCGGCTGCGAGAGCATTCTGGCTGTTGGCGAGGGCATAGTGCAGAGCTGTATTGCCAGATTTATCGGCGTGCGAAAGGTCGGGCTTCTTCTGTAGAATCTGCCGCGCAAAGTCTTCGTTGCGGTATTCGATCGCGTAAAGCAGAGCGTTCTTGCCGTTTGCATCGGTTGCGGCCAGATCTGCCGCTTTCTTTAACAGATAGTCTGCGGCCTGCAGCTTGCGGTTGGCAATGGCCAGGCAGAGTGGCGGGGTGCCGGCCGGGCTTTTCTGCTTCAGATCAACGCCATGGCTTTCGAGTTCTGCGAGCTGGTCGGCAGAATCGGCTTCGATAGCTCTGAAAAACTGTGAAGTGGTGAAGGGGAACGCTATGATTTCCTGCTGGCTGAAGAAGGGCCAGCCATTTACGAGGTTGAATTCGTTAATGATCGTTCCCTTTGAAAAGCTGGCGCCCTTGCTCTGCAGATAATTCGTTATCGGCTCGCTTTTGCTGAACGCCAGGTCGCCCGGTGTCCAGCCGTAGCTGATACGGGCACTCGTATCGGCGCCGTTTTCGACGAGCAGAACCGTGATGCGCAGGTGGTTTTCGCGGGCGGCGTAATGCAACGGTGTGAAACCGCCGTATGCTTCTACCGAAGGTTTTACACCAGCTTTGAGCGCCGCTTTGGCCACGTCATAAAAACCGTAACGGGCCGCATGGTGCAGAATGGTATAACCGTTGCGGGTGACCGCCGTAACGTCGGCGCCCGCCTGCATCAGTATCTGCACTGATTCTGAAGCTTGTTTTTCGAGCGCCAGGTGCAGCGGCGTGACCTGATTTTTATCGCGCGGGCTGACGTTTGCTTTACTGTCGATCAACATTCTGAGGATCTGATGGCGGTTCAACATCGCCGCCACATGCAGGGCAGTGCGGTTCGTCTGTGGGTCGATGATGCCTGAAAGGCGGCCGTTTCTGTGCAGTTCGACAAGTTCTTCGTCTGAGTGGTATTTGACCAGCGCGATCG
>OFEK01001765.1_pt1 | contig 13443 bp, 6 predicted proteins | sample 1521131 | NCBI WGS metagenome assembly OFEK01 (sample SAMN05720209, study PRJEB24109) | activated sludge metagenome | isolation source: Anaerobic digester | place: China | collected 2015-12-16
AACAACCTGGCAGGAACCACCTACGCCTGGACCCGTGACAATACCGCCAATGCCACCGGCTTCCCGGCCAATGGCACAGGCGATATCAGCGGCATTTTCAACAATGTTACAGGCATCGATCAGGTGGTGACCTTCACTATCATCCCGACTAGTGCAGATGGTTGCCTGGGAGATCCTTTCACAGCAACTGTTACCGTGCATCCGGAACCTGTCGGCGTTGCCACACCGGCTGCCCAGACCGTTTGTTCAGATGATGTGATCACCACCATTGTGCTTTCAACCAGCAACAACCTGGCCGGAACCACTTATAGCTGGACACGCGACAATCTCCTGAATGCTACTGGCATTCCGGCCAGTGGCGTGGGCGACATCAGTGGCATCCTGAATAACGTGACCAGCAGTATGCAAACCGTGATATTTACCATCACGCCTGTAAGTGCCGATGGTTGCACAGGTGATCTGTTTACGGCTGTTGTCAATGTAAACCCCGAACCTATCGGAGTGGCAGCACCTGCTCTCCAGACCGTTTGCTCCAGTGTTCCCGTAACCACGGTTGTTTTCTCAACCGTCAACAACCTTCCCGGATCGACTTTTGCATGGGTAAGAGATAATACAGCCAATGTCACGGGCATGCCTGCCAGCGGCAGTGGAGATATCAGCGGCACCCTCGTTAATCTTACCGGCGTTATTCAGACAGTTACCTTCACGGTAACGCCCAGCAGCGCCATCGGATGCGCAGGTGATCCCTTTACAGTCGTTATCGTTGTTGAGCCTGAACCCTTTGCCTATAACATCAATGGTGGCGGGTCCTTCTGTGCAGGAGAGATTGGCGTAGTGGTCGGACTTGATGGTTCACAGATTGGAAAACTCTACCAGCTGATGATTGACGGCGTTCTCAGCGGTCCCCTCGTTGGTGGAACCGGCTTCGCTGTGACATTTGGTTACCAAACCACAGGAGGCGTTTACACCATCCTGGCCACCGATCCAGTTAACGGCTGCACCAGCATCATGAATGGAAGTGTCACGGTTACTGTGAATCCGCTGCCGGCTGTGTACGCAATGATTGGTGGTGGCGCCTATTGCAGTGGTGGAGCAGGTGTTGATGTCGGTCTGGCCGGTTCAGATCTGGGTGTTGACTATACACTCTACCTATATGGTGTCAATACAGGACTTACCGTGAGTGGAACCGGAACGGCCATCAGCTTTGGAAATCAAACCCTTACAGGCACTTATACTGTTGGTGCCATCAATGTGACCACCGGTTGCCAGCAGATGATGGGCGGTTCAGTGACCGTCACTATCAGTCCCAAACCCATCGCCTTCAATGTGACAGGTGGTGGCAATTACTGTACAGGTGGTCCTGGGGTCGTAGTCGGCCTGGATTACTCTGAACTCGGAGTAGATTATGAGTTGATCCGTGATGGAAGCAATACCGGTATTATCGTAAATGGCACTGGTTCAGCTATTTCTTTCGGACTGCAATTACTACCCGGCAATTATACGGTCTTCGCTACCAATACGACCAATCTTTGTTCCAGCATTATGAACGGTAGTGTTAACATTGTCGTTAATGCATTACCCGTTCCTTACAATGTTAACGGAGGTGGTTCATATTGTGCAGGCGGCATCGGTGCTACGGTTGGACTGGATAATTCCCAGCCTGGTGTCGACTACGAGCTCTACCTGGATGGTTTCCCAACAGGTCAGGTGATATCCGGCACAGGGGCAGCCATTAGTTTTGGCTCACAGACCCTGACTGGCACATACACGATCGTTGGTACTATCGTGGCGACCGGTTGCATCAACACGATGTTGGGCAATGCGCTGATCACCCTCTTCCCGGCACCTGTCGTGTATAATGTCACCGGTGGTGGAAGCTACTGTGCTGGTGGCGCCGGCGTTGTTGTTGGTCTCGATGGTTCGCAGACTGGTATCGATTATGAACTATTGCTGAATGGATTACCAACCGGTGTTATTATCTCAGGAAACAACAGTCCGGCCAGCTTCCCGCCGCAGACGGCTGCTGGAATCTACACTGTAATGGCTACTGACACAGCTACTTCCTGCCAGATCATGATGACCGGAAGTGCTGTTATCAGCATTGATCCACTGCCGATTGCCTTTATCGTGAGCGGCTCCGGATCCTACTGCGCTGGTGGCAGCGGTTTTGCTGTTTCACTCAGTGGTTCTGAGCCAGGCATTGTTTATACCCTTTGGCTGGATGGCGTTGCTACCACCCAAGCTGTTGGTGGCACAGGTAGTCCGGTGAACTTCGGTCTGCAGACGACAGCAGGGACATATACAGTATCTGCTTTCAATCCATTTACCGGCTGCACCAACCTGATGACCGGAAACGCCGTGATCACGGTATGGCCATTGCCTGTAGCATTCAATGTGACGGGTGGCGGCGTATTTTGTGGAGGTGGCACCGGTGTTGCCGTCGGGCTTGACGGATCAACTGCCGGAATCTTGTATCAGCTCCAGGTTGATGGCGTTAATACGGGAAGCGTTGTCGGCGGAACCGGCTCTGCCCTGAGTTTCGGATTGCAAACTCAGCCTGGTGTTTACACTGTGATAGCTACCGACCCCATAACGAATTGTACGGAAGACATGATCGGAAGCGTGACCGTCACCGTCAATCCACTCCCGCAGGTGTTCACAGTCCTGGGCGGTGGCCATTACTGTGCCGGAAGTACGGCACCTGCCATCAGCCTCAGCGGATCTGAGATCGGAATACAGTACATCCTTTATCTCAGTGGTACGCCTACACCCAATATCCTCACCGGCAACGGAAGTGCCCTGAGCTTTGGACCACAGGCGATCCCAGGTATTTACACAGTAAAGGCGCTCAACACCGTCACACTCTGTGAGATCATACTGCCCAACAGCGTCAGTATCGTGCTGGATCCGCTGCCAACGGTATACAATGTGACCGGAGGTGGCGCCTATTGCCAGAATGGCAGTGGGGTCATGATTGGGGTACAAGGTTCTCAGGCCGGTGTTGATTATGCCCTCTACAGGGATGGATTCCCCATCTTCCAGGTTGTTCCCGGCACCGGACTGGCCATTAACTTCGGAATGCAGACCATCGCCGGAAATTATACCGTTGTCGCGACCGATACGACAAGTGGTTGCAGTGAAACGATGAACGGTAATGCGGTAGTCAGCATCCACCTCAACCCCGTTGCGACAGCAGCTTCCAATTCACCTGTCTGTGAAGGAGAAGCCATCGAGCTGTACGGTGGTGGTGCAGGTTGCGAACTGCCCCTGCTCTATTGCAACTCTTCCTCAACCTCATGGTTCCAGGAGCACATCACACAGGTGAGCCTGAACGGAGCGGTGAAGACGAGCGGTGGCACAACCTATTCCGATTATACCAACAGCCTCTTCACGACCCTTTACAGGGGCAGCACATACACACTGAATGTTTCCAACTTCGTGGGTGGGAATTTCGACCAGTATGTCACTGCATTCATTGACTGGAACCGTAATGGTGACTTCGGAGATGCTGGTGACAGCCTGTACGTTGGTACCTGGGTTGGCACACATACCTTCACAAAGAACATCACAGTACCTGTCACTGCTTCTGTGGGATATGCCAAGATGCGCATCATCAACAAGTGGGGAGGCCATCCAACAGCTTGCGGCACCTATACTTACGGAGAAACAGAGGATTACATGATCGAGATCAAGGATCCCGCAGGCCCCACCTGTCAGTATGCATGGTCAGGTCCAAACGGATTCAGCTCCACTCAGCAATATCCTGTCATCACCCCTGCTACTGCTGCGAATGGTGGTTTGTATACGGTTACTGTCACGGATGCTCATGGTTGCACGGCCAGTGCTACTGTGAATGTTGTGGTCAATCCGTTGCCTGTTGTCACGTTCACCGGGCTGCTGAACACTTATTGCACAAATGATGCTCCTGTGACCCTGGTTGGAACACCGGCAGGTGGTACCTTCAGCGGGGCCGGCATCAGTGGCTCGGGCTTCTATCCTGCCATTGCAGGTTCGGGCACACACATCATTACCTATGCCTACACAAACTCACTGGGTTGTACGAATAGTTTCAGCCAGAATGTGACGGTCAACACCTCCCCCACGGCTGTGATAAGCGGAGACACTTCCATCTGTATGGGTGGAACAGCGGTTGTCTTTGCCAGCGGCGGATCAACTTATCTCTGGAGCACAGGCGCCACTACCTCTGCGATCTTTGTAAGCCCGGTTGGAACCACGACATATACTGTCACCGTCACCAATGCCTTTGGTTGTACGGATGTGGCCACTGCAACGGTCTTTGTTGACCCTGTTCCGCTCATCAATGCCGGCGGTAATGTTCAGATCTGCCTTGGCGACGATGTTCAGCTCAACGTCACGGCCAGTGGTGCAGGTCCTGTTTATGGATACAACTGGAATCCGGTCACCGGACTTAACAACCCGCTGATCGCCAACCCGGTAGCCAGCCCGACCGTTACCACAACATATGTGGTTACTGTAACAGGCTCCAATGGCTGTACTGCAACGGATGATGTCATGGTGACTGTGAACCCCTTGCCGAATCCCAATGCTGGTCCGGATATTACCCAGTGCCATGGCACAACGGTAACCCTGACCGTTACACCTGCTGGCATGACCTACCTGTGGATGCCGGGTAACTTCACAACGCAAAGCATCACGGTCCTGGCCGGTGACACCACGACATATTTCGTGACGGTTACCAACAGCTTCGGATGTTCGGCCGTCGATAGCGTCACAGTCTCCTCCTGGCCATTACCTACTGCTGTTACAAGCCCTAACCAGACCATCTGTACAGGTGAACTGGCTGCTATCACAGCCACAGGTGCCGGCCCGGGCGGATCCTATGCATGGACATCCATCCCGGCAGGTTACACCGCCAATGGCGCTGTGCAGATCGTTATGCCGGCAGATACGACCTACTACATCGTCACTGTGACCAACAGCAATGGATGTACGGATATGGATACGACCATTGTGAACGTGAATCCCAAACCCGTTGTCAATCTTGGACCAGATCTTACCGTCTGTGAAAACTATGTCGTAACCCTGGATGCAGGTTTAGGATTTGACAACTATCTATGGTCTGATGGGAGCAATCTCTCGACATACGTCGTCAACCCCAACGGTGTCAGCCAGCCGATCGGTATCGCCACATATAGTGTGACCGTTACGCTGAATGGCTGTGCTGCTGCTGATTATGTTAATATCGAATTTGTACCCTGCCCGGGTATCGAGGAATTGGCAAAGGATCAGGTTGAGATTAATGTATACCCCAACCCGACCGACGGGCAATTTACGGTCAGCATGAAGGGCTTCGATCAGGATGTGGAAATGCAGGTGCTGAATAACATCGGACAATTGATTTATTCGGAAAGACTGAAGAGTGCAGGTATGCCTGTTTACAACAGGGAATTCAACCTGTCCAATCAGCCTCAGGGCATGTATTTCCTGCGGTTCACCGATGGAACCATCGTCAGAACCAAGAAGATCATCATCCACTAATTTAACTGCCGTAGTGAAAAGGGGGGGTGGCTCAAAAGGCCACCCCCTTCTTTTTTACCATGATTCCCTGACACAATGCCGTCAAGATGTATCTTTAGCACACGATAGAGGACACTATGTATATAGGTATTGACATTGGCGGAACAGGAACCGTAGCTGCCCTGATTAGCGCAGATGGCAGGATAATGAGCAAGACTGCAATACAAACAGGCGACTATCCGGACGCTGGCTTGTTTGTGAAGGCCTTGGTTGAGAACATCATCATTCTCAGTGCCGATTACGGAGGGTCAGGTGTTATCAGGGGCATCGGCATCGGTGCCCCAAATGGAAATTATTATTCAGGCAGTATCGAGGATGCGCCCAACCTTCGATGGAAAGGCAACATCCCTCTTGCATCACTCATCGGAGAACATTTCCCGGGTATACCGGTTAAACTGACCAATGATGCCAACGCAGCTGCCATCGGTGAATGGACCTTCGGCGCCGCTCGTGGGATGCGTGACTTCATTGTAATCACACTGGGCACCGGGGTAGGTTCAGGTCTGTTTGCCAACGGACAGCTTATTTATGGACACGATGGTTTTGCCGGTGAAATCGGACATGCCATACTCTATCCGGAAGGAAGACCGTGTGGATGCGGTCGCCAGGGTTGTGTGGAAACCTACGCTTCAGCAGGTGGACTGGTTAAAACCGGGCGAGAGCTCCTTGCCTCAACTGACATGGATTCCGTTCTCAGAGGTTTGGAGACAGCAGTCCTGAGCGCAAAAAACATTGGAGAAGCTGCTGCTATGGGAGATCCGGTAGCCATGGAAGCCCTGGATCAAACAGCAAAGCATCTGGCACTGGCGCTATCCAACGCGGTCTGCCATACCAGCCCTGAAGCCATCATCCTCTTCGGCGGACTGACCAAAGCAGGAGCCACCTTTCTGACTCCCCTGAAACAATATTTCGAAGCAAATCTATTACCCATTTACCGCAATAAGATACAATTACTGGTGTCCTCGCTGCCGGATGAAGACGCTGCGCTGCTAGGCGCCGCATCATTGGTCATGCATTGATAAACCAAAATCAAACATCGTTTCAGGGCATATAAAGAAATGCCGTATTTTTGGAGTCGATAATCTTATGCAAAATTCACAATCAAATGAAAAACAGTAGATTAACAGGAAAGATCTTACTTATGGGTCTGTTCACGCTGGGCATTGCTCTCTACTCCTGCACCAAGGAAGAAGATGTCAAGAAAGAAGATCCCCCACCACCTAAGGTCGCACCTGAAGTAACTACCGCTTCTGTCAGCGGAATTACTCAAACAACAGCCACAGGCGGTGGAGAAGTAACCAATGAGGGAACATCCCCGGTGACAGCCCGTGGTATCTGCTGGGATACCCTGCAAAATCCAACGATCGTCAACTCCCGCACAACCAATGGTAGTGGACTGGGCAATTTCGTCAGTCAGATGTCAGGATTGACCGGTGGCATGAAATATTATGTCAGAGCCTATGCCATCAGCACGGTCGACACAGTATACGGTCAGCAGGTAGAATTTGAAACGACACCTATCCCCTTCTCCTGCGGCATGAACATCAAATATGAAGGGAAGAATTACCGTACGGTTCAAATCGGCACCCAGTGCTGGTTTAAAGATAACCTCGATGTGGGAACGTTTGTATCCAGTACCACGACAGGATCTTCCCACTCTAATGTAGCCAATAACAGCACCATAGAGAAATATTGCTACAACAATGACATCGCCAATTGTGCAGAATACGGCGGGCTTTACGACTGGGATGAAATGATGGGTTACACCACGACGCCCAGTGCACAAGGTATATGTCCAGATGGATGGCATATCCCATCAGATGATGAATGGATCATCATGATCAACGGACTGGGGGGCTCAGCCACCGCAGGGGGTAAGATGAAAGAAGCCGGAACAGCTCATTGGACATCGCCAAATATCGGAGCCAACAACAGCAGCAATTTCACCGCACTTCCTGGTGGCTTCAGGGCCAATGTTGGCGCTTTCCAGAATATCAACACCTATGGATACTTCTGGAGTTCATCAACAGGCAGTGGTAATACAGCATACTATATCAGCCTCTATTTCAACAGCCAGTCTTCTTCACGCAATAATTACGAAAGAACGCACGGATTCAGCGTGCGCTGTGTGCAAGACTAGAACAATTGAGTAGAAGAAGTCGTGATGCTGATCAATTACGGAGCAGCAATCACGACTTTTTCTGTTATGGCCCCTATCCTGAACAGATATAAACCAGGGGACCAGCTACTGCAGTTCAATTCAACAGATTCGGTCAATTCTGTATCGTGTATCAGCATCCCTTGCAGGTTGAATACCTGTAGCTTTTCTAATCCTGGACTGCCTATCCGTTGAACGATGATGCTGGTGGAGGCTGGATTGGGATAAATACGGAGGCTTTCAGCCGGCATTATTTCAGGTAATGCTGCAGGAAGGTCATTACTGGCATTGAAGGTCGGTGCCTGTATAACCCAGTTCCCTGTGCCATTGGGGACACGAGCATAACTCATATCCATTTGCTGAGGTCCGAAGGTTACAGAATCGATCACATTCAAAGCACTATCGCTGAAGATGATGGCCTCTCCACTGGCAGAGAGTTTGAAGTTGGTATGCGTAGGTCCCTGGCTGCCGTTTTCATCTGCCCAGAAAATGAGGTACCCTAAGGCAGGGATGACCGTACCTGCCGGGATCTGCCATTTATTTGGTGTGGCAGGTTTATCGGAGAGAAAACATCCTCCGATATTCACTGCAAATGCATTCAGATTATGCAGCTCAAACCAGTCATCATATTCACCTGCAGGATCGGTGATGTAGCTGTCGTTATCGGCCATGAGTTCATTGATAACAACGCCACTCACCAGTAAGGCCTGGGGTTGCACCCTGTATAGAAATACATTGTGCTCCGCCCCCGCTGGCATATAGGTTGCTGTCAGGGCAGCATTATTTGCTTTGGCCTCGATGTAGAAGCGCACCCAGACACCGGCATCAAGACCAGGTATTGTGGCACCGTAAGTGCCATCCCCAGGCAATCCATCCTGATGAAGCCCATCATCGAACATCGGGATCCGGTCGAAATTGCCGGTAAACCCCGGTGAATAATAAAGGTAAACCTGGCTAACGCCATTGGTAGCAGTAACCTGGGCAGTAATATGTACAGGATCATCCGCGGCTGGGTCAATCCATGGCTGCAGGTTAGAATTGAAGCGCATTACATTGGATATTTGCGGGCCTGACTGGTTGACTTCCGCATGATTAAGCAGATAGTTCCTGCGGTTGTTAATGACATTCTTCAGATTGGTAACACCGGTAAGCATCTGAGAATAGCTGACCATCTTTTTAGGATCAGTCTGGTAGAGAGCATCTATTTGGGTTTTATAATTATCGATGATTGCACCACATTCAGCCTGGGTCATGGATTCGGTAACAATCGTCCTGAGATGTGCGAGGTAGCGCTGCCTCCATTCAGGAACAGCAAGGAGCTTATTTAGTAAAGGATAGTTGACGTTTGTCTCATTCTTGAAAGGACTCCAGGTCGCAGCCTGACTTGACAAAACGCTGTTACCATCATATTCGACCGGCATCAGACGCCCCGTCTCTGCTTCATAGTAAACATAGTAATCCATTTTACCTTTCATGATATAGCTGTCGTCGTCGGCGAAGGCGTTTTCAGCAGCTAAAAACCATAAAGTACGATCGATATCAAAAAAGGCAGGAAGGACCGTTGTTAACTGCGCTACAGGAGTCATATTCAACACAGAACATGCGACCATAAGTTTTTCCCATGGATGATCCACCTTGCTACTTTTCAGCGTATAATATTGTTGATAGATCATTGTGTCAGGACCAAGATAATTGAGAGCAGCGGTTCCATCACCCCATTGCCCGCCAGGGCCCGGGCCCTGCAGTGAATCCGGCTTATCGGCACGCCAGTTGATGCCATCATTGCTTAGGAACCATTCTCCCAGGAAATCCCTGTTCAACTGCTGGACATGGGTATATATACCCCAATCGGCATTATTCAGGTAGAGGTGGATGAAACATGCTTTGGCAGCTGGAACGTACCTTCGGATCTGATGCAGGTAAAATATTTCACGAAGAAAAGAAGGGTCTCCCTGATTATTATTGAAATTCAATGTTTTATATCCCATTATCCGCTGGTCATCATGCACATAATCAACAGAAATATTAAAAGGTTTCTTCTGACTGTTACCTGTCATGGTGTAAGACGTATTGCCTTTAAAACGGATGCCAACACTATCATACACAACACCATCCACTGTCATACTGGCGGGAATTTCCGTCTTGCTTGCATAATTACCCAGCAGGAGATTCCAGTAATTGGACTGAGGAAAGTCCAAATAAACACTGCGGATGATGGCGCTATCATACAAGCCGGATGCAGGGTTTCCGCCCGTATACAACATCCTGCCATCTGGCGAGATCCGCATTTCCATTGGTAAAGATTGCGAAATGGCGTTAAACTGCCATAAAACCAATAGGGTCATCAATAAGAGGTGTGGGCGTTTCATTGGAACATCTTCTTTATGAATACGTAAATTATGCATTTAGACAACGCTCCTACCCTAAAGTTTCCTATGGTGAATATCTTTTCTTACTCCATGATGATTCTTGCGGATTAAACTTTCTGTCTGACATACAATTGTGTCAAAATACCTTTATTTTAGCGCATCAAAATCGCAACCCATGGCACGTGTCGTCAGCCTGTCTGAAGCCGGATCCATTGCCATCCACGGCATGGTATTGATTGCCAAAGCGGACAAGCCGGTCAATGTTATCCAGCTATCGGAAAGGATGGGTGCCTCCCGTCATCATGTGGCCAAAGTATTGCAGCGTCTGGCGAAGGCAGGGCTTCTATCTTCTGCCAGGGGTCCCCTTGGAGGTTTCAGCCTGGCCAAAGAACCAGGAGAGGTGAATTTGTTGCAGATTTATGAAAGCATCGAAGGCAGCATTGAGATCCACCAATGCCCGCTTGATAAACCCATCTGCCCCTTCGACAAATGCATTATGTCCAATGTTGCCTCACGGATGACCAAGGAATTCCGGGAATACCTCCAGAACAGCATGCTGGCTGACTTTATTTAATTTTTCTTTCTTATTTTCCTGCCTGCTTGCGCCTGTTTATTAATTAACAGTATATTTGCGCATTGAATTACTTATTTACGGAATAGAACGTGCGAATAATTCACAAATCACTTTAAATCAGCATGAAAAGACAGATTGTGACAATAGATGAGGCCAAATGTGATGGTTGCGGGTTATGCGTTCCCAATTGTCATGAAGGTGCATTGCAGATCATCGATGGAAAAGCCCGGCTGATCAGCGATTTATTTTGTGACGGGCTGGGAGCCTGCATCGGATATTGTCCGCAAGGCGCTATTACGATGGAAGAACGAGAGGCTGAGCCATATGATGAAGCAAAGGTGATGGAGATCATGATCTCCAAAGGAAACAATACCATCCAGGCTCACCTCCAGCACCTGCTGGAGCATGGTGAAATGAACTATCTACGCCAGGCATTCGAGGTGTTAAAGCGACACGACATCACTGTGGATATCAGTGGCCATTCCAAGCACCGCAGCTTGCGCAACCTGCTGGAAGCAGAAGGTTTATTGGGAAAAAAAGAAGAAGAAATGGCACCGGGATGCGGCTGTCAGAGTTCGGCCCCCATCGATCTCACACAATCTGCACCTGCAGTGGGTCAGCCCTTTGCTGAATCCAGCGCAGATATTCCTTCTGCCCTCCAGAACTGGCCTGTTCAGATGCACCTGATCAATCCCGATGCAGGCTACTTCAAGGGCGCAGATCTGCTTATCGCGGCTGATTGTACAGCATTCACCATGGGTGCCTTCCATCAGCAGATGATGCGCGGCAAAAAAGTGGTCATCGCCTGTCCTAAACTCGACACAGGACGGGAACGTTATGTCGAGAAGTTCACACGTCTGATCGACGATGCAAAGGTTAATACCATCACCATCGCCATGATGGAGGTACCCTGCTGCGGCGGTCTTATGCAGCTACTCCAGATGGCAATTGCTCAGGCTCAGCGGAAAGTTCCTGTGAAACAGGTGATTATCAGCATTAGCGGTCAGATGATCAAGGACGAATGGATATAAATCCTCTATCATAAACCATTAAAAAACAAAGTATTATGAGCATGTTTTGCTTTCAGTGCCAGGAGGCAGCCCATGGAACGGGTTGCACCAAATTAGGAGTCTGTGGTAAGCGCGAAGATGTGGCACGCTACCAGGACCTGTTGATCTACACCACCAAAGGACTGGCCTGGTATACCGAGCAGGCCGCCAGGAATGGCATCGACACCGGTAAGGAAGACCGTTTCATCGTGGATGCCCTGTTTACCACCATTACCAACGCCAATTTTGATGGCAAGGCCATCCTCGACAAGGTCCACCGCTGCCTTGGTATGCGCCGCAACCTGCGGAACCAGTTGCAGGATGCCGGCATTGATATTCAGTCGATGGAAAAGCCTGAAGCCGCCCGTTGGGAAGGCATGACCCTGGATGAGTTTGAACGTAAATCGGCCATTGTCGGGGTTCTATCTACAGAAAACGAGGATGTCCGTTCCTTGCGTGAGCTCACCATCTACGGGGTTAAAGGCATGGCGGCCTATGCAGAGCACGCACACAACCTCGGACACAAGGATGAAGAAGTCTTTGCGTTCATTCGCAAGGCCCTGGTGGCCACAACCGATGACAGTCTGAGTGCCGATGAGCTCGTCGCCCTGGTGCTGGAAACCGGTAAATACGGCGTCCAGGTCATGGCTCTGCTCGACAAAGCCAATACCAGCGCTTATGGTAATCCCAGAATTACCAAAGTCAATATTGGCGTGAGAAACAACCCTGGCATCCTGGTCAGCGGGCATGATTTACGAGACCTGAAGGAGCTGCTGGATCAGACCAAAGATACTGGCATAGACATCTACACACACAGTGAGATGCTTCCGGCCCATTACTATCCTGCCTTTGCTGAATATGATCACTTTGTAGGCAATTACGGCAATGCCTGGTGGCGTCAGCGCGAGGAGTTTGAGTCCTTCAACGGGCCCATTCTCTTTACGACCAATTGCATTGTCCCTCCGATGGGCAGGGCCAGCTATGCAGATCGCATCTATACAACCGGTGCATCCGGATTGGCAGGATCTCTTCATATTCCTGACAGGAAGAATGGTGAGCCTAAAGATTTCAGCGCGGTTATCGACCACGCCAGACGCTGTCAGCCGCCCGTTGCCATTGAAGAAGGAGAGATTGTTGGAGGTTTCGCCCATGCTCAGGTCATGGCCGTGGCTGATAAGGTGGTTGAAGCAGTGAAAACAGGTCAGATCCGTAAGTTCTTCGTGATGGCCGGTTGCGATGGCCGCATGAAGGAAAGAGATTACTATACTGAATTTGCCAAAGCCCTGCCACAGGACACTGTCATTCTCACTGCGGGATGTGCCAAATACCGTTACAACAAGCTTCCCCTGGGCGATATTGGTGGTATTCCCAGAGTCCTGGATGCCGGTCAGTGCAACGACAGCTACTCATTGGCGCTCATCGCCCTGAAACTGAAAGAAGTGTTTGGGCTGGAAGACGTCAACGACCTCCCTATTGCTTACAATATTGCCTGGTATGAGCAGAAAGCCGTTATCGTGCTACTGGCCTTGTTATACCTGGGTGTTAAAAACATTCACCTGGGCCCCAGCCTTCCCGCCTTCCTCAGCCCGAATGTTGCCAAGGTATTGGTAGAGAACTTCGGCATCGCCCCTATGGGGACTGTTGAAGCCGATATGGAGCTGTTCCTGGCTTAATCCTTTACTTCAAATTGAGCCGGTATATACCTGAGAGTGTATACCGGTTTTTTTATGTCTT
>OFEK01001766.1_pt1 | contig 13443 bp, 16 predicted proteins | sample 1521131 | NCBI WGS metagenome assembly OFEK01 (sample SAMN05720209, study PRJEB24109) | activated sludge metagenome | isolation source: Anaerobic digester | place: China | collected 2015-12-16
GGTTATGATGAGAGCGTTGTTGGCGACGTCCACGTTCACGGCCGACGAGGTCCGGCCCTCGGCGGAGGCGACCGAGAGCAGCTGGGTCCTGACCTCCTCGGCCTTGGAGTAGTTCAGGAAAAAGAGGCGGGTCTGGGGCATCGCCTTCTTCTGCTCGGCCACGAAGGTCTGCGGGGCGGCGATGCGCAGGATATTGTCGCCCACCTGCTGCGTGGCCAGCCCCTTGACGTTAAGCACGGTCTTGAAAGCCTCGTCGAACGGCACCTTGCTGAGGTTCATCGTCACGCTGCCGGAGACGTCGTCGCCGTAAATGACGTTGACGCCGGCCTTGGCGGCCAGCATCGCGATGACGTCCTTGATGTCGGCGTCGTTGTAATCGAAACTGACGGGCTCACGCGAAAGGGACTCCATGATATTGCGGGAGGAGGCGGGCCGCTTGGCGGCGGGGGCCGGCTTGATGAGCGGGACGGACTCGCCCTTCAGATCGGAAGCGGCCACCCGCGGCGCCGGACCGGCCGGCGCCGGTTCGGGGCTGGGGGTTATCACCTTGACCGGCGTGGAGGGGGCCGTCGCGGCGGCGGGAGCGTCCTTGACCTTGGCGCGGGCCTCGAACAGCTTCCCCCCGACCACCACTATTATCTCGTTGCCTTTCTGGGTTATGTCGTAGACCGCCTTCTGCGTCAGGTCCATGACCACGCGGGCGACGCTGACCGGGGACGTCCGGTGCTGGCCGGTGCGCACTTTCCTCAGGAAGGTCCCCCCGACGGGGATATCCTCGAGCGTCCTGAGCCTGGCGTCGCTCAGTTCCACCACGATCCTCTCGGGATCGCCGACCGTGAAAGACCTGTACTTGACCGGCCGGTCCGTGGTGATATAGACGCTCTCCGACGAGACCCTCACCCCTTTCACCGAGGCCGCCTCCGCGGCCGAGGCGAGGGGGAGGCACTGCGCCATGAGCAGCGACGAAAGGATCATGGAGACTGTTTTTTTCATATCTGTTTTTCTTCCCGTTCCACTTTTTATTTCCGGCCCGGAGCCGGGATCATTTGCCGTGCAGATTCAGCGTCGCCGAGGCCCCGTCCATACGGAGCTCCACCTGCTTGCCGCGTATGACGCCCTCGAGCCCGGGCACGGCCTTGCGCTTGGGATCGAACACTTTCCCGCCCCTGAGGATATAGACGGTCCCGCTGGCCTTGTCGGTCAGCAGGGCCTGCCTGCCCGACGAATCCTCCATAATGCCGGTCAGCGAAAGATTCGCGATGGTGGAGCTGGAAAGCGCCGCCGGCTCCGCCGCGGGAACGGCGCCGGTCTTCGGCTTGTGGTCCCCGAAGAAGGTGGACGGGACCATCGGGTCACGGGCGTTGATGGGCCTGTAGAGACCCTCGACGGTAGCGGGAGGAGTGGAGACCGCCACGGCGGCCGTGGACGGGACCTGCGCGGAACAGTACGGCGCTGCGGCCAGCAGTATTATCTTCAGCATTTTTTACCCGTTGTAAAGGTACGAGATAAGGGTGAAGGTCCCGTTCAGGGAGCCTTTGGGCGAATTCGGCGAGGAGGTGACCGAGAGGTTCTCGGTGGTTATTATGCGCTCCTCGAGGGCCAGGGCCGTGAAGAACCGGGCCAGCCGGTGATAATCCCCGCTGACGGAGACCGCGTAGGAGACCCTGGTGAAATACTGTTCCTTGACCGCGGCGGCCGAACCGATGGAGTTGATGGTCACGCCGTACTTCCGGCTCTTGTCCGTCAGCGTCTTTATGAGCTCGGGCAGCTGTTTGTCCCTGGGGAGCTTCTTCTGGGCGGCCTCTTTTTCCAGCTTGAGCGAGTCCAGCTTGCCCTCGAGGTCCCTGAACTTGGCCTTCTGCCTCTTGGCGTTCTCTATCTCCCTCTCCAGCTTCTCCACCCTGGCGGTGTCGGCCTGCAGCTGCTTCGAGTAAGGCAGCCAGAAATAGAAAAGGTAGACGTAGACGAAGAGCCCGGAAAAAAGCGCGCCGACGACTATCATCCCTATCTGGTCTTTGGTCAGGTTTATCTCTTTCATGCTATTTGTAGACGTACTTGAACGTTATCGGGGCCGCGTAGACGCTCAGGCCCTCGGTCTCGGAGATGGAGACCGCGCCCAGCACCACTTCGGAATAGCGCGGGTCCTTCTCCAGGTGGTTTATCCAGTACGCGAGATCGTAGGGGGAGCGCGACATCAGCGAGACGGTCAGGGAGAGCGTGGTGTCCCTGAGCGCGGTGTTCATGCTGTTGAACCACATGCTCGCGGGCAGTTCCGAAGTGACGTCCTGCATGAAGCGCGTATAGATGAAGCGGTTGCGGCTTATCCTGCCGATCGCGTCCAGGTAACGCTGCACTTCGGCGATCTCGGCCTCTATCGCGCGGACCCTCTCCACGTCCTTCTGCAGCACCTTCATCTCGGTCTCCCGCTCAGCGAGGCGCAGCTGCATGCGCTTGGCGCGGGTGAAATGCCAGCCGGAGACCAGCACGAGGACGACCGCGACGACGAGGGCGGCCGCCACGGCCTTGGCGATGACGACCTTGCGGTTGAGCCGGTCTATGTATTCCCTGGGAATGAGGTTTATCTTTACCATGCTATTCCCAGTCCTTCATCCTGCGCAGGGCGAGCCCCGCCGCGACCGAAAGCGCCGGCAGGGTCTCGCGGGGGATATTCCTGGCCATCGGCTGCTCGCCGAGGAACGAGAACGGGTTGACGGTCTCGACCGGGACCTTGAACTCGGCCGAGAGGAACTTGCCGATATTGCCCAGGTTGGCGATGCCGCCGGAGAGCATTATCCGGGACACGGAGTTCTCCGCGCCCTGCGAGAGGTAGAAGTCGATGGAGCGGGAGACCTCGGTGTAAAGATCGCGGAGCACGCCGGTCGCGGCCTTGGAAACGGCGATCCCCTCCTTGTCGTAGTCGGAGACGGCGGCCTGCTTCTCTTCGTCGGTGACGAGCAGACCCTTGGATTTTTTGAGTATGTCGGCGGCCATCGGCTCGGCCTTGAGCAGCTTGCTTATGGCCTTGTCGAAGGCGGCGCCGGCGATGAAGATGTCGCGCACCACGCGGGTCACTCCCTGCGAGACTATCGAGAGATTGGTGACCTTATGGCCGATATTGAGGAAAAGGACCGTACCCTCGGGCTTGGGCTGGAGGCGCTCGTAGAGCGTCTCCAGCGCGAAAGAGTCCACATCTATGACCAGCGGCTCCAGTCCCGCCGCGGAGAGGATCTCCAGCTTGTCGGCCACGGCCTCTTTCTTGGCCGCGACCAGGACGGCGTCCATCTTGGGCTGTCCCTCCTCGATCGTATCGTTGAGGATATAGCAGGTCAGGTCGACGTCCTTGATGTCGAAGGGGATGAACGGCTCGGCCTCGACGCTGAGCGTGAGATCGAGCTCCTTGCGGGTGAGCTTGGGGAACTTGACGTAGCGGACTATGACGGCGTTGCCGGAAATGGAGACGGCCGCGTACCTGGCCGACACGCCTTTCTTCTTCAGATGGGTCCGGATCTCCTGCGCTATGGCCAGGCGCCGCTCCTCCGGGGGAACGTCGGGCTTGAAGGAGAGCGGTATATAACCCCAGTCCTTGAGCTTAAGTTCTTTTTTCTCTTCGGTAAAACAGACTATCTTTACGGAATAACTCCCGATGTCAATACCGACGACATCCTTGGGAGGGAAGATTCTTTTTATGAGATCTGCGATCATTTTTCCGCTTTTAGACCCCCGCGCGGCGGCTTATTCACACCGGCCCAACATCTTAGCGCTTATATATTACATAATTATTACAGCAAACGAACATTTTGTCAAGGCCTTTTCCGCGGCTGGTCCGGCGGTGGCCCGGAGGCCGGTAAAAAAAGGGCCGGGCGGCGGGGCCTCCCCGGCCCGCCGGCGGTCTTGACGCGTCAACTTCGACCGCGGGCCGTTCCCCGGCTTTTACGCGGCGGGCCCGCGGACGCCCCTTGCAATTATATATATAGTATGATAATGTAATGTATCAAGGGCCGGGTAGGCCCTTTGGAGGAAGGTTTCATGCATATCGAAAGAACCGAGTACAAGGGACAGCCGGTCATCATCCTCAAGCGCAGCGAGAGCGACAGGTACCCCTTCTCCTTCGGCCTCTCGAAGGCCCGCATGATCATCGAGGCCATCGAGGAGATCAAGAAGTTCGTCGAAGAGCACGACGGCAACGCCGAGAAGAAGCCCTGATACTTCCGGCGCATGCCGGAGAAGGACCGCGGCCCGGTAGCTCGTTTCTACGACGCTATAGCCGGCCGCTATGAACTGGTCAACGGCTTTCTGACGCTGGGCCTCGACGGGCCGTGGCGGCGGAAAGCCGTTTCATTTGCCCTTTCGGGCCGGGGGCCCGGCTCCGCCGGCGTCCCGCTGCGGGCCCTCGACGCCTGCTGCGGCACCGGCGACACGACCGGGCTCCTGTTCCGGCGCCTGCCGGCGGGCTCGATGGTCGCGGGGGCGGACTTCAGCGCGGCGATGCTGGCCCTGGCCCGCGCCAGGCTGCCCGGCGTGGAATTCACGGAGGCCCCCGCCTCCGCCCTCCCTTTCCCCGACGGCAACTTCGATCTCGTCACGATATCCTTCGCCACCCGCAACCTTGCTTCCTCGCCCGAGGGGCTCCCGGCCTGCCTGCGCGAATGCCTGCGAGTGCTCAGGCCCGGCGGGACCTTCCTCCAGCTGGAGACCAGCGTCCCGCCCTCGGCCTTCGTCCGCTTCTTCTTCCGCCTCTACGTGCGCGCCGCGATCGCTTTCGCCGCGGCGCTGCTGCCGCGCGGATCGCGCGAGGCTTATCGCTACCTGGGCGCCAGCGTGCTGTCCTTCATGGACGCGGAAGCCATGGACCGCGAACTTCTCGCCGCCGGCTTCCGCGACGTCCGCCACGAACGCCTCTTCCCCGGCGCCGTCGCCGTCCATATCGCCGTTAAGTAGCGCCCCTTCCGGGGACACACGCTCGTCACGGTTGCCCCCGCTTTCATGAATAACTATCGGGGTCCTGTCGGCGGTTCGCTCCGAAAAAACAGCGTCGCGCACACCGTGCGCGCGCTTCCCTCTCTCGCCGCTCGCGCTTACGCAAGCTCGCGGCTCCGGAAGTTTTTTCTCCGCGAATCCGCCGCCACCCCCATTGTTTCCTAATGAACGCGGGGGGCTTATAAGGGGACAACCGGGGGAGGCTCCCGCGCCGGGCCTTCCGAAGCCACATCGGAGGCTTTCCCCAGGCGGAGCGAGGTGAGGACCTGCGGTGCAGGTCCGCAAGACCGGAGGCGGTTCCCTGCGTAAGCGGAACCGCCGAGGTGGGGGCGGCGCAAACCCGCTATGCGGGTTATGCGTGCCACCGGCACTGCCGGACGGGCATGAATGTTTGAGGCCTGGCGCGCTATGCGCGCAGGCCGAGTTCGTGCCCGGCCGAGCGCAGCGCAGGGTGTATTCTCGAAAGCCGGACCCGTGGCGGAGCGAAGGCCCGGCGAGGGAGCCGGGTCGTTTTTCCGTAGTGAGCCCCCGTCGGCCCCGGCAGATTCTCCTTAATGAAAAAGCCCGCCGGGGCCAGCGGCGGGCTTTTCTTTTTAGCGTCGGAGGAAAAGGCTATTTCTGGCCGGGATGACGCTTGCGGCGCAGCTCCGCGACCTTCAGCCTGACGGCGGCCTTCCTGAGCGAGGCCTGGGCGGCCTCCATGTCCAGGTCGGGCGCGTGCGCCGACAGCGCGGCCTTGGCGCCGGCGTACTCCTGCCGCGCGCGCTCCTCGTCCACCTCGCGCGCCAGCTCGGCGGCCTCCGCGAACACCGAGACCTTATCCTTGTAGACCTCGGCGAAGCCGCCCATCACCGCGAAGGTCTCCTCCGAGGAGCCCTCGCGGTAGCGCAGCACGCCGGGCCGCAGCTGCACGGCGAAAGGCGCGTGGCCGGGGAGAACGCCCATCTCGCCGCGCTCGGCGGGCAGAACGACGAAATCCACCTCCCGGTCCTGGAGATAAGGCCTCTCCGGCGTGACTATGTCCATGCGCAGGCGCTTCTTCTTCGTCATGATCGCGGCGGGGCGCGGCTCAGTCGAGCGAGCCGGCCTTCTCCCTCACCTCGTCGATGCCGCCGGCCATGTAGAAGGCCTGCTCGGGCACCGCGTCCAGTTTGCCCTGTATGATCTCCTTGAAGCCGCGTATGGTCTCGGCCAGCGGCACGTACTTGCCGGGCCGGCCGGTGAACTGCTCGGCCACCGAGAAGGGCTGGGAGAAGAACTTCTGCACGCGGCGCGCGCGGCCGACGGTCAGTTTGTCCTCGTCGGAGAGTTCCTCTATGCCCAGGATGGCGATGATATCCTGCAGTTCTTTGTAGCGCTGCAGCAGTTTCTGCACCCCGCGGGCGGTCTCGTAATGCTCGGCGCCCAGCACCAGCGGGTCCAGGATGCGCGAGGTGGAGTCCAGCGGGTCGACGGCCGGGTAGATGCCCAGCTCGACGATGGAGCGCGAGAGCACCACCGTCGCGTCGAGATGCGAGAAGATGTTGGCCACGCCGGGGTCGGTCAGGTCGTCGGCCGGCACGTAGACGGCCTGTATCGAGGTGATGGAGCCTTTCTTGGTCGAGGTGATGCGCTCCTGCAGCCAGCCGATCTCGGTGGTCAGCGTGGGCTGGTAGCCGACGGCCGACGGCATGCGGCCGAGCAGCGCCGAGACCTCGGCGTTGGCCAGCACGTAGCGGAAGGCGTTGTCGAGGAACAGCAGCACGTCGCGGCCCTTGGCGTCGCGGAAATACTCCGCCTGCGTCAGCGCGGTCAGGCCCACGCGGGCGCGCGCGCCCGGCGGCTCGTTCATCTGGCCGTAGACCAGCGCGGTCTTGGAGAGCACGCTGCTGCCGTCCGAAAGTTTGGACTCCTGCATCTCCAGCCACAGGTCGTTGCCCTCGCGGCTGCGCTCGCCCACGCCGCCGAAAACGGAGTAGCCGCTGTGCTGGCGCGCGACGTTGTTGATGAGCTCCATTATGACGACGGTCTTGCCGACGCCGGCGCCGCCGAAGAGGCCGACCTTGCCGCCCTTCATGAAGGGGGCCAGCAGGTCGATGACCTTGATGCCGGTCTCGAAGATCTCGGGGGTGGTGCGCTGCTCGGTGAGCGGGGGAGGGTCGCGGTGGATGGGCAGGCGCTCCGCGGTCTCTATCGGCCCGCGCCCGTCGCGCGGCTCGCCCAGCACGTCGATCAGGCGGCCCAGGCAGGCCTCGCCGACGGGCACGGTCAGCGGAGCGCCGGTGTCCTCCACCTCCAGGCCCTTGCCCAGGCCGGTGGTGGCGCCCAGCGTGATGACGCGCACGGCGTTGTCGCCCAGGTGCTGGGCGACTTCGGCGACCAGGACCCTGTCCTGGCCGTCCTCTTTGTACTTTATGCGCACCGCGTCGAGTATCCTGGGCAGTTTGCCCTGCGGGAATTCTATGTCCACCACGGGACCGACTATCTGCACGACTTTGCCTGTGTTCATGGAAGCTCCTTGAAAAAGTTATCCGCCCAGCGCCTCGGCCCCGCCGACTATCTCGTTGAGCTCGGTGGTTATCATGGCCTGGCGCATCTTGTTGAGTTTCAGAGTGAGGTCGGAGATCAGGTCCGAGGCGTTGCTGGAGGCCGACTCCATAGCGCTCATACGCGCGGCCAGCTCGGCGGCCTGGGATTCGAGCAGTATCCGGTAGACCTGGGCCTTGACGTAGCGCGGCAGCAGCGCGCCCAGGAACTCGGCCTTGTCCGGCTCGAACGCGAAATTGTGGCAGAGCGGCCCGCAGGAGGGGTCGAGAAGGATATGCCGGCTCAGCGGCAGCAGCTGCGCCTCCACGACACGCTGCGACATCATCGACTTGAACTCGTTGTAGATGACCGTATAGCCGCAGACGGAGCAGGCGGCGTAGGATTCCAGCATCTTCCCGGCCAGCAGCTCGGCGTGGGCGTAGGAGGCCTTGGGAAAGATGCCGGTCAGTTCTATCTCTATGCCGAGGTCGAGCCCCTTGAGCCGGCGGAAAAAATCGCGCGACTTCCTGCCGACGAGCGCCAGCCGCACCTTGCGGCCGCGGTGCCGCGCCAGCCAGGCCAGCGAGGCCTTGAGGATATTGTTATTGAAAGAGCCGCAGAGCCCCTTGTCCGCGGTTATCACGCAGAGGCCCGTCGGCCCGTGGTCCCTGCGCTGCTCGAAGAGCGGATAGGCCGGCGAGGCCCTGAAATCCTCCTCCCCCAGTTCGCCGTAGAGGTCCTTGAGCATGGTCTCCATGCGCGACGCGAAGGGACGGGAGGCCAGTATCGAACCCTGGGCCCGCTTGATGCGCGCGGCCGCCACCATCTTCATGGCGTAGGTGATCTGCCGGATGTTCCTCACGGACGAGATATGCTTGCGGATGTCGCGCAATGAAGCCATTTCAGCCGGGCCTTATTTCCAGCCCTTCTCCAGTATCTTCACGTAGTCGGCTATGCCGTCGGCCAGGCTCCACTCGGGCCTGTAGTTGAGCAGCGCCTTGGCCTGGCGCAGGTCGGCCTGCGTCTTGTTCTGGTAGAACCCGTACGGGTTGTCGAAATAATCGGGCGCCAGGTCCGTGCCCATGCCCTTGTTCAGCGCGTCGATGACGGCGTTGAAGCTCTCGGGCCGGCCGGTGGCCGCGTTGCAGACGCAGGACCGCTCGGCGTCGAGGGCGTTGAGGTTGGCTCGCACCAGGTCCTTGACGTAGACGAAGTCGCGCATCTGCTCGCCGTACTTGAAGATCCGCGGGCGCTTGCCCGCTTTCATCTGGTTATAGAGCTGGAAGACCATACTGGCCATCTTGCCCTTGTAGTACTCGCGCGGGCCGTAGACGTTGAAGTAGCGCAGGCCGACTATGGTCATATCCTTGTGCGCCTCGGACCATTCGCGGGCCAGATTGTCCATCATCGCCTTGGAGAAGCCGTAGACGTTCTCCGGGGTCGGCGTCTGCGTCTCTAGCATGGGGCATTCGGAGTTGCCGTAGACCGCGGCGGACGAGGCGTAAACCACGCGCTTGACGCCGGATCCTAGCGCGTATTCCAGCACGTTGCGGAAGCCGTCCACGTTGGCGGCCATCATCCTGCGCTGGTCCGCTATGGTGGTGTCCACCAGCGCCGCCTGGTGGAACACCGCGTCCACCCTGCCGACCCTGTCGAACCAGTCGCGGGAAAGAATATCGCCGGCGACGACGTCGCCGCCGAAGCCCGAGAGGTTGCGGAAGTCCCCGGACGAGAAATCGTCCAGCACCACCACCTTAGCCTTGCGCTCCCCGGCGAGCGCGAAAGCGATGTTGGAACCGATGAATCCGGCGCCGCCGGTTACCAGGTATCTCATATATCCGTCCTCAGTTCCTGGACAGGAACTCCTTCTTGAACTCGTCTATGACCGTCACCAGGCGCGCTTCGAGGTCGGCGTCCAGCGCCTTCTTCTCCGCTATGTCCGGCAGCAGTTTGGGGTACCTCTCCTTCATGCGGTCGAGCAGACCCGCCTCGAATTTGCGCACCAGCGGGACCTCTATGTCGTCGAGGTGGCCGCGGACGCCGGCGAAGAGCGCGGCTATCTGCTCCTCGGTGGCCATGGGCTTGTACTGGTCCTGCTTGAGCAGTTCCACCATGCGCTGGCCGCGCTTGAGCTGGTCCAGGCTGGACTTGTCCAGGTCGGAGCCGAACTGCGCGAAGGCCGCCAGTTCGTTGTACTGGGCCAGGTCCAGGCGCAGCCGGCCGGCCACCTGGCGCATACCCTTGGACTGCGCCGAGCCGCCGACGCGCGACACGGAAACGCCCACGTTGACGGCGGGGCGTATGCCGGAATGGAACAGGTTGGATTCCAGGTAGATCTGCCCGTCGGTGATGGAGATGACGTTGGTCGGGATATAGGCCGTGACGTCGTTGGCCTGCGTCTCGATGACGGGCAGGGCCGTGATGGAACCGCCGCCGTTCTTCTCCGAGAGCTTGCAGGCGCGCTCCAGCAGCCTGGAGTGCAGGTAGAACACGTCGCCGGGGTAGGCTTCGCGGCCCGGCGGGCGGCGCAGCAGCAGCGACATCTGGCGGTAGGCCTGCGCGTGCTTGGAAAGGTCGTCGTAGATGATGAGCACGTGGCGGCCGTTCCACATGAACTCCTCGCCCATGGCGCAGCCGGAGTAGGGAGCCAGGTAGAGCAGCGAGGCGGGCTTCGAGGCCGCGGCGGTCACGATGATGGAGTATTCCATCGCGCCGTTCTCCTCGAGGGTCCTGGCCACGCGCGCGACGGTGGACTCTTTCTGGCCTATGGCCACGTAGATGCAGATCGGGCGGGTCTCCTTGGGCTCGTTGCGCTGGTTGATGATGGCGTCGATCGCGATGGCGGTCTTGCCGGTCTGGCGGTCGCCGATGATCAGCTCGCGCTGGCCGCGGCCGATCGGCACCATGGAGTCGATGGCCTTGATGCCCGTGGAGAGCGGCTCGCGCACGGGCTGGCGCGCGACGACGCCGGGGGCGATGATCTCGACCGGGCGGCGCTTCCCGGACGCTATCGGGCCCTTGCCGTCGAGCGGGTTGCCGAGCGGGTCCACGACGCGGCCTATAAGGGCGTCGCCGACCGGCACTTCCAGCACGCGGCCGGTGCGCTTGACGCGGTCGCCCTCGCGGATCCGCGAGTCGCTGCCCATCACGACGCAGCCGACGTTCTCGCGCTCGACGTTGAGCACCATGCCGGCCACGCCGCCTTCGAACTCGACGAGCTCGTTGATGACGGCGCCGGAGAGGCCGTAGACGCGCGCGATGCCGTCGCCCACCTGCAGCACCTGCCCCAGCTCGGAAAGCTCGGAGTCCGGGACGAACTTCTCGATCTTCCCCTTGATTATGTCGGTGATCTCTTCAGGCCTTATCATGCGTACCGCCTATGTGGTGATTTTTTTCCTGAGCCGCGCCAGCCTGCCGAGCAGCGTGGCGTCCAGCAGGAAGCCGCCGAAACCGGCTTCGAAACCGCCGAGCACTTTTTCGGAGATCCTGCCGGAAACCATCGCTTTCCGGCCGGAAAAGGCGGACAGCGCCTTCTCCAGGCCCGCGCGCTCCGCGTCGGAGAGCGGGTAGCGCGAGGTCACTTCGGCGCGCAGCACGCCGGCCGCCTCGTCGGCGAGCAGCGCGCACTGGGCGGCTATCTCCCCCAGCAGGCCCAGGCGGCCCGTCCGGACCAGCAGCGAGGCCAGCGCCAGCGCGCGGGCGAGGTCCCTGCCGGGGCAGGCCTTCTCCAGTATCTCCAGTTTCAGCCGCACGGGCACCAGCGGCCGCGTGAGCAGCGGCAGCGCGGGCGCGGCGGCCCGTTCCAGCCGGCGCAGCGTCTCCAGGCGCGCGGCGGCCTCGCCCGCCGCGTCAGCGCCGGGGACGGGCATGTAAGCGGCGGCGTAACGCCGGGCGAGGGTCCTTTCGGAGGCTTTCATCCGGTCAGGCCTTTCTGGCTTCGAACTCCTTTATGGCCTTGCCCACTATCTCCTCGTTGAGCCTGCGGTCCACCGAGCGGGACAGCACCCGTTCGGCCGACATCAGCGAGAACTCGGCGAAGCTGTTCCTGAGCTCGGACGCGATCTTCTCGCGCTCGGTCTGCAGGTCGCGGGCCGCGCTCTCGAGCATGGCCGCCACGCCCTTGCGGGCGTCGTCGAGCAGCTTGGCCTTGGCGCGCTCGCCCTCTTCCGTCGCCTCGCGCAGCCTGGCCTGCATCTCCGCCTTTATTCCCGCGAGGCGTTCCTCTATTTCCCTGGAGGCGCGCTCGGCTTCGGCGCGCGCCTTCTCGGCGGCCTCGCGCTCGTCGCGCAGGCCCTTCTCGCGCTGCTCGGCGGCCTGCAGCACCGGCTTCCACACCGTCTTCGAAAGCAGCAGCACCAGCAGCCCGAAGATGAGCAGCGTCCAGAAAGTCAGGCCGAAATCCGGCCTTATCAGAGCTTCCATGTCCGACTCCTGTCGGCGCCGCGCGGGGACCGCCCGGCGCCGTAGTACGTATTCTTACTTATGCGCTTCGGTCTGCGCCGCGGCCGCGCCGGCCGCGGGCGCCTTCGGCATGCCGAAGTTAAGCACCGCGAAGAGGCAGATGACCAGGGCGAAGAAGGCGATGCCTTCGATGAGCGCGGCCGCGATGATCATCGAGGTCCGCAGCTGGCCGCCGGCTTCCGGCTGCCGGGCCGTGCCTTCCATCGCGCTGGCCGCGAGCCTGCCGATGCCCATGCCGGCGCCGACCAGGGTCAACCCCGCGCCGAGGCCGCCGCCTATATAACCGAGTCCAAGGAACAGCATGTCGTTCATGTACGCTACCTCCGTGTCCGTCTCCGCATGAAGATCAGTGCGGGTGCATCGCCGCGCCCGTGAAGATGGCCGTCAGGAAGGTGAAGATGTACGCCTGCAGGAAGGCCACGAAGATCTCGAGCAGCGAAACGAAAATGACCAGCACGACGGCCGCCGGGGCCGTCACGCCCACGCCCAGCCAGGGGTTGACCGCGCCGAAAATGAAGATCATGCCGATGAAGGACAGGATCACGATGTGGCCGGCGATCATGTTGGCGAAAAGACGGATGCAGAGCGCGAAGGTCTTGGTCACCAGGCCCAGCGCCTCTATCGGGAAAAGCAGAGGGTAGAGCCAGACGGGCACGCCGGCCGGGACCAGGTGCGAGACGTATTTGACCACGCCCTGCTCGCGCATACCGGCCAGGTTGACCAGCAGGAAGGTGCAGAGGGCGAACCCTCCCGTCACGGCCAGGTTGCCGGTCGCCGTTGAGCCGAAAGGCACCATGCCCGCCAGGTTGAGCCCGAGGATGAAGACGAACAGGGTGCAGAAATAACCGGTATAGCGCGCGCCTTTTTTGCCCATGTTCTCCACGACCACCTCGTCGCGGATGAACAGGACCAGGGCTTCGAGCATGGAGCGGAACGGGGCCAGCCCCGCCGAGCGGCTGCGCCGCAGCAGCGGCAGGCCCGCGCCGAGAAGCGCGGCGACCAGGACTATCATCAGGAAATGTTTGGATACGGGAAGGTCCACGGGCCCGGCGGGCACGACGGACCAGACGTGGTCTATGATGTGATGCTCTAGGATCTCTTTGACGTCCATGGGCCCCTGGGAACGAGAATCACTTCCAGGATGAGCTGCGCGAATATGAGCGCCGCCGCGAAAGCGACGATAATTATATATTTTTCATTGCGCAGAAGCCACAAAGCGCCGAGCAGGAAGAGCAGGCGGTAGAAAAATCCCGCGACGAAAGCGGCGAAAAAAACGGGCTGGGAGGCCGCCGCGAAGCGCCGCATGACCGCCCCGGCCAGCAGGCCGTTGAAGGCGCCGCAGAACGCTCCCAGCAGCGCCGCGGAGGCGGCGGTCTCAGGCGGCGTCACCGGGGCCTCCTTTGCGCCGGGAAGCCTCTTCCCGGCTTATCGCGGCCACTTCGCGGAAGAAAAGGTAAAAACCGGCCGCCAGGCCGGCGGCGGCGCCGGCCGCGGCCAGCC
>OFEK01001773.1_pt1 | contig 13364 bp, 8 predicted proteins | sample 1521131 | NCBI WGS metagenome assembly OFEK01 (sample SAMN05720209, study PRJEB24109) | activated sludge metagenome | isolation source: Anaerobic digester | place: China | collected 2015-12-16
ATGGCAGGAAAAGGCGATTTACTCTATGCATGGACGACGGACGACGAACTCCGCGCGAAGGCGGAGACGGGGGGAGCCGTCACCGCGCTGCTCCGCCACGCACTCGAGAGCGGCATGGTCGACGCGGTCTTTGCGGTCAGGAAAGGCGCGGACGTCTACGACGCGGTTCCGGCCATGATCACCGACCCCGCCGAGATCGGGGGGATTGCCGGGTCGCTCCACTGCGGCACCCTGCTCCTCCCCAAACAGATGCGGCGGTGTCTTCTTGCCACCGAACCGAACATGCGGATCGCAACCGTCCTCAAAGGCTGCGACGTCAAGGCGATCTACGAGATGGCGAAGCGCAACCAGGTCAACCTGGACAACGTCATCATCATCGGCCTCAACTGCGGCGGCACCATCCGGCCGGAGACGGCACGGATCATCGTCCGGGAGAAGCTCGGGCTTGACCCCGACGACGTTGTCAAGGAAGAGATCGACAAAGGAAAGTTCATCGTCATCACAAAGGACGGCGAGCACGCCTCCGTCTCGATCGACGAACTCGAAGAGGGATCGGAAGACCTCCTCGGGAACGAAGGCCTCGGCCGCCGTTCGAACTGCCGGCGGTGCAAGATCAAGATCCCGCGCCAGGCGGACCTCGCCTGCGGCAACTGGGGCGTTATCGGGGAAAAAGCCGGGAACGCCACCTTCGTCGAGGTCTGCTCCGAGAAGGGCGCAAACCTCCTCAACGCCGCTCTGCAGGCCGGGGCGGTCGCCACCGAGCCCGCGAACCCCAAGGGTGTCGAGATCCGCGGCAAGGTCGAGGGCGCGATGCTGAAACTCGGCGATAAATGGCGGGAGCGCTACTTCGGAGCGCTCGGCGAGGGAACAGAGCGCCTGAACAAGATCCGCGAGCAGACGAGCCGGTGCATCAAGTGCTACTCCTGCATCGAGAACTGCCCGATCTGCTACTGCGTCGATTGCAGCACGAAGAAGGACTACCTGGTCGAGCCCGGCGTGATCCCGCCGCCGTTCATGTTCCACCTCATCCGGTTCGCGCACATCTCCGACTCCTGCGTCAACTGCGGCCAGTGCGAAGAACTCTGCCCCGTCGAGATCTCGAACTCGGTCTTCCTCCATGCCATCCAGACCGATCTCGAGAGGCTCTTCGGGTTCCACCCGGGCGAGGACATGACCCCGCCGGTGCTCGCGCTTGTCGAGGAGACGGCGGAGAGAAAACGCCTCGAGGCGACGGGGAGCGACCAGATCTTCGATATCTTCCGCTGACCGGGGTTCAACCCTCCACCATCGACCCTTTTTTCCCGTCGGGACTGCTTTCCGACACCGTACGCGGTTCTATCAGGGTACTGTTCCCCAAAGAATGGTGTTTTCCCCCGGATTGCGACGCTTTCCTGACGTACGCCTTCATGACGTCCGTTCGAGTGACAAAACCCGAGAGTGTCCGCGGGTCTTCTGCCGGGACGACGGGCAGGTGATGGATATCGTGTTCTGCCATCAGGTCCAGAGCCTCGCGCAGCGTGCAGGAATGATGCACGGTGAACACCCTCGAACTCATGGCATCCTCCACCGGTACGTCGTGTTCGCCGTTAATCCGGTGATCTCTGACATCATCGAGGGCGATGATGCCGACGAGCTCCCCTTCCCCATCGAGCACCGGAAACCCGGTATGCAGTGTCTCGTCGATCAGGTGGAGCACCCTCCCGGTGGTGTCATCTGGCGATACGGCGACGATCCGTTCCCGGGGGACCATAACGTCGCCCACGTGAATATCCTGGAGAATTTCGACCATATACTCATCCCGGTGAGCGGCCGACCGGGACCGGTTCAGCACCTGCTCACGGAAGATGGTGGACTGACCGATGAGGAGGACCGCCACCGAGACGGCACCCATCGCCGGCACGAGCAGGGAGAAGTTGCCGGTCATCTCCACGACCATGATCATGACCCCGATCGGTGCGTGGGAGATTGCGCCGAAGAGAGCGATCATCCCGACGACGACGAAGACCGGCACCGATTCGATGGGCACGATCCCGGGGAAGACGAGGTGCAGCAGCGATCCGAAGGCGCCTCCCGTCGCCCCGCCGATCACCAGTCCCGGCGCGAAGACACCGCCGCTCCCCCCGGAGCCGATGGTGAGCGACGTCGTCAGGATCTTCGCAAACGGGAGAAACAGCAACACCCCGATCGGGAGCATGTTGTACAGTGAGAGTTGCGTGAAACCGTATCCGGTTCCAAGGCTGGCGAGCCCGACGATTGCCGCTTCGGGAGAGAGAGCCGCAAGAGTAAGAACGAGCGTACCGGTGAGAAATGCCCCGGCGAGGGGTTTGAAGTGATTCGGGATCTTCAGGCGGCTGAATACCTTTTTAAAAACCCTGTTCGTCCCGTAAAACGTGGTTATGTAGATCAGGCCGACTGCAGTCGAGACCATGCCGAGAAGGATGAAAAACGGGATCTGGGAGACGTTCCAGGAGGTCATCCCGGGGCCGAAGACCGGTTCAAAGCCTTCAACCAGGCCGAAGATGGCATACCCGATGACCGAAGCCAGAAACGCGGGAACGATCGCTTCGGTCTCGAAATCCTGTTTGTAGAGGATCTCCGCAGCAAGGATTGCCCCTCCGAGAGGCGCCATGAAGATCGTGCCGATTCCGGCGCCGACACCGGTGGCGATAGCAAGCCTCCGCTCACGGGCGGAGAGGCCTAAAAGATCGGCGGCGATCGAACCGAAACCGGCCGACATCTGTGCAGTCGGCCCTTCACGTCCGGCGCTTCCTCCCGTCGAGATGGTCAGGATGGCAGTGACTGCTTTGACGAGAGGGACGCGCCAGCGTACTTTTTTCCCTCCGTGGAACGCCCTTATTGCTGCATCGGTCCCGTGGCCTTCCGCCTCCGGGGCAAGGGTGTAGACCAGAAGACCGGAGAGGAGTCCTCCGAAACAGATGACGGGGAGGATCATCCAGAGGTGATCGGGAGGAGCCCATTGAGCGATATCCTGGAGGTTCTGCCCTTCCTTCGGGAGGTGGAACCCGACGATCCCTTCCATAAAAAACGCTGTTCCCTGTTTCAATCCTTCGAAAAAGAACAGAGCGCCGAAGCCAGCAATGAGCCCGACGACGATGGCGATAAGTATGATTCTCCTGTAAGGAGTGACGGTTTCCTCGATCTGCATGGAATATATGAAATATGTTTGTTTGACATTTATGTGATTTGATTAGCTTCGTGTGGTAGTATATGGAAAGAAGATGTGCGCGTCAGCCGGACGTCCCGGTGTGCCTTCATCACCGGCATCGCTCCCGGACTCCCCTGATGGCCTCCCGCCGGTGTCCGGGTACCGGTTGCCACCAGAAGCCCGACAATACCCCTATAACACGGGATGTCTAGAGAGAGGGGTTCCAGCAGGCCGAGCCACATCCACCATTGCCAGAGGCCCGTTATAACTCCCGCCGGGTGCATGGCACCGGGCGGCGGCTTGCAACCGGGCATAATCGGAGACACCCGTCCCGCGAAGGGGCGGTGATCGTCTCTTAAGCAGGCGGGGCAGACCTCTTCGTATTTGCCGCACCCGGTGGCGGCCATCGAGAAGGGTTCACCTGGAGAGACGGAGCGCACCCCCGGTCAAGGGAGGGCGTTACAGCACCCTTGAGGGCGTTCGAAGAGAGCGCGATCCGGACTGGGCTGATCCGTAAACTGAAGCAAATAGGTTCTTTTTTCCAAAAATCGTCACCCCTCCTGATTTTAAATCAGTTCTCAAAACATACCCTGCCGCGCAGGCGTCTGCGGTGATTTTACCCGGCGTCCATTGCCCTGGAACAGATATAGGCAGAGAATGGATAATCTGCGCGCCCGTTCTCACATGCTCGCAAAAATAACCTCTTGAAATCGCATATATTCCGCGTGGTCTTGAAAGCAGAGGTAAATGCAGCGTTTATCGATTCTTCATGTTTAACTATGGCAATTAACTCATGGCGGTAATAAACGCCTGAATTCGGATTGTACTCCTCACACGTAGCGATCATTTCGAAACCTATTAATAGCACTCTCAAATTACTGATTAATTAGACCTATCCATTCGGATTACTTGATGGTATAGGTAGGACGTTTAGAGAGGTGTAAGAAAAATGGTATTCCATCCTCCAGTTGCTATCGTAGCAAAAGCAGGTGATGCCGGGAAGTACAAGGTCGGACTGCCGGCCTGGAACATGCTCCTGCGTGGTGTCCTCTCCGGAGCCTTCATCGCGATGGGTGCTGCCCTGGCGACGGTCTGTTCGACCGGTATCCAGGCAACCGACGTTGCGATGCGGTTCGGTGCGGCAAGCCCCGGTATCTCCCAGCTCGTTCTGGGTGCTGTCTTCCCTGTCGGACTTATCATCACAATCATGACCGGTGCCGAACTCTTCACCGGCGACGCGATGCTCGCCCCCATGGCAGCGTTCGTCCACAAGGTCAGCTGGGCAAGCGTGCTCAACCTCTGGGTCTGGGTATATATCGGCAACTTCATCGGGTCGGTAATCTTTGCGTACATCATGGCATACGGGCCGTGTGTCAGCTACGATGCCGCCGGAGTCGCAACGATCACCGCGTTTGGTACGAGAGCGGTAGGCATAGCCGCTGCAAAGACAGGTTACGTCGGTGGCATGGCGCTATGGTCGTGTTTCCTCAAGGCAATCGCCTGTAACTGGCTCGTCAACCTTGCTGTCCTGCTCGGTATATGCGCCGACGACGCAATCGGCAAGATCGTCGGTATCTGGTTCCCGATCTTCGCCTTCGTTGCCAGCGGGTTCGAGCACAGCATTGCGAACATGTACTTCATCCCGGCAGGCATCTTCGTCACAGGTATTGACCCCACAAAGGCAGTCGCGACGGTCAACTGGGTGAACATGTGGACCAACAACGTAATTCCGGTCACACTCGGCAACATCGTCGGCGGTCTGTTCTTCGTCGGTGTCCTCTACTGGGTCGCATTCAGAAAGGAAATTGCAGCCCTTAAGTAGATCTAAGTAGACCTGATTAACGATGCAGATCGGAAATATCAAAGTGAGGGTGTCGGCCGTTGTACTGGCCGTCTTCCTCTTTTTTGTTGTCTTGATGGCAGCGTATGTCCTCACTACAGGGGATGTATACCTGCTGATCTGGGGCGTACCTGTGGCCGTCATGCTGGTTCTCATACCGCTAGCGCTCAACTACATGAGCCAGTCACAGTATACGTCACTGGTGCCTATGTACGAAGCAGAAGCGAAGAACGCCCGGATACGGGAGATCAACCTAAACATGCTCGGGGAACCGGTACGCATAAAGGGTGTCGTCGAACGTGTGTATTTCCAGTTCCTCAACCGGCCGCAGTACCTCGTCGCCGACCGGACCGGTGAGATATCGGTCAAGATGTTCACCTCGCCGGCACACAACGTACAGAAGGGGGATGTGGTCGAGGTGCTCGGGACGGTCGTCAAACGCTACATCCTGTCCGGGGATGCGGTCATCAACTGCGTCTCGATACGAAAAATCGAGAAAGTCCAGTAATCCTGATGCCCCCGGGGCGTCAAGCAATTCAGTGAAGGGACAGTTGACACAGGATAGGATCCTGCCAACATCACCTTCGCGCGTCTCTTCTCAAAATGTCGCATCAAGCCCTTCGTCTATCGGCCTCGTACCCGGCCTTTTGTTGAGGTCCCGGATGTAGTCCTCGAAGAGATGGATCCGGGTACTCACCGGGAAGGGTATGCCTATGGTGCTGATGACCGCTTCTCCCGCCTCAAGTGTCTGAATCTCGGTGTCCAGGCGCGAGAGGTCCTGTTTTGCGCTGCTTGCAATGATGTCGCGGTCCCCCCGGTCGGAGAGCCCCATCACCACGAAGGTGTTTAGCTGCGCAAGGACCCGGGCATCGATGTTCTTGGGCTGCTGGGTGACCACGCAGAGCCCCACACCAAACTTCCGCCCTTCCATCGCGGCCTCACGGAACGTCCTGGTGTTCCCGAGCCCTGAGCCCAGCACCCGCTGCGCCTCCTCGATGGTGATCAGCACCTGCCTGGGCTCCCCCTCGCCCCCGGCCTCCTCGCCCTGGTGGCTGCGCATGACCCTGCGCGTTATGATCGAGAGGACAAAGAGTTCGCTCTGCTCGCTCATCCCCGGGATGTCGATCAGGACGACCTTGTTCTCGTGGAGTGCCTTCAGGATATCCGGGATCGAGGAACCCTGCCGCCGGAAGAAGCCCCGGTTCCGGTTCATCATGCCTGCGATGCGCCGCTGCATCACCGAGAGCGTGCTCGGCGAGAAGTTCTTTAAGTCCCTTGCAATCCGGGCGTGCCGGCCGGCGTAGGTCTCAGCGTCGAAGGTTGCGAAATCGGTGCTCTGGAAGAAGTCGATCACCTCAGAACCGGGCGTGCTCTCGAGCATCTCCACAACCTCGCGCTGGGGCGGGGAGTGCTCGTAGAGCAGGAGGAGGTCGGGCGCCCTGAAGTCGTCGTAGTCCAGATAGAGATCGCTTAAATGGTATCTCCGCTTGAACTGCTCCGGCCGGGTGGAGAAGACCTTGAGCCCGTCCCGGCCGGCCTGGTAGTGGAGGAGCCCCATGGTATCCTCTCCGCTCGAAGACTTCCCTCCCGCCACATACTCGCCGTGCGGGTCCACGATGAGGAGCCCGAACTTCCGGGCCTGCATACAGGATGCGCAGAAGACCTTCATGAAGTTGCTCTTTCCCATGCCGGTCGTCGCGAAGACGCCCATGTGCTGGCGCATCACCGGCGCGTGGAGCGCCACCCTGACGTCCTGTAAGACGTCCTGGCCGGTCTTCATCACGCCGACCTCGATCTCGCCCATCACCTGCGAGAGGAACGCAAAGTCGCGGGACTCCGGCAGTTCCACGCGGGAGAACTTTGCAGGGATCGTCCGGGGTTTCCGGAAGGCGCCGTCACCCCCGACGTACCCGAGCGGCATCGCCTCGACGAGGATGAAGACGTCCTCCCCTATCTCGTAGAAGTGCTCGGTGTGGGGACGGGTGTCCCATTTCGGGTCGGAGAAGTTGCAGTCGTGAAGGAGGTCGCTCACCTTGGCAAAGAACGTCAGCCCTTTGACGTCGTCTGTGATCTTTAAGATGTCCCCGAGGAAGAGTTCTTCGTCGTGCGGGACGGCAAACCGGTAGCTGAGTACCCGGTCCCCGATCAGACGGTATTTCGAGGCGTCGTCGCCGTCAATATCGATCAAATTCATCGTGGTAGTCTCCAAAGATGCCGGTGTAGTCGGCGAGGCTCATGCCGAGCAGATCCATGTCCCGGACGATGTCCCGGCGGACCTGGTCAACCGCGTCCCTTCCGATCTTCGTGGTGAGGTGGGCGTCGAGGAGCGGGTACGGGTAGCCCGTGACCCTCCCGTCGTCGGCAAAGAACGCGAGCGCCGAGAAGACCCGTTCGACGTTGTCCGGGCCGTAGTATTTCGGGATCTCCACCTTGAACGCCCGCTGTGCCCGCGGGTGCAGCCGCGTAACGTACTGCTCGCCCCGCTGCTTCCAGGGGCGTGCCTCCTGCCGATCGATGAGGCCCTCGGCGGCGGAGACGCAGAGATACCAGGGCTCACGGACGGAAAGTTCGCGAGCAAGCCCCTCTGCCGCCGGGATGATCGGGTGCCCCCCACCCCAGGTGAGCGACGTTCGTTTCGTCACCGCGGCGATGAGCACCCCCCGGAGGTTGCAGAGGTTCAAGAGTCTCTCGATGACCTCGTCATGGCTTGCATGGCGGACCTGGAGCGTGCCGTCGAGGACGATGAGGTCCCCGGTATCGAGTTCCGCGGCCATCTCCATCGCCGCCCAGTACTCGAGGGTGTCGCGTATGACGGCGGTGTTCCGGACCGGGTCGTCGTGGTCGAGGTGCACCTTCGGGGAGCAGTGAAAGCAGTCATAAAAGAGCGCATCGAAGTCCTCGTTCCCGGTTCCCGGGTTGACCGTAACGACGTAGAGGGGCGTCGTACGGTGGCAGAGGCGGGCACTGCCGGCATACGCGCTGACCGATGCCCGGACGGCGGCGATGGCGAAACTGCCTGCGTCGAGAATTATGGTGTTGCTCCCGTCCACCGCGCAGACTGCCCCGTCGAACTCGGGCCGGCAGCAGCGGTATGATGACGTATCAAACCCGCTGCACGCCGAAAACCGCTCGGGAAGGTCCTCGGGGGCGGACTCCCGGATCCTTCCGGCGACCCGCCGGATGGCGTCCTGGTAAAAGGTCTTCCGGTCCATCATTCGAACTCCCGGACGCGGCTTGCCTGGTCCGCCCCCATCTCGACCATGAGCGTCGTCGAGAACTCATCCTGGACCTCGGTGATATGGGATATGAGGAGAATCTGGGGGAAATGAGCCTCCTGGGTCCGGAGCGCCCGCAGGAGGTTATTACGCCGCCCTTCATCCTGGCTCCCGAAGATCTCGTCGAAGATCAGGAACGTGGAGTCGTGCACCCCGTTCACCTCGGCAAGGAACCGGGAGAGGGCGACGCGGAGGGCGATCGCTATATCGTCCTGCTCTCCCCCGCTGAACCGGTCGGCCGGGTAGTCGTCCCCCATATCGTGGACGAGGACGGTGAAGTCGTCGTCGAGCATCACGGTGCTGTACCTCCCGTCGGTGATCTCCGCAAGCACCCTCCCGGCCTCCTCCTCGATCCGGTCCCTGACCACCTGCAGGAGGTAGTCGGTGTAGTCCCTGATGAGGGAACGGGTGAGTTTCAGGCGCCCTATCTCCTCGGTGAGCGCCTCCTGCTGCCGGAGGAGGGCATCCGCACGGGAGAGCCTCCCGGCCGCTTCCTCGATATCGGCCGAGAGACTGCTTATGCGGGCAGTGATCGCAAACTTCCGCTCCCGTGAGGCCAGGAGGTCCCCCTCACGATTCGCGAGCGCCTCTTCTACCGCTGCAACCTGCCGTTCGTCGAAATCAAGGCCATTCAAGGCTTTTTTGACCCGGAGCCGTTCGGCCTCCCGGCTCGCGAGGAGGTCCTGCTTTGCCTTGAGCGCCCCGGCGAGCCTCGGGACCTCCTCGAGGCGGACCCTGAGTTCCAGCGCCTTCCGGTGGGCTGCTTCGGCGCGGCTGCACTCTTCGCCGAGGCGCGCGAACCTCTCCGGGTCGAACGCGAGGCGGGCGAGTTCGCCCGTGGCGATCCGCAGCCTCTCGCGGAGCCCGTCGGCCCTGGCGGCAACGGCTCTGTGCTCCTCCTCGATGGCCGGTCTCCGCGCAAGGCGGGCCTGCGCCTCCGTGTATGCCCGATAGGATGCCTCAAGCCCCTCCGCATCCGCCTCGAGGCGCTGCCGGACCTCCGGGTCGAACCCGAGCCGGGAGATCTTCGCCTCGATCTCTTCTTTGCGGGCGAGGTACCCCTCGACCTCGCCGATGAGCCGCCGCCGCTCCTCCTGGAGGGCGGGGAGGCGGCTGCATGCGCCCCGGAGGGTGTCGGCCGCCGTCCGCTTCTCCTCGAGGTCCCGGATCCGTTCCCTGAGGGCGGCATGCGCCGCCGGGTCGTACCCGCCCATGCCGAGCGCCCGGACCGCGGCACGGTGCTCGGCGGCCTCGGCCTGCCACCGTTGCACGACACCCGCGCTCTGCTCGTACCGGGTCGAGTAGAGGGCGTGCTGCTCCTTTAAGCGCCGGTAGACGGTGAGCTGTCCCTGGAGGTCGACGAGCTCGGCGGCGAGGCCCCGGTGGTCGGCGGTCGCCCGCGCATGCTCGTGCTCGAGGTCCGCAAGCGTCGCCTGCATCGATACGGTAGCGGCGGCAAGGTTGTCGACCAGCTCCTCGTAGTGGTCGCCGAGGCTCTGGTGGCACGTCGGGCAGGCCCCTTCCGGGCCCGCGGCGAGGATCTCCGCCCGGTCTCCGGCGAGCCGCCGGATCTCCTCGCGGAGCGCCTCCTGGCGTTCGGCGCACGCGCTGATCCGCGAGGTCAGGTACTCCTTCCGGCTCTCCGCCGACTCGATCCCTTCCTCGAGGGAGTCCATTCCGGCAAGTTGCCGGGCAAGGCCGGCAATCTCGCTCTCGAGCAGGCTCATCTCTTCGGAAGCGGCGTCGATCTCCCGCAGGCACCGCCCTTTCTGCCGGGCGTGCTCCTGGGCCCGGAGGAGCACCTCCTCGCGGGCGCGGAGGGTCTCGTAGTCGCCGGTCTCCTCTTCGAGCGCACGGAGGCGCCGGGTCTTCTCCTCGATCTCCTCAATCTCGGTCCGGTTCTCCCTGACCCGCAGCTCCGTCTGGGCGAACCGCTCGTCCATGCGGGCGAGTTCTTCACGGAGAGCGTCGTATTCCGGCTGGAGTGCTTTCATCGCAGCGATGCGGTCGCGGAGGGCCTGCCACTCCGCGACTTCGCGGGTAAGGCCGCTAACAGCCCGCTCGTCCTCTGCAAGCGCGGCGAGTTCGGCCTCGATCTTCGCGCGTCGTTCGCCGTACCCCCGGACCTGCTCCTCCGCACCGTTCGCTTCGAGAACCAGGCGGTCGGCGCGGGCCTTCTCCTCTGCAAGCGCGGCCACCTCCGCCTTCAGGGACTCGTAGCGGTCGGCAAGGAGGGCGAGCTCTTCGAGTTCCGCCTGCAGCCGCTGCCGTTCTGCGATCTCTGCCTCCCCCTCCCGGCACTCGCTCTGGAGCCGCTCGATCTCAGCCGCGAGCACCTTCTCTTCCCGTGCGAGGTGCAGGTAACGGTCGCGGACGGAGAGCAGCCGGTCGCGCTCCTGCCGCGCACGATCGAGCGCTTCGCCGGCGCTCTTCTCGGCGGCCACGGCCTTCTCCGCATCATCCTCCGCACCGGCAAGCCCTGCGCGGAGCGCCGCAAGGCGGTTTCGAATCCCGTCGGCATTCAACTCCTGGAGCCGGCCGGAGAGTTCGCGGGAAGCACCTTCTTGGGCGTCTATGACCTGTTTGAGGCCTTCCATGCTGTCTTTCTTGAGATAGTCGATGCCCAGCACCTGCATGAACCAGTCCTTCCGGGACCCGGCCCGGCTCTCGATCAGGGCGAGGAGTTCCTTCTGCCCGGAGTAGATGGTGTTCCGGAAGTCGCCCGGGCCCATGCCCACGATCCGCTGCACCTCCTCTCCTACCTTCTGGACGCTGTTTGCGAGGAGTCTCTGGTTCAGGTAGAGGTTTGCCTCGTGGAGGGTCGAGGAGGGGCGGCGTTTGAACCTGCGGACGACGGCGTAGTCGTTGCCGGCGACCCGGAAGTCCAGGCGGACCTCGCAGACGTCCTGTGGGCCGGCAAAGGAACTGACGATGTAGTTTCCGTCGAGCCCGGTCCCCTGGAGGCCATAGAGGGCGAAGAGGATCGCGGCGACGATGCTGCTCTTGCCGGTCCCGTTGTTCCCGACGATGCCCGTGATGCCGTCCTGGAAGGCGATCTCCTGATCACGGAACCGCTTGAAGTTCCGCATCCGGAGTTTATTCAGCAGCACGCTCTCCCTCTTTATGGCGTGCGATGGCCGACCGGAGGACCGCCGTCCCGGTCCTCTTCACGAACTCTTCCTCGCCGGGGGCAAGGTGCTCCCGCTCCACGAAACGCTCGAACTCACCGATGTAGTCCAGACCGACGAGTGAGTCTTCGCAGAAGATCCGGGACGGATCGTCGGCGGTTATCACCTGCAGTTTGAGGTCCAGCACTTGAGCCCGGACGTCCGCGAGCGCCTTCTGGTCAAGTGCGCGGAGCGTCTCGCGCCGTATTCCATCGAGCGTGACCCGGCAGATCGCGCGGTCGATCCGCTCACCTGCGGTACCGGCCGCGTCGAGGATGCCCTCCACGACCTCACGGGCCGAGAGGCCGTCGCAATTGATCCGGCCGAGGCTGATCATGGGGGTGCGCGGGAGGTCGATCTGCTCGACCTCCCCGGACTCGAGGTCCACGGCGAGGCCGCCCTTCTTCTCCGCGATCTCTCCGTAGTTGCAGTACTCAAGTGACCCGCTGTACCAGGCGTTGTCGGCGACCTGCACCTGGCCGTGGAAGTGGCCGAGAGCGATGTAGTCGAACCGGTCCGAGAGGATCGTCGTGTCCAGTTCGTGCTCGGCGACGGTGTGCAACCGCCGGTCCTTCAGGATGCTCGCAAGGCCGTGGGTGACAAGCACGTCTGTGCCGCCGGAGTACTCGACCTCCGCAAATGCCGTCCGGTACCCTTCGGGGAGGAGCATATTCGGTATCAGGTGAAAGACGGTGTCCCCCAGTTCGACCCGCCGATAGCGGTTGTTGTGAGCGACGTAGAGGTCGCCTGCAGCGTAGCCTCCCCTCTCAAGCACCTCAAACGGCGATGCCGTATACCGGGTCTTGGCCATGCTGTGGTTGCCCGCAACCACGAGCACCGGGATCCCCGCGTCCCGCAGGCGGGAGAGGGCGTCGAGCGCCGTCGTGTAGGCGCGGGTCTTCGGTTTGACCTGGTGGAAGAGGTCGCCTGCATGGACGAGCGCGTCGGGACGCATCGCGATGATCCGGTCAACAGAGGCAAGGAAGTTGTCGTAAATGAACTGTTCGCGCAGGTTCATCCCGGTCTCCGGATCTACTCGGTTAAAAGCCGACAATCCGAGATGCGTGTCTGCTAAATGAACGATCTTCATGCCCACTAAATCTCCATGTCCCTAGAGTATAAATGCCTGTTCAGCGCGGTGTGAAAGTGTGCGGCATAGGCTCAGTGCCCGAAACACGCGTAACCTAATATATCCTCACTGATATTTGTATGGTGATCTCGTGTCAAAAAGAGCCGTTGATGCAGTTTTTCAGGCACTTTTCCTCCTCTCCGACCTCCGATTCCTGCTCCGGGAGACCGCTCCCGGGCATGACCTGGATGAAGCGCAACGGGAGCGCGCCGCAACCACTCTTGAGAAGGTGAGACGGCAGGTTACAATCCTTGAAGAGGAGTTGATCCGGTGAAGTGCGCGGTCAATATCGAGTCCCGCGATGTTGAGGAGATGTACATCAACATCGACCCCATTCAGGCGGGCGGGCGGCTCACCGCCGAAGCCATGAGAGCGGCGATATCCTTTGGTGACGGCTACTCGGTCTGCGATAACTGTCGGAGCCCCTTCAGGCTCGATTACATTAAAAATCCCCCCATCGCGCAGTTCCATGCCGACCTCGCCGCGTGGCTGCATATGGACACCGCGCGGGTGGTCCCCGGAGCGCGCCGGGGGTTCCAGGCGGTCGCGAGCACATACGTGGAGAAAGGCGATCCGGTCATCGTGACGGCGCTCGCTCACTACACCGAGTTCATGGCGGTCGAGGAAGCGGGCGGGATTCCGCTCGAGATCCAGAAGGACGAGAAGAACCACATCACCCCCGATGCCGCGGCAGAGAAGATCGAGGCGGTGATCCGGGAGTTCTCGAAGACGCCGCCCCTGCTCTTCGTCGACCACGTCGACTACCAGTTCGGGAACGTCCACGACG
>OFEK01001776.1_pt1 | contig 13342 bp, 11 predicted proteins | sample 1521131 | NCBI WGS metagenome assembly OFEK01 (sample SAMN05720209, study PRJEB24109) | activated sludge metagenome | isolation source: Anaerobic digester | place: China | collected 2015-12-16
CTTGTTTTAGAGTCTTTTGGGTCAACTCCCGTCATTATGCCCAGGCAAATGGCCGCGTCACGCACGGTTCGCGCCATCGGCCCGGGAGTATCCTGCGTGAAGGAAATGGGAATAATACCCGACCGGCTGACTAGACCCACTGTGGGCTTGATACCTACAATACCGTTGTTATTCGCAGGGCAGACAATGGAGCCGTCCGTTTCCGTACCAATAGCAATAACGGTGAGGTTGGCAGAAACGGCTACTCCCGATCCGGAGCTTGAGCCGCAGGGATTCCGGGTAAGGTCGTACGGGTTTTTTGTTTGCCCACCCAGCGCACTCCACCCGCTGGAAGAATAGCTGCTGTGGAAGTTGGCCCACTCGCTCAGGTTGGTTTTCCCGATAATAACTGCTCCCGCCTCGCGCAGTTTCCTCGTGACCCAGGCATCCTGCAATGGGAAAGAGTTTTTCATAATGACCGAGCCGGCAGTGTTGGGCATCTTATCGTGCGTATCGATATTATCTTTCAGCAATACCGGAATGCCGTGCATTGCCCCGCGGCTTTTTCCTTGCCTTAACTCTTCATCGAGGCTTGCAGCGATTTCCAGTGCATCGGGATTGACCCTGATTACCGCATTCAACGCCGGTCCGTTCTTGTCAATGGCTTCAATCCGGTCGAGGTACGCTTGCGTAATTCCCACGATGGTAAATTTTCCGGTCTTGTATCCTTGCTGAAGATCGGCAATGGTTATTTCTTCCAAATCAATTTTTGGATCCTTTTCTGCCAGACTGTTACAGCCCATCAGCCCCATCAGCAGAAAACTAAAAAATACGTTTTTCAAGCCGGAACGAAGTGTTTTCATAACGGATTCCCTTTCTTTTTTCAAAGGTAGTTTGTTTACGCATAATGAACAAACCCGTAGGATGTATGTTTTTATTGTTGCTGTAAACAATTTTAATTGCCGTGGTATGAGGGAAGAGTGAGCATCCTCTGCAAAGAATGTTTTTCTTATATGCCGGAGTTGTATTATGCCTGAAGAAGTAACAACACAAAGAAAGATTTTTGGATTTTCTTCCAATGTATTTTACGCGGGGATAGTCAGTTTTTTAACGGATACATCCACGAAAATGGTCTATTCCGTCGTACCGATGTTTTTAATGTCCATCGGCGTGTCCAAAACAAGCCTTTCGCTGATCGAAGGAGTGGCGGAGAGCACGGCTTCCCTGTTGAAAGCGTTTTCAGGATACTGGAGCGATAAGATAGGTAGAAACAAGCCTTTCATGGTAATCGGCTATGGATTGTCTTCACTCATCTTGCCGCTTTACGCTACCGTTGTCACCCCATTGCAGATGTTGCTTTTTCGGTTTGCCGAGCGTGTAGGAAAAGGAATTCGATCTGCTCCGCGGGATAGCCTTGTAGCGGGGTCGACAGAAAAAAACGAAACGGGGAAAAGTTTCGGTTTACACAAAGCCATGGACAACAGTGGAGCGATTCTTGGGCCTTTGCTGGCTTTTTTACTTCTTTCCCTTAAGCCCGACAGCTACCGGTTTATTTTTTTACTTGCAGCCTTACCGGGATTCTTGGGCATGGTGGTACTGATTTTAGGAATCAAAGAAGCGGGAAAAAAGAAAGAGAGCTTGATACAAAGATTTAAGTTCAGGGACTTTCCTAAACGTTTTTATCTGTTCCTTGCTATAATTTTTATTTTCACGTTGGGAAATTCCACCGATGCACTTCTCATGGTAAAAGCCAATGAGGTGGGTGTTAAAGTTACTTTCATCCCGTTGGTCTACCTGATTTCAAGTGTTGTGTCAGTGGTACTGGCCATTCCGTTCGGTGTACTGTCGGATAGAATCGGCCGAGAAAAACTGCTTGTCGCGGGTTTTCTGATTTATGCCGGGGTCTATTTTGGATTTGGATTTACCCGAAACATAGACACCATTGTTATCCTGTTTGCTCTTTATGGAGTTTATTCGGCTTCAACCGACGGAGTGCAGAAAGCACTTATTTCGGACCTGACAGCTAAAAATAAAAAAGGCACAGGATTGGGAATATACCATGCTTTGATCGGAATAACGTTGTTGCCGGCAAGTCTGATTGCAGGAACACTATACGACAAAATCAACTCGAGCATACCGTTTTATTTTGGATCGGCCACCGCTGTTTTGTCTGCCTTGTTGATGATGGTATTTGTGATCACAGGGCCAAAGAAACGGGAAGGGCAGGAACTTTGTCCTCTTCCCGCTTCATAAAGACTCCTTTTATTTTTGGTAATCGTAAAAACCGGTTCCGGTTTTTCTTCCCAGTAGGTTGGCGCGGACCATTTTGCGCAACAACGGATGCGGGCGGTATTTGTCGTCGCCAAACTCGTGGTGTAACACCTCCAGGATAGCCAGACAAACATCCAACCCGATTAAATCGGCCAGTGCCAGCGGGCCGATGGGGTGGCCGGCACCCAGCTTCATGGCCTCATCGATCTCTTCTTTCGAGGCAACACCTTCGGCCAGCGCGCCGATGCCCTCGTTTATCATGGGTATAAGCAGCCGGTTTACCAAAAATCCGGGCGCTTCATTTACAGTTACGGGCACTTTACCGATGTTTTTTGCGATGCCCGATACACTGTCGAAAACGCTGTCTGCCGTGAGCTGTCCCCGGATCACTTCCACGAGCTTGAGCACCGGAACGGGATTGAAGAAGTGCATGCCGATCACTTTTTCTGGGCGTCTGGTACATGCAGCAATCTCGGTGATGGAAAGCGATGATGAGTTGGTCGCCAGGATGGTGCCGGGCGGACAGGTTTCATCCAATTCCCGGAATACCTTCTTTTTCAGTTCTATATTTTCGGCAATGGCCTCTACGATCAGGCCGCAATCGTTAAAGTCTTCGTACGACAATGTGGTGGCGATGCGAGCGAGAATCTGCTGTTTGTCAGCTTCGTTCAGTTTCTCTTTCGCTACCAGCCGCGACAAACTGTTGTCGATGTTTTCCACTGCTTTCTGCAGCAGTTCGTCCGACAGGTCTTTCATGACCACGGGATATCCTCCCTGTGCAAACGTCTGTGCAATTCCGTTGCCCATCGTTCCGGTACCTATAACTCCTATTTTCATGTGTTCGTATGTAGCTAATTTACATTCTCGTTTAAGCTTATTTCCCTCTAAATTCCGTTTTCTGTTTCTTTAAGAACGCGCTCATCCCGTTTTTCTGGTCTTCGGTTTCAAAGCATTGGGCAAAGAGCTCCGTTTCAAGCTCGATCCCTTCGGAAACGGGAAGATCCCAGCCGTTGTTGATAGCCACTTTCGATTTTTGGACGGCCAATGGTGCTTGTCCGGCTATGGTAGAGGCTAGGGAACGGACTTCTTCCATCAGTGCTTCCGGTGCCACAACCCGGTTTACCAACCCGATCGCCGATGCCTCTTCTGCGGTTACTGCCTTTCCGGTAAAGATAAGTTCCTTGGCTTTTGCCAACCCCACAAGCCTTGCTAGACGCAGCGTTCCCGAAAATCCGGGTGTGATGCCCAGTCCTACCTCAGGCTGCCCGAACGTAGCTTTTTCCGATGCAATGCGGATATCACACGCCAGTGCCAGTTCACAACCTCCACCTAGGGCAAAGCCGTTTACAGCGGCAATGACGGGTTGAGGACAAGCCTCTATCTTCCTGAAAACCGATGAGCCCTTTTTCCCAAAGGCCTTTGCTTCTTCGTAATTCATGCCGGACATTTCCTGAATGTTGGCTCCTGCAACAAACGCACGGCCGGCTCCAGTGAGAATAATCACGCGGATTTCCTTGTCGTTCGCCAGCTTGTCAAAAACGGTGTCCAGTTCCTGCAGCATCTGTCCGTTGATGGCGTTTAATGTTTTCGGTTCGTTAATGATTACCGTAGCCAGGTGGTTATCCCGTTGAACAATTATTTTCTTTTCTTCCATACTTAGAAACTGTTTTGAATTTTATATTTCATTTTTATTAGGTATTTTCTCGCTATGGCAAAGTCCAAACAAGTTTGGCTTTTCTCATTAGCTTAACGAAAATGTTCTATTTATTTATACTTTCTTCATGCTGTTTTTGCTCTTTTTCGCGTCCAAAACCATCCAAAAATAGGCATAAAACAGGACATGAAAAAACAGTTTCTCAATACTTCTTAATTATGATCGCCGTTCCCATTCCTCCGCCTATGCAGAGCGATGCCAGACCGTATATTTTGTCATACATTTTCAGTGCGTGAACCAGCGAAACCAGGATGCGGTTGCCCGACGCGCCGATAGGGTGTCCCAAGGCAATCGCACCACCGTGGATATTGCATCGTTCGTTTATCCACTCGCGTGAGACGCCGTGCTTATCGCACAACCTCTCTATTACACCGATGGATTGGGCTGCGAAAGCTTCATTCAGCTCAATAATTTCCATCTCGGAAAGTTTCATGCCTGCACGGTGTAATGCCTTGTTGATAGCAGGAACAGGCCCCAGGCCCATTACTTCTGGGGCGACGCCGCTTTCGCCGGCGGCTATGATCTCGGCCAGAGGTTTCAATCCGTACTGGGCTACGGCTTCTTCACCGGCCAGCATTACGAAAGATGCCCCGTCATTAATTCCCGATGCGTTTCCGGCCGTTACCGTTCCCTCTTTTTTAAAAGCCGGCCGCAGTGCCGCCAGCTTTTCGGGTGTGCTTGTCCGGTTCGGGAATTCATCTTTGTCGAACACGGTAGTTTCTTTTCGCGTAACAATCTCCACAGGGACAATCTCCTCTTTAAACTTATCATTATCCACGGCGGCAATGGCTTTCTGCTGTGAATGGTAGGCAAAGGCATCCTGTGCCTCACGGGAAATACCGAATTTTTCAGCAACATTTTCTGCAGTAATTCCCATGTGATAATTGTTGAAAACATCGGTAAGCCCATCGTTCACCATGTGATCGACAGCCTGGATACTGCCCATTTTAATGCCGTTGCGCACCGATGAAGGCAGGATAAATCCGGCATCCGACATATTTTCAACTCCTCCCGCAATGATTACCGATGCTGTGCCACTTCGGATTTCCGAGACGGCATTCATCACCGCTTTCATTCCGCTACCGCACACCATGTTGACACTATAGGCTGGGACTTCGGCGGGAATGCCTGCGTACATGGCACACTGACGGGCCACACCCTGTCCTTGTCCGGCAGATAAGACGTTTCCGACAATGACGGAATCGATTTTTGAACTTTCCATACCGGTTTCTTCCAGCATGGCTTTGATGACAATAGCACCCAACTGTCCCGGTTTAATGGCGGACAGGCTACCCATAAACTTCCCTATAGGGGTGCGTTTGGCGGATACGATAAAGATTTTTTCCATATTTTTTATTTTATAGGTCACGCATTAATTTCAGGTTTTCACTGAAGAGCAACGTGGCTTCAGTTGCTGCTTGCACGTCTTCTGCGGTATATTCGGGATGGATCTCGGTAACGAGCAGGCCGTTTCCGGTAACCTCGATCACGCACATCTCCGTGACAATCATATCTACCTGCCCTTTTGCAGTGAGGGGAAGCGTACATAGCTTCATGATTTTGGGATTTCCTTTTGCCGTGTGTTCCATCGCCAAAATCACCTTGCGGGTCCCGGTCAACAGATCCATAGCTCCACCCATACCGGGAACCATCTTGCCGGGGATGTTCCAGTTGGCCAGGTTGCCTTCTTCATCTACCTGTAACGCGCCCAGCACACTCACGTCGACATGCCCTCCACGAATGATGGCAAACGATGTGGCGCTGTCAAAGCATGCCGCTCCCGGTTCGGGCAAAACGGGAGCTCCTCCTGCATTGGTGAAATGCGGGTCTTCCTCCCCCGGGGCAGGAGTCCTCCCCATGCCGATCATCCCGTTTTCCGATTGTAGCACCACGTGCACTCCGGGCTTCAAATAATTGGGGACCCACGTGGGTATTCCAATTCCCAGGTTAACCACGTCATTGTCTTTCAATTCGAGCGCAACGCGACGGGCGATAACTTCCCTGATTTGGTTTTTGTCCATAGCTACAATTGGTTTTTATTCATTCTCCTATCCATTTCCTGTGCAATAAACGACGCCACGTCATCGGCATACGTGTTCATCCCGAATCCGGCATCGTAACCGAGCTCTTTGGCCAGCTCGTGTGAAATGCGGGGCCCTCCGGCACAAAGGATGATCTTTTCGCGTAATCCTTCGGCTTCGAGCATTTCCACCAGCTCGACCATATTCTTTATGTGTACGTCTTTCTGAGTAACGGTCTGGGATACCAACAGCGCATCTGCATTCTTTTCGATACCTTTGGCAATAAGTTCTTCGTTAAGCACCTGGCTTCCCATATTCACGGCTTCGAACATGCCGTATCTTTCCAGGCCGAATCTTCCGGCAAACCCTTTCATGTTCATGATGGCATCGATACCGACGGTATGTGCATCGCTTCCGGTACTTGCTCCGACCACCACTATTTTCCTGCCTATATGCTCCCGGATAAACGTATCGGTTTGAGAAATATCCCATTTCACGGAGGATACTTTGGGTACGTGGACCTGCGTGTAATCGATGCTCCCGGTATAGCTCCCGTAACAGTTGAAAAACGTAAATCCTTCTTTCAATTCTTGATAATAAACAACTTGAGGGTTGTCGAATCCCATTTTTCGCAACAATTGCCGGGCGGCTTCAACAGCTTCGTCTCCGGCAGGAACGGGCAGGGTGAAACTCAGCTGTGTCTTGCCGTCGTTCATCGTGTCGCCGTAAGGTTTTATCCGGGTCAGGTCCAACGTCTGGTCGAAATCGCAGGGGCGGGTCTTGTACAGTCCTTCGCTCATAATTTATCGGGTTTGGGGTTCATTAAGTCAATAAACGGATTGTAATATTGCGTTCCTTTCACCGATACGCCGTCCAATCCTTTTCCACCGTTCTTGGCACGTTTTATATTGCCAAAAATACCTTTTTCCAGTGCATTGAAGAGCCCTCCCTCCTGAAGTTCCTCGAGCAATGCGATGGTATTGTCCAACACCTCCCTGGCTCTTTTTTGGATGATTCCGCCCGCTTTAAACTCCACTTCATCGCCAAGGTTACGCATATTGTTGAAGATGTATCGGGCATTTTCTATGGATAGGTAGCGGTCGCTCATGAAGGGTGTGTGAACGGCTTCGGTGGGCATCCCCAGCAGCTGAATTCCTTGCGATGTCCAAACGCCGATCATATTGAAAAGCGCGTCCTGCAGGTGCCCCTTGAAAATGTTCCCCGTCATGAATTTTGTGGGCGGCATGTATTTCAGTGGCGCCTTGGGGAATACTTCGCGGGTCAACTGTGCTTGTGCGAGTTCGAAAAGGAACCCGTTCTCGAGATCGGGATCCATTTCAAAAGCGTGCCCCAGCCCCATTTGCTCTTCGGGAAGGCCGGCAAGCAGGGCCAGCTGTTCATTAATCAGGTCTGATGCCAGCACGGTATGCGCCTCTTCCACGGCATCGGCAGTGGTGAGGTAGTTGTCTTCTCCGGTGTTGATGGTGACACCTGCAAACCCGTTGATGACACGCGACATAAACTGGTCGACCATCGTACGCTGCATGTTGATGTCGCGGAAAAGGATGCCGTAAAGCGCGTCGTTAAGCATTACGTCCAGTCCTTCCAGGGCTCCCATCGCGGCAATTTCGGGCATACACAATCCGGAACAATAGTTGCACAAACGGATGTATCTTCCGATCTCTTCACCCACGTTGTCAAGCGCACGGCGCATGATGCGGAAATTTTCCTGCGTGGCGTACGTTCCGCCGAACCCTTCGGTGGTAGCACCATAAGGCACATAATCGAGCAGGCTTTGCCCCGTGGTGCGAATAACGGCGATAATGTCTGCCCCCTGCCTTGCGGCGGCTTCGGCTTGCACCACATCTTCGTAGATGTTGCCGGTTGCCACTATCACATAAAGGTACGGACGGCTTCCTTCGCCGATGGTCTCGAGATAACGTTCCCTTTTTTTCCGTCTCTCCGCTATTTGACGGATGCTTGTATCGACAAACGGTTGCAATGCACGGGCGATCTCTTCTTTAGAGCGAAACGGAAAAGCCGTGATATCCAAGCTCTCCGAAGCCACCCGTTCAGCAATTTGCTGCGGCGGCAGCTCCGTTTCGATAACCGCGTTGGCCAAAAAGAAAAGAACACCCTGCTCCAATACATTCTTTCTTTTCAGATCGTCTACCAGCACGTTCGGATACGGTACCCCGGCATCGTCGATATCGTCTATTCCTACTAAACGGCAGAGTGTCCGCTCAACGGCCACCGTGGTGTAATTGTCGGCAAAAGAATGCACGTCGGCAGCAATACTGCCGGCAATTTCGCGTGCGTATTTTACTTTCTTGAAATCTATCCCCAGTTTACTTCTGACCATACCTATTCAATATATTTTTTTATCCGTTCTAAAATAGTTTCATTAACACCAATTATCTCCGCAATTTTCAATGCTTCGTGCGGCACTTCCTTTTCCGCGGTTTCTTCCAGCGAATAGTCGATGAAAGAGTTGATGTTGGCGACGGTTATTTTTTCGTTGTTTCTGTTTTCTGTAAATCCTTTCACGCGCAGTTTCCGGCAGGGTATACCGATGCTGTAGTGTGTGGTGATAAGCGATTGCACGTTGTGTTGAATGAAGAAGTCGAGTATCCCGCACACTATGGCAGCGCCTTCTGCCGGATTGGTGGTACGGGCCGGTTCATCAATAAGTACAAGTTGTTTAACTTGTTGATTTGTGTTGTCGATAGCGGTGTTCAGGCGAAGCATTTCGGCAGCAAAAGAAGAGAGTCCCTTAAGTTCGTCCTCGCTGTCACCCACGCTGATAACAATTTGTTCTACAGGCACAACGGTTGCCGATTGGGCCGCAACGTAAAACCCGAACTGCATCATTGTTTGTGCCAGGGCCACGCTTTTCAGCAGAACGCTCTTGCCCGACATGTTGGCTCCGGTAATCACGGTGGGTTGCATCGGGACAGTGATATCCACCGGCTGAAAATCCTTGTGTTGCCCCCGCAACAAGTTCCGGATTTCAGGATGGAACAGTGCAGTGTATGCGGTTCTCTGGTCGTCGACGGTTGGCCTGCATAATCCTGATTCTTTTACCTGAAGGGCTTTGGCAAACACAACATCAAGCCGGGCAATTTCGTGCAAGGCTTTCGACAAGGCTGGAGCGTGCGGAAAAAGCTGTTGTACAAGGTCTTTTCGGATCTTATCCTCGAGCAGTTGCGCCTGTAAACGAACCGGCTCTGTTTCCTGTTCGTCACACTCTTGCCCCGACATCCTGCTTAATTGAGTACGCAGCGCTGCCAGGGCCGGTGAATAACGGTCGTACACGTAAAAGTGAGGAATTCGTTTTTTTTCCGGGTCGAGGATATCGATAATTTTTCCGAGAACAGGGATAGCTGCAAAAGAAATTTTCAATTGTCCGGCAAGTTCGCGCACGGATTCTGCAAGCAGGGCGAAATGTTTTATTTCGAACAGTTCAATATCGGTCAATGTGTTTTTGGTTGAGAGGAGTCTTACGGTCCCTGAAATGTCGCGTAACTGCGTCAGCCTCGAAAAGAGCACCGACAGTAGTCTCTCGTTCTCCGTTGTGTTGACGATGTTGAAAGCCGTTTCAGTTTCATCCATAGCTGTTTCAATATCGTTTCGGTTTGTCAGGAACGGCAAAGAAAACAGCTCCTTTCTTCCGGCGGGAGAAAGAATGTTCAGCGAGTTTAGGATATAACCGAATCCGCTGATTTGCTGTATGGCTTGTCTTATGGTCAAAATTCTTGGTTGCTGTCCGTTGGATGAATTATTCTTTTCACATCATATACCGGCACATTCAGTGCTTTGTTCATTTCCCGTTGAAGCGAGTCGGGATCGAGCCAAAAGCCGCTGGGCGATAATGGATTTACCGTCACGGCAATGAGCTTGCTTCGTACGACACTCTTCATCGAATTTCCACTTTTCAGGAATGCGTTGAATTCTTTTTGCGAGACAAATAATTTTGTGAAATCGCTCACCATCAGTTCAACATTCCTGTTCTGTAACCGCAGTATTGAAAGCAGCTTATCGCTTACGGCTCCCGGTACGTATATTCGCGTACCAAACCGGAAAATATCCTTTTCCCTTTTATCGAGAAGGAATACCGAGGGTATTTCCAAATCGTGCACACGGCCATCGGCGTCTATCGCCCACATACCGCCTTTTAACGGTTGCAGTTCCCGAACAAGTTTCCCCTCAACGCACGGCAATTCGATCAGCTGCTGCACAAAGCGCGTTTCGCGCACCAACTGCGGGATGTTTGCCGAAAGTGACGCTCCCGTGGAAAGAATCATTGCCTCGGTAACAACAGGTGAGGCAAGACTCAGGCGCGACAGTGCACCGTCCACGATTGTGGTTTGAACGCCAAAACGGGCCATTCCATCGATAAGCTTCTTCATTCCTGCGGTGTCTGGTGGTCCGGAAAGGACAACTTTTCCCGGTAATTTGACACGTGCCGTTATCAATCTGCCTAATGCCGTTCGTACGTCGCCAACCTCCAAAATCTCCGATACAATTCTCCGTTCGGAATAGTGTTTCTCGGAGGTCACAAAAATCATTCCCTCGAACAGCGTTATTTCCGGCTTGGGTGTTAGCGTAACGCTGTCGGTGCGTTCTCCGTCTACACCGATCGAGGTCACTGCCACTTGCACGTTCTTCCTCTTCAGGCGATTTAGGACGTAGTTCAACGTTTCGGTTTTTCCCGTGTTTTTTTCGAGTCCTACGATCGAAACGCTGCGGTGGGATAATATGTCGTCGATAAAGGGCACTTCAGTGTCCGTTCCGTTTAAACCTGTTCAAGTCTTTGGGTTCCAGCGATAATTGCCGTCCCGAAAGTAACGCTGCCACACCTTCTTTTTTCTGTTTGGCGCATTCGGGGCAATGGCAATCTTCCTTGTAGTCTTCCGGCTCGGTGTACGCACTGATAACACCTTCGTAGTTGCGCACAATGACACGGTTGGGCGATTGCGAAATCATGTATGTGGGCATCACGGGGACCTTCCCTCCTCCGCCGGGTGCATCCACCACAAAGGTGGGTACGAGGTAACCGGAAGTATGCCCCCGCAGGTTTTCAATGATTTCAATGCCTTTTGAAATCGGCGTGCGGAAGTGGCCGATTCCTTTTGACTGGTCGCAAATATAGATGTAATATGGCCGTACACGAATGCGCCCCAGGCCGTGTACGAGTTCACGCATGACGTAAGTACAGTCGTTGATGCCGCGCAGCAGTACGGTTTGGTTGCCGAGGGGTACCCCGGCAGCAGAAAGCTTGTTGCAGGCTTCGGTGGCTTCAGGCGTGATTTCGTTGGGGTGGTTGAAATGTGTGTTGAGCCATATGGGATGGTATTTTTTTATCATCTCGCAGAGCTCATCCGTGATACGTTGCGGCATGACCACAGGCACGCGGGTTCCGAAACGAATGATTTCGACATGCGGAATGTCGCGCAAGCGCCTGAGGATATATTCTATCCTGTCGTCGCTCATCAATAGCGCGTCACCGCCAGAAAGGAGTACGTCGCGGATTTCCGGGGTCCTGGCAATGTAGTTGATGCAATTATCGATACGTTCGATGGGCGCGCCGGCATCCTTTTGCCCGGCAAATCGGCGGCGGGTGCAATGGCGGCAGTACATGGCACACATATCGGTGATGAGAAAAAGTACACGGTCGGGATACCGATGCGTGAGTCCGGGCACGGGAGAGTCGCCGTCTTCATGCAGGGGGTCGTCGAGGTCGCCACGGGAGATGTGCAGCTCATTAATAGTAGGAATCGCCTGCTTGCGGATGGGGCAATGCGGATCTTCCCTGTTTATCAAACTCAGGTAATAAGGCGTGATGGCCATCCGCAGTGTTTTTAGCGATTCGCGTACCCCTTCCTCTTCTTCCCGTGTCAGGCGGATATGTTGTTTCAGGGCTTCAAGTGATTCAATGCGGTTCTTCACTTGCCATTTCCAATCGTTCCATTGTTCGTCGGGAACGTGAGAAAAAAATTGGCGGATTGAAGTGCTCATGTTATTTATGATTTGCGTTATGCTTTGAGCGTTGGGCAAAGAGTAAAGAGCGGAGTATCCTTCACCCTTTGCTCATAGTTCTGCTAATTAGGCGTATAATTCCGTAAAGATATTCCGCAGTTTTTCCGACTCCCGGAGAAGTTGAAGCGTGATTTCGGCGTGTCCGCGGGTGTAACCGTTGCCCACGATCATGGTCACGTCACTGCCCACACCTTCGGCTCCGAGAGCCGCTTTCGTGAAACTGGTTGCCATAGAGAAGAAATAAACCACACCCGTATCTTTGGTGATAAGGATACTGGTCATTTCGGTATCGGGGATATTTACGTTGTTGATGGTGACGTCGACAAGTTGCCCGCTGGTGAGCGCTTCTATTTTTTCCAGAACGGCCACCGGTTGCGTGGCATCGGCCGGAAAGACGTGATCGCAAAAGCCGAGTGTGGTAAGCCGGTCGGTACTCTTTTGCGAATGGGTTATCCCTATAACTTTTCCAGTAATGCCGGCCCTTTTTTTGGCCTCGTAGCAGCAGAGCATTCCCGATTTTCCGCCGGCGCCGATAATCACCACCGTGTCTCCCGGTTTCACCAATTTGGCGGTTTGTGCAGGCGCCCCTGCAACGTCTAACGCCGAGAGGGCCAGCTTCTCGGGCAAGTCTGCAGGTATCCGGGCGTAGATTCCACTCTCGAAGAGGATGGCTTTCCCGTCGATATCTACCTGGTCCACTTCGTCGCGGATCTCCTTGATGTTGTCAATACGCAGCGGGGTAAGCGAGAGGGAAACCAGGGTGGCAATCTTGTCTCCAATTTTTAGGTCGGTCTTTCCGACGAGCGCATCCCCGATTCTTTCGACCGTTCCCAGCAACATCCCTCCCGAACCCGTCCACGGATTGCGGTGTTTACCCTGTGTGGCAACGATTTCGAACATGATTTCCTTTATCTTCTCGTGGTCGCCTCCGGCACGCGCCGAGATATCGGTAAACGATGCCGAGTCGATGTTGAGGGTCTGTACGTCGATGAGGATTTCGTTGTCGTAAATCTCATCCATGTTGTTGTCGATTTTGTTTGCCGGTTGCGGCAACACGCCTTTCGGCTCAATGACGCGGTGTGTGCCGTACTTGTTTCCTTTTTTCATGTGGTTATATTTGTTTTTAGGTTTGGGCCAGGAAGCAATCCTGTTGATTCTATTCGTGGTAATTTATTCCTGTTTACTCATAATGGGTTTAATCCCAGAATAGCTCGTGCTTCCGCAGGCGTGGCGATCTCCCGGTTCAGGAGTTTTGCCATTTGAACCACTTTATTTACGAGTTCACCGTTGGATTTTGCCAATACGCTGCGAGACAGGT
>OFEK01001780.1_pt1 | contig 13307 bp, 12 predicted proteins | sample 1521131 | NCBI WGS metagenome assembly OFEK01 (sample SAMN05720209, study PRJEB24109) | activated sludge metagenome | isolation source: Anaerobic digester | place: China | collected 2015-12-16
GATTTTGCTGGTAATACCTGTTTCCTGGAGCACCGCCATTACGGCCATGTCCATTTCAGTTTTTTTGAAATGCCCCGTATTAATCCGTGAGGTGCAGCTTGCGCGTTTGGAGATAATCCCCTGCACGTACCTGCAATAAATACAAACCCGGCGAGAACTCATCTACCGGTAGGCTCAGCTGTTGTGATCCTGCCTGTGTTGAGGGATAGGCATACTCCTTCACCGTCCTGCCACTCATATCCATGATACCCACCTTCACGTCCTGAGGCCGGGTCAGGTAATAAGCGAGGTGCATGACATCGGAGACCGGATTGGGGTAAACTTCCAGGTTTCGCAAAGCCTGCCAGTCATCGATACCACTGCTGCCACCGATGGTCCAAGCATGGATGGCCTCAGCGCCAAAATTGTCGCCTTCACCGATCACACCAGCATTGTTGTTAAGAAGCTGATAAACACCGTAGCCATTTCCACAACAAATGCCATCACCACCTGCATCCCGCAAGGTAAAAGTATAACACCCTTCCTCAGTGAATGTGAAGGTCTGCTGGATCAGTGCACCACTCTGGGAGTAAGGTCCTCCGGAATAAACAATATTACCCTGATCATCCTTAATATCCCAGGTTGTTTCCTGAGGTTTATTGTCGGTCATAAGTATAAATGTAACCTGCGCACCAACCTGAGAAGCAGCATAAAAGCTACGTACCAGGGTGTCATTCCTGGCATACAGATCTGGCTGGCCGTTAACACTGTGCAGATACAGCTTCAAATGGTTCTGAACGTCAAGGGTAATACTGGACTGTGGCAGTTCGATGTTGGCCTGCTCCAGAAAACCGAGGTTGCCTGTCCAGGTATGGGATTGCACCGGCCCGCCATTGAGACTGTAACGGACCTCAGCCGTTGTAACCGGCAGACTCCCCTGGTTGCGTATGGTAACCCAGGGCTTGAGCACATCCTGGCACCAGCTGGTGCCAACACCGCCCGAACGGCGCATGGCAAGATCTGTGGTATATGGAGGTACAATGTCCAATGTATCACTGTTGGCAGCCTGGTGTATTTCCCTGGAGGAGCGGTCCTGAACCCAGGCTACAACACCTAATTGATTGATATTATAAACGTTGGCGAGCTTCCATGATCCCTGATAAATGACATAATCACCCGCTGTCATGGATGATGGAAGGGCAGTTCCAATCGGACCAGGCAGCAGTTTCTTCATGACATGGTAAAAATTCTTTTCCAGATTTGTCCCTGGGGCCACTGTAAATTGAATCAGCTTCTCAATAACGGCTACCATGATCGTGAGGTTTCCGCTTACCGGTGCCGTTGCTTTGGCAATAAGCAGCACATGTATACTGTCCTGGGCCGGCGACAGCCAATGCTTAACCTGCAGGTCAAAAGGTGAACTGACAGCATAGCGGTTATTGATGGTGGTTGTATTCCATCCATTTGGGTGCCCTGCAAAGACATTTCCATCAATGACGGAATAGGGAACGCCGAAGCTGCCACCATAGAAGCTGACACGTGCGGCTACATCCTGAGGGTTGTGCAGGTTCATGGGGTCGTACCCAGGCCAGGATGTCTGGTATTTTACATAAGCAACCTTATCAGGATTTGCAGCCAGGATGGCCTGAACACCGGGATTGTAAGTAGCACAAGGGCCGCAGGAGGCCTGTGTGAAATGCTCCAGCAGCACCATGCGCTGGGTTTGGGCATATATCACTGAACTGGCGGCGATGAACAAAGCCGCAGCTAACGTAAGAATATGTTTCATTTCTCGTGTTGTTTCGATTAACGAACAAGCTGCATCTTAAATGTATGATCCTGGTCACCTGTACGAACACGAAGGATATACAAGCCACCGGGTAAGTCATTGGAAGGAAGTACCATGTGGTGACTGCCGGCCTGCTTAAAGCCGCCCTGAACAATCGCCACCTGCTTTCCAAGCAGGTTGTAAAGGGCCATTTCAACGGTCATGGCCTGCCGTAGCTCAACCCTGACCTGAGCGGCATCCTTGAATGGATTGGGATAGACTTCAATAACGCCATGGTCTGTTCTGTCTTCAATGCCGATGGAATTTCCAAGGTCAAACTCACTGATTTCCCTGTGTTTGAAAGTACCCCCCGTGATGAAATTCACATTGCTGGCGTCCGTCAGACGATAAAAACCGGTACCGGTGGCACAGCAGATGCCATCACCGCCGGCGTCGTTGATGGTAAATGTAAAGCAGCCGGTTGCAGGGAGATTGAATGTGTCACGATAGAATGTCTGTGCCTGGGCATAGGGCCCTCCACTATATAGTACGTTGTTATAGGCATCGGTAAGCTGCCAGGTAGTATGGGCAGGGAAGTTATCAGTCCGCAGTGTAAAGGTTACAACCTGGGTAGCAGTGGCGGCCTTCGGGATGCTACCACTGGCGGTATCGGAAGCCGGGAGTTCATCAGGTTGTCCATTAGGATTAGACGTATATACTCTGATCTGATTTGCATTTTGCACTGCGAACGCCAATTCTGGCAGGTTGATGGCAGCTTCGGCATAGAAGGGTAAGTTCCCTGTCCAATTATAGACCTGCACAGTTTCGTTGTTGGCCTGCATGTGGAACTCCAGCGTTTTCAGGGTATCTCCGCCAAGGTTCTTAATCGAGACAACCGGTGTCACCTTGCCCCAGCAACTGGATTTGGGAAGGTTTTCCATGCTCAGTACAGACACATCCCTGGTAAACATAGGCGCTGGTGGCAAAGGAGGGCTGTATTCTGCCTGATGAACAATTTTTGTCGCATTGTCCTGAACAAACCCAACAACTGCAAGTTCCTCAACATCATAAACATTGGCCAGTTTCCAGGCCTGCTGGATCACAACCGAATCTCCGACACCAAAGCTGGTTGGCAGCGGGGTGCCATCAGCCGAGGGCAGCATGCGTTTCATCACACTGTGAAACTCCTTCTCTCCATTTGTTCCCGGAGGATTGGCAAAGATGATTTTCTCTTCAACAACAACGATATGCCCAACCAGTGTTCCAGTGACGCTTTGTGCAGCTCTGACGGTCATTTTGACCCGGATGGAGTCTTTCAAAGGTGACAGGCTGTGTGAAATTTCAATGAAAAAGGGAGAAGGCATGGCATAGCGGGTGTTGATCGTACCGATATTCCAGTTGGCCGGATGTCCCCTGAAATAGCTCCCGTCAATCTGCGAATTGGGAACCCCGAAACTGGGAGGATAATAACTGACCCGGTTGGCCACCTGGGTTGGGTTGTGCTGGTTCATGGGATCGTATCCCGGCCATGAGGTCTGGTATTTTATAGAAGTAAGCTTGGTTGGATTGGCATTAATAATCGCTTGGACTGCCGGATTATAAGTAGCGCACGGACCGCAGGATGCCTGCGTGAAATGCTCAAGTAAAACTTTACGCTGGGTTTGCCCGGTTACCAGGAAAAATGAGGTGAGCAAGAGCACAAGCGTGAGGGTAAAGTTTTTTTTCATAGACATGATTTTTGCTTTTGTTAACGACGAAGAATACCCGGCCTCACCGGATAAGAACCTCCAAATATATCAAACAATCATGAGTCTAGATAGATGGGGGCATTAAAATCCAGGTCAACTGTGCGGATTTTTTCTGAACAGTATTTTCAGGCTGTCCATAGTAATCAGGGATTCATTATTTTTGTTGCTTATCTCTATTAATACATATTTCGATGAGAACGCTCTTTACCCTCTTTCTCTTTGCATTGACAGCATTTTATGCTTCTGCGCAAAGCCTGCAGGTGTCCGGCCCGAACGGAGTGCTAGCGCCCGATGCTGTGGTTACCGTGACTGCAAGTACAACCTCAACAGAGATTATTGCCCACCTGAAAGTGGCCAACATTGGCAATGATACCCTCATGGTATTATGTAAGAAGGAAGAGGTGAGCCTGGTGCCAGGGTCAGTGAACATGTTCTGCTGGACCCAATGCTACGGACCAGGAACTTATGTGTCTCCCGAGCCTCTGCGTTTTGATCCGGGGCATGTTGACAGCCTGAGTTTTTACGGGGAATACTACCACAATGGGAATTCCGGAACCAGTCGCATTGGTTATGTCTTTTTCAGCCAGGCCAACCCCAATGACTCTATCCGTGTATTCATCGATTACGTTACCCAATCTGCCGGAATTGCTGATTTGTTTACCTCCGGATCCTATCGCATTTCCAGCCCTTATCCAAACCCTGCAGCGCAGCAAAGCAGGATGGATTACATATTGCCCGCCGGCAGGACAGCCACACTGAGTGTGCATAACCTTCTCGGGAAAGTGATGATGAGGGAAATCCTTACCACTGAGCAGGGCAGCCTCGCCATCGATGTCATTCAGTGGCCGGAAGGTCTTTACTTCTGCACCCTGCATATCAATGGCGAAATGATCACCTCCCAGAAACTGGTGGTCTCCCGCTAATCCTGTTAGGAAACATCAAAATCTTCAAGCCTGTTTTGGCGGATATTCTCCGCTGAGCAAGGCTTATTCCAGTCCAAAAGCGCTCCGGATGGAATCTGTGTACTCTGTTTTCTCCCATGAAAACAGACATACCTTCTTGAAGTGGATGGTCTTCCCATTTTCAACCCTGCTGTAGGTATCGCCGTTCTGATAGAATACTTCAACCTCCACCTCTCTGGGGTCACGTCCAAAGTGCCCGTACCTTGCAGTTTCCTGGTAAATGGGATTCTGTAGTCCCAGCCGTTGAATGATCGAGAAGGGGCGCATATCCATGACACTTCCCATGATGTCAGCAATGCGGCCGTCGCTCATGAGGCTGCCATCAGCTTCCCTGGCTTTGGCGGTCCCGAAGGTATTGATAAACAGGCTCACGGGTTCAGCCACACCAATGGCATAAGCTACCTGAACCAGCACCTTCTCGGCAAGGCCTGCGGCTACCATGTTTTTGGCCATATGCCTTGCGGCATAGGCCGCGGAACGGTCCACCTTGGAAGGGTCTTTTCCAGAGAAAGCGCCACCGCCATGCGGACAACTTCCACCATAGGTGTCAACTATAATTTTGCGGCCGGTAAGTCCGGTGTCCCCATGCGGTCCTCCGATCACGAATTTACCCGTAGGATTGACCAGAAGGCTTTTATAGTTTTTAAGCAAGTCTTTTTTGTTATCCGGAAGGTTAGAGATCACCCTGGGAATCAGATAGGTGATGATGTCCTGCCGGATCTGTTCCTGTAGCCTTTCGTCAGCCTGCTTCTGGGTAGGATGATCGGAGTATGCTGCCGGATTGGCTTCATCATGCTGGGTTGATACTACGATCGTAGTGACCTCAACCGGCTGATGATTGTCGTCATACAAGACCGTAACCTGTGATTTTGAGTCAGGACGGAGATATGTCATCACCTTTCCCTCCTTACGGATGGCTGCCAGGTCCTGCACGAGACGGTGCGCCAGTTCGATGGGCAGTGGCATGAGATTATCTAGCTCAGTCGATGCATATCCAAACATCATTCCCTGGTCACCGGCACCTTGTTCTTCTGCTGTATCACGGACAACGCCCTGTCGAATATCCGGACTCTGTTCATGAATGGTGCTGATGATGCCACATGATTCAGAATCAAATCTATAATCGGCTTTGGTATATCCAATCTGGCGGATGGTATCTCTCACGGTATGCTGAATATCCACCCAGGCATCCGTCTGAACTTCACCTGAACAGACCACGAGGCCAGTGGTGACCATGGTTTCGCAGGCTACCTTGGCCTGGGGATCGCGACGCAGAAACTCGTCCAGCAGCGCGTCCGAGATTTGATCGGCTACTTTATCGGGATGGCCTTCAGAGACCGACTCAGAGGTAAACAGATAAGGCATGGTAAGCTATATTTTGAATCACAATAAACGACTACTTGGTCCGGATTGGGCGGCACAAAGGTACATATATTCGCCAAAGGCTGCTTAAGACCCTTTTTCAGGTCCAGATCCACGGGTCAGGGTTTGGAAGACATCCTCCAGTTTTCTCCCTGCGATGCGTTGCGACAGGATTTTCAGTTGGTGTTCGACGGCATAATTAAAGATGGCTTCGCGAAGGTCGAGGCTGGCATCCGTCAGGATAGTATAGGCATGCTGACCGTTGTCCTTCACCTCGCGAACCCCGCGCAGGCGGCGAAGCGACGGCAGGTTTGCCGGGCCGCTGAACTCCACTTCCAGCACGGTTTCACCTGCGGCCAGGGCTGCCAGATTTTCAATACCCTCATCGGCAACGATCAGGCCCTGGTTGATGATCACAACCCGGCTGCACACCGCTTCTACTTCCTGCATGATGTGGGTTGAGAGGACTACCGTCTTATTGTGTCCCAGCTCCCGGATCAACTGCCTGATCTCAACCAGTTGATTGGGATCAAGGCCGGAGGTCGGCTCGTCCAGAATGAGTACATCCGGATCATGAATGATGGCCTGGGCCAGGCCAACGCGCTGGCGATATCCCTTGGACAAAGTGCCGATCTTTTTCTTCTGCTCCAGTGTCAGGCCTGTCTTTTCAATCATATCGGCCACACGGACAGCTGGATTGGAAATGCCATGCAAGCCTGCGATGAAGCTGAGGTATTCCTTCACATACATATCAGTATATAAAGGATTGCTTTCCGGAAGGTAGCCTATACGTCGCCGCACTTCCAACGGTTCTTCAAAGATGCTGTGGCCAAACACCCTGGTTTGTCCGCTGGTGGGTGGAATGAAACAGGTGATGATCTTCATCAGGGTTGATTTCCCTGCCCCGTTGGGCCCAAGCAGTCCAACAACCTCACCCCTTCCGATGGTCAGACTCACATCCCGGAGGGCGTATTGCTGGCCAAAAACTTTGCTGATCCTTTCAACTTCTATTGACATACGCTGTTTGTGTGGAGGCAGGAGCAGTCCTGCATTGAATGCCACGAAAATACAAAAAGGTAGGGTATTGATTTTTTACATTTGTGTGTTGAATCTGCGTTTGAGATGTTATGTTGAAAAAGTTTGTCAGTCATAAAATTATGTCATACATTTGCACCCCCTTTTGAAGGGTAGAAAAGACCTGAGAAAATATTCAGTGATGGATACATTAAGTTTTAAGACGCGTTCAATCAGCACGGAAGCTGCACATGAACAAAAAGAATGGTTGTTGGTTGATGCTGAAAATCAAGCATTAGGACGATTGGCCTCCAAAGTAGCCACCCTGTTGCGCGGTAAGCACAAGACGACCTATACCCCGCATGTTGACTGTGGGGACAATGTCATCATTATCAATGCTGATAAGGTGAAGCTCACAGGTAACAAGATGGAGGATAAAACATATGTCCGTCACACCGGCTATCCGGGAGGACAGCGTTTTACCACCGCCGAAGAAATGCTTGCCAAGCACCCGGAGCGCCTTGTGGAAAAGGCAGTTAAGGGCATGTTGCCTCGCAACAGGCTCGGTCGCCAGATGTTTGGAAACATGAAAGTATACCTGGGAGCCGAGCACCCGCATACTGCTCAGCAACCCAGAAAAATTGACCTTACCCTGATCAAGTAAAATACCAATATGGAAGTCATTAACACTTTGGGCAGAAGGAAATGTGCTGTTGCCCGCGTTTATCTGAAAGAAGGCAAAGGTGACATCACCGTCAACGGTAGGGACGTGGCCGAATATTTCCCCACTTCCACGCTGCAGTATATTGTCAAGCAAGCTTTTGAACTGACAGAAACAGCAGGTAAATATGATGTGCAGGTTAACCTCGACGGTGGTGGTATCAAAGGACAGGCCGAAGCCCTGCGCCTCGCCATTTCACGTGCCCTCCTGCAGATTGACCAGGAATACCGCCCGACGCTGAAAGCCCAGGGCTTGCTAAAACGCGACCCGCGTATGGTGGAAAGGAAGAAACCCGGCCAGAAGAAGGCTCGTAAACGCTTCCAGTTCAGCAAACGTTAAGCCGGTTTAGTATCTAAATTGCCGAGACTGCCCCACGGCACTACTCGGCAATTGCTTTTAACAGAACGTAAACCAACAAATCCAATCTATGCCAAGAACATCATTTGACGAGCTCCTCGATGCCGGTGTGCATTTTGGACACCTCAGACGTAAATGGAACCCAAACATGGCGCCCTATATCTTCATGGAGCGCAATGGGATCCACATCATCGATCTCTACAAAACCATGGCAAAGCTTGACGAAGCTGCCAATGCCGTGAAGCAGATCGCCAAATCAGGAAAACGCATCCTGTTTGTCGCCACAAAGAAACAAGCCAAGGAAATCGTGGGCGAATACTCCCGCAAGGTCGGTATGCCCTACGTGACAGAACGCTGGCCCGGTGGTATGCTTACTAATTTTGCCACCATCCGGAAAGCGGTGCGTAAAATGGCCAGCATCGATAAGCTGGTGGATAGCCCCAACTTCAACAATATTTCCAAACGCGAACGCCTTCAGATTACCCGCGAAAGGGCCAAACTGGAAAAGAACCTCGGAAGTATCGCCGACCTCGGTAAGCTGCCCGCTGCCCTCTTTATCGTGGATATCAACAAAGAACATATCGCCGTTCACGAAGCAAGGAAACTCAATATCCCTACCTTCGCCATCGTCGATACCAATACCGATCCCAACCTGATCGACTTCCCTATCCCGGCCAATGACGACGCCAGCAAATCCATCGAGGTCATAGTCCGCGCCCTCACCGAAGCCATCGAGGAAGGTTTGAACGAACGCAAGATGGATCGTGAAAAACGCCGTGGTGATGAGGACGAGGATGATCAGATTGAAGTAGAACGCATCTCCACCAAACGTATCCTCGTGGATGTCGAAGAAGAGGAGGAAGATGCACTGCCCAGCCTCGGCCTGTCAAAATCCGCCGCCGCCAAAGCCGTCGTTGAGGATGATGAAGAAGAGCTTGAGGACCTCCTGGATGAGGACGAACTCGATGAAGAGGAAGAAGCCACAGAAGAGGATGACAAATAGCATTTCCGGAATACAATACCAATCATAAACCGAATTAATACCATGACCCAAATAACTGCAGCAGACGTCAATAAACTCAGGCAAATGACCGGAGCAGGCATGATGGACTGCAAAAATGCCCTGATGGAAACAGGCGGTGACTTCGAAGCCGCTATCGATTACCTGAGGAAGAAAGGCCAGAAAATCGCTGCCAAACGCGCAGACCGCGATGCCAATGAGGGTATCGTTATCGCACGCACTAATGATGACAAGACTTTCGGTGTCTCCATCATGCTGAATTGCGAAACAGATTTCGTTGCCAAAAACGTGGAATTCATCGACATGGCCGAACAGGTCATCAACCTGGCCATTGCCAATAAGCCCGGTAGTCTCGATGAACTGAAAGCCCTGACCCTTAATGGCCGCAGCATCGCTGAGCACCTGACTGAGCTGGTTGCCAAGACCGGTGAAAAGATGGATATTGCTCATTATGAGTTCATCGATGCAGCACAGGTCAATGCCTACAACCACCAGGGTAACCGCCTGGCAACACTGCTTGGCATGAATATGGCCGGCTTTGATGAAACAGGCCATGAGATTGCCATGCAGGTGGCTGCCATGAACCCCGTGGCCATCGACGTGGATGATGTGCCGGAAAAGGTGCGCGAACGTGAACTCGAAATCGGCAGGGAACAGGCCCGCGAAGAAGGCAAACCCGAAGACATGCTCGATAAGATCGCACTGGGCAAGCTTAATAAATTTTTCAAGGAAAACACCCTGCTTAACCAGGAGTTTATCCGTGATTCCAAGCTGACCGTCGGACAGTACCTCAGCACCAAGGACAAGAACCTCAAAGTGGTCGCTTTCCGCAGACTGATGCTGGGTGCCTGATCTGCCTGCATTCTAATGATCCTGAAGCTACTCCTTATGGGTAGCTTTTTTTTTGCCAGGAAGTTGGCTGCCCTGCCATTGAAACAGGTATAAAATCTGTTCCAACAGATTTCAGCTTTATTTAACTTTACATCCGCAAGCTAATCCCTACCAAATCATACCCATCTATGGCATATAAAAGATTACTTCTGAAAATCAGTGGTGAATCACTGGGCACCGGACAGGGAGGTTTTGATGCAGTTCGTCTGAGCCGCTTTGCAAAAGAAATCAGGACAGCCTACCAGGCAGGAGCTGAAATCGCCATCGTTCCCGGTGGTGGAAACATATACCGTGGCGCTCGCACCGGCGGATTGCAGATCGACAGGGTGCGTGGTGACTATATGGGAATGCTTGCCACGATTATTAATGGATTGGCATTGCTGGATGAGCTGCTGCGGGCAGGGGTTCCTGCTGTGCTGTTCTCAGCCCTCAAGGTAGACCGTCTTTGTACCTATCCCACACGTCAAAAGATGCTGGAATCCCTCAAAGAAGGCAAGGTACTGGTTCTGGCAGGAGGAACAGGAAACCCTTATTTTACGACAGATACCACAGCCGCATTGCGCGCCGCAGAACTTCAGGCTGATGTCCTGCTCAAAGGCACCCGCGTGGATGGTGTCTATTCTGCCGACCCGGAAAAGGACCCCGGAGCCGTCAGATATGACCAGCTTACCTTCGATCAGGCACTGCAGCAAAACCTGGGTATCATGGACCTCACCGCCTTTACCCTCTGCAAGGAAAACAATCTTCCCATCCTGGTGTTTGATATGCATCAGGAGGGAAACCTGGCCCGGATTATTCAGGGAGAGAAGTGCGGTAGCCTCATCGTTCCATGATAGATGGGAGATTTTTGTGAATTTGTATTTTTGTATCCCCAAATATGACGCTATATGAATGAATTCTGTCAGATGTGCCTCGCAGAGACCCGGGATGATATGGAAAATGCCATCAACCACCTCGAACGTGAGTTTCAAAAGCTCAGGGCCGGAAAAGCATCACCTCAGCTGCTTGAAGGGGTTAAGGCCGACTATTATGGCACCCTGACTCCCATTGAGCAAATGGCCAACATTAGCTCTCCTGATCCAAAACAGCTGATCGTTCAACCCTGGGACCGCACCGCCCTGGGACCCCTCGAGAAAGCAATCCTGGCAGCCAACCTGGGTTTCAACCCGCAAAGTGATGGCATCGTTCTTAGAATTTTCGTGCCTCCACTGACAGAAGAAAGGCGCAAAGACCTGGTCAAAAAGGCCCGCAACGAGGCAGAACAGGCCAAAGTTGCCATTCGCAATATCCGCAAGAATGCCAATACACAGGCGAAAAAGCTTGAAAAGGACGGGGTCCCTGAAGACGATATCAAGAAGCTCGAAAACGATATCCAGGGAATGACCAACCGCTACGTTACAAGGGTGGATGAGGTCCTGGCGGCCAAGGAAAAAGATGTGATGACCATCTGATCTATCTACATCCGTTCCGTTAATTTCTGCACGATCCGAAGCTGGGAAAGAAATTCCTTCGCAATGATACGCACGACTGTGTAGGTGGGTATCGCTAATATCATCCCGGGTATGCCTGCCAGACTGCCGGCCAGCAGGATGACCAGGAATATCTCCAGGGGATGTGCCTTTACGCTGCTGCTGTATATCAATGGCTGCAACACCATATTATCGATCAGGTTGGCACCGATGAAGGTCCCCAGTATTTTTACGATCACCATGAACAGGTCCCCGTACAAACCATAGCTGAGCTGGGCTGTGACACCAATAACCACCCCCAGAATGGCGCCCATCACAGGTCCCAGGTAAGGAATGACATTCATCAGCCCGCCGAAAAACCCGATCATCAAAGCATTCTTGACGCCCAGTAACTTAAGGCCGAGGGAAAGCAGGAACATCATCGTCAGAATCTCGATCACGATCCCGATGAAATAACGGGAAAGTAGCCGCTTGGAAGAAGTGAGGATGTTTTCAGCTTCTTCCTGATAGCGCAACGGCACAATGAGCATGATGGAACGGAAGAAAAGCTGTTCATCCCTCAGGAAGAAGAAAGTCACAAAGACAATGGCGAACAGGCCAACAAAAATGGTTCCGGTGAATGTCACGATATAATTGACGATCCTGCTGAAATCGATAGCGGAAAAAACAGCCTCCAGCTCGCCGGTGACAATGGCCTGCAAGGATTGCTCCTTGTTCAGTAAGCCATATTCAGTGAGAAAGACCTGCATCCTGTCCAAGGGTTCCTTGAATGCAGCATAAATCTCATCAACGGCGATACGGGAAATCATATTGGCCTGCTGGGCAATGAGCGGAACAAAGACCCCGATCAGTGAAAAGATGATCACCAGCAGCAGGATGAGGGTGATGACCGAACTGAGGGTGTGAGGGATATGATATTTCCGGAACCTGAGACTGTCCAGAAATCTGACAATAGGGTGCCCGATGAAGGAAAGGGCAGCGGCAATCAGTACATAGGCCACCAGGGCTGAGAAATACCATACAAACCAGGCCAGAAAGAGTAGGGCAGCCAGGCTCGCGATCCAACGTTGCTGATGTTTCCAGGCCATATCAGGAATATTTGAGAGTCAAATATACAATAGCTTGGCCGGTGTTGAGCCTGGATCAGGATTAAGTTTATCATGTGGCCTTTACAACCTGAAAACGAATGATATCTATCCTTATCTTTGAGTATGCTGAAATTGAAATTACTGGAATACTATTCTTTTCATAGCAGCGAGCTGAAGCGCACTTACCGTGTCGTAAGTGACAGTCTGGAAGAGGAAGCGCTTCATAATATGCGCTTGAGTGTCAAACGCTTGCGTGTTTTCTTCGCTTTTTTTGCACCTCTTGAGGAGAAGACCCTGCGCTCCGCAGAATTTCTAAAGGAAGCTTCCAGGGTATTCCGGCACGCCGGCCGCCTGAGGGATCTGCAGGTGCAGCAGAGCCTGGTCCGCAGGCAAGAGCTGGAACTGGGTCTGCCCTTCCCTGAGTACCACGCTCATCTTCAGGCTGGTATGTCCCTCCATCAGACCAGGCTACTGAAGCAAATGTCCAAAGACAAGCTTATCCCACGCCTTACCCGTAAATCCATCGTTGAAGCCGCCCTCGCCAAGCATACGGAGGCATCCCTCCTGCAGTCATACCGGGAGCATATGCGCATCACTTATGATCAGTTCAGTGCGCATTATGCATCATGGGAGAAAAGCAGGGCCGCTGATGACCTGCATCGCGCAAGACGTTATCTCAAGCAGGTTATGTACCTGATGAATATGGCAACGCTGAGCCGTGCCCGGATCCGGCAGCGGATATTCACCACCATATCCCTGAAACGGATAGAACAAGCTATCGGGAAATGGCATGACCTGGACGTAGGGGTTGTTCAGCTGCAATCATTTATCAACGAATCACCGCTGCCGGCTAACCGGATTGATACCTACCGGATTCTGCTGGACAATATGGAGAAAGACCTGAAAAAAGGTTTAAAGAAGGCAGCC
>OFEK01001787.1_pt1 | contig 13267 bp, 14 predicted proteins | sample 1521131 | NCBI WGS metagenome assembly OFEK01 (sample SAMN05720209, study PRJEB24109) | activated sludge metagenome | isolation source: Anaerobic digester | place: China | collected 2015-12-16
GCTGGAAGCTATATGAAATCAGGCAGAAAAGACCCACTCAAAACGGAGAAGACCCAAATTCTTTAGACTGAAAGATGACCGCGAACGCAAGCCGGAATCGCACATCATTTTTTGCTAGAAAGGAATAGACAAATTCCAATTCGCCACTTTTTTCATGGAAAACAGCAGAAAGAGGCTCTGGAAATTGCAGGCCACGAGTAATCCTTTGATGCAATTCCTTGCTAGGAAAACTTATTACAAAACTTTTATCCGCCCAAAGATTCACTTCAAACCGGGAGTGTTTTTTCATATAAGTTCTCCTTAAAGAACGAGCGTAACTTTATCTGGGACACACTCTATCTGCTGCAAAACGTGGATGCTCCCATAGCTTAACTGCTCAAAATCCTACTACCCTTTCTTCAGAGGTGTCAAATTCTTTAAATGGATATTTGGGGAACAGAACTCCCTAGCGTGGGAGCGCCTATGTAAACACTATAGGGAGACGGTGGAAGGATTGACGGGTGGCACTTAAGCAAAGCCGTCCGAAGCCGCGAGCTTACGGAGTATGCGCTATAAGGAGACAGCCGGGGGAGGCGGGGTGAGAGCTTAGCAAAACCTTCACGGAGGCCGGAGCATCGCAAGCGCGGAGGCCGAGTGAGGAGCGGCGAGCGCTATGCGCGAGACCGCGTGTTTTGCGTGCTCTCACCCCGCCATGCCCCCGGAATAGTTATTCCTTACTCACAGGCGCAGCACCTCGCCGGGCAGGGCGGAGCGGAAGGCGGCGTCGTGGGAGATGAGGACCAGGATGCCGGCATAGGAGGCGAGGGCCTCCTCCAGGACGCGCACCGTGCGGATATCCTGATGCGTGGTGGGCTCGTCGAGCAGGGCGATGTCCGCGCCGTTGACCAGGAAGCGGACCAGTTCCACCTTGCGCCGCTGCCCCTCGCTGAGCGCCGCCAGCGGCCTGAACATATACTCCCCGTCCGCCCCCAGGTGGTCCAGCATCGTGCAGGCCCGCTCCAGCAGCGCGCCGGGGAAATAATCCCGCCCTCTCGCGCCCGGCCTTATCGGCGGCCTGAACTGCGGCAGGTAGAAGACCCGCGCGGAACCGCCGCGCCTCGCTTCGCCCGCGTCCGGCGCCAGCTCGCCGGCGAGGATACGCATCAGCGTGCTTTTCCCCGCGCCATTATCCCCCTCCAGTACCAGCCTCCCGCCGGATTTCAGGTTGAACGACAGGTCGCTGAACAGCGTCCTGGCCCCCAGCCGCTTGGTCAGCCCGGACACCTCCAGCCAGGACGGAGCGGCCGCCGGCAGGAAGACCGAGCGCACCTTCTCCACGAAAGGCTTCTCGCGCTCGAGCTCCTCTATCTTCTCCCGGGCGCGGCGGGCCGCGCGGGCCGACTTCTTCTGAAGCCTCGCCGCGCGCGCGCCGATGAACCCCTTATCCGCCGCCCCGATCTTCTCCTTCTCCTTGGCCGCCCCCCAGTCGCGGTAATTGCGTTCCATCACCCTGAGATGAACTATCTGCCCCTCTATCTTCTCCTTCTTCTTAACGGCCAGCTCGAACTCCGCCCTTTTCTGCGCGGCGTAGGCGCTGTAATTGCCCTCGTATACCGCGAACTCGCTTCGTTTGAGCTCCAGCACCTTCTCCACGCAGTCGTCCAGGAAGGCCCGGTCATGCGACACCACGACGAAGGCCCCCTTGAACCGCTTCAACTCGCCCGACAGCCGGGCCATGGCGGCGGAGTCGAGGTAGTTGGTCGGCTCGTCGAGCATGTACAGGTCCGGCCGGCGCAGGAAGCCGGCCATCAGCGCCAGCATCTTGCGCTCGCCGCCGGAGAAGGTCTCCACCGGCCGCTCCAGGTCGGCGGCGGCAAATCCCAGCCGGGCCGCCCCGGCGTAGAGCTCCGCCGCCAGGTCCCAGTCGCCGGACTCCAGCAGGCCCTCGCGCAGCCAATCCAGCGCGCTGCCCCCGCCGGCGGCCGAATCCTCCTGCCGCAGCAGGAAAACGCCGGCACCGCGCAGCGCCAGATCGCCAGCCGACGGCTCCAGTTCGCCGGCGAGCATACGCAGCAGCGTGGTCTTGCCGCTGCCGTTATCGCCCAGCAGCGCGCACTTGTCGCCGCGGTAAAGACGGAACGAGGCGCCGGAGAAGATGTTCTCCGTACCTGTCGGATACGCAAAAGCGAGGCCGCGTGCCTCTAAAAGCACCTTGTTACCCATAGAGATACCTCCGGGTAGTCGTATGTAGATGTCGGAAAGGCCGGCCTGGCCGGCGGGGCTGACAGCTGCGGGTTTTAGAAGCGGTCGTCCATAGCGCGCCGGGCCGCGGGCCCGGAGCGTTTATATTTTAGCACGCCTGACTGTTTCCGTCATGGGCCCAAAGGCCCGGTTATTCAACGTCCCGGCTTATCGGGGCGGAAGCTGGCCAGCAGCGTGTAAAAGTGGCGCTCGTACTTCTTAAAGTCGTTCTTGTGCGCGCGGTATTCCAGGCGGTACAGCGCGTCCCTGCCCACCAGGTATACGAACATCGTGAAAGCCCATTGGTCCGGCGCTCCGTACATGCGGTAATAATAGGCGGGAAGACCGTTCACGGTCTTCTTTCCCAAGTACTGAAAGCACGGGTACTCCCCCTCCGAACAGTCGGACACTTCGGGCAGCTCCGAGACGGGGTTGGAGAGGTCGGGGGCCGCTTCACGGGCAAGACCGATCTTGTTCACCACTATTTCGGCCCAGCCCCTGTAAGGCTTTACGACGGACGTGGTATACGGGACGCCGTATCCGACGGCGTTGAATTCGAAGGTGCGGTTCAGGTAGAAGGTCTCGCCGAGAGCCATTCCCTGGCCGTTCTCGAACCGCACCGGGTCCCTGGTCTTCCAGCCCTTGGGATAACAGAGACGCTCCGCCGAGTAACGCCGGCATTCGACCGGGACTTTCCCCTCGGCCGACTTGCCCGGCGACTGGGCCGACTGGGCGAAAGCGCCCGCGACGCAAAGGATCGTCAGCGGAAAGGCGTATCTCATCGTTCCCTCCGTGTCATTTCGGCAGCACCTGCCCTACAAGCGCGGACCAGTAGGCGGCGCCTATGGGGAGCAGCTTGTCGTTGAAGTCGAACTCAGGGTTGTGCAGCGGGGCGGGGTCGCCCTCGCCGGAACCGGCGAAGACATAACAGCCGGGTTTGGCCCTGAGCATGAACGAGAAGTCCTCCGCGCCCATGACCGGCTTCACCGCTATGACATTATCCTTGCCGGCCAGCCCGGCGGCGACCTCCGCGCAAAGCGCCGCCTGAGCCTCGTCGTTGACCGTCGGCGGGTAATTGCGCGAATACTTCACTTCGACCTTCGCCCCGTGCGCGGCGGCTATGCCGGCGCAGATCCCGCGTATGCGCCGCTCGACGATGTCCCGCACCTCCGTCGAGAAGGCGCGGGCGGTGCCGCGCAGCAGAACGGAACCGGGCATGACGTTATAGGCGCCGTCGCCCGCTTTGACATGCGCCACGCTGACCACGGCCGGCTCCAGCGGGTCCACGCTGCGGCTGACTATGGTGTGCAGCTCCTGGACTATGGAGGAGGCGACCAGCACCAGGTCGGTGCCCGTATGCGGCATGGCCGCGTGGCAGCCCGTACCGCCGAGTTCTATCTCGAACTTGTCGGAAGAGGCCATCATAGGGCCGGGGCGGACGCCGAAAGTCCCCAGCGGCAGGGCCGGCCAGTTGTGCAGGCCGTAAACGGCTTCGCAGGGGAACCTGTCGAAAAGGCCCTCGTCCACCATCTTCCCCGCGCCTCCCCCGCCCTCTTCGGCGGGCTGGAATATAAAATGGATGATCCCGTCGAAGTCTTTGCTGGCCGCGAGATGTTTGGCCGCGCCCAGCAGCATGGCGACATGGCCGTCATGGCCGCAGCCGTGCATCCTGCCTTCGTTCTTCGAGCGATGGTCGAAAGTATTGGCTTCTTTGAGCGGCAGGGCGTCCATGTCGGCGCGCAGCGCTATGGCTCTCTTCGACGAGCCGGCCTTGAGCGTGGCGACGACCCCGGTGCCGGCCAGCCCCGTATGCGGCTCCAGGCCGAAGAAGCGGAGTTTCTCCGCGACGAAGGCCGAGGTCCATTTCTCCTCGAAAGCGGTCTCGGGATTGGCGTGCAGTTCACGCCGCCAGGCGGTCATCTCCGGAACGAGTTCCTTTATCTCTTCGGGGATCCTCATCGAAGTTTCTCCTTGACGGCTTTCAGCGAGAAGAGCAGCGGCAGGGACTTGCGGGACGCGGGCAGGCGGTAGAAACCGTCGCGGCCCTTCTTCATCCCCTTGAAGCGCTCCCAGGCGCAGTACGGGAACTCGTGGAGGAAATCCAGCTTCAGCCCCGCGGACTTCACCGCCCCCAGGATGTCGCTCATCGGGTGGCACCATTCGTAGGTCGGGGGCATGGCCTTTTTGGGCCCGTCGGTATAGGTGTATTCCGGCGGGAAATAAGCGGGACCTTCGTTGAAGTAGGGAAGCTCCTGCGTGCGGCCGTCCATGGCCATTATATTGGTGAAGGGATGCGACTCCGCTATGTAAAGGAAGCCGCCCGGCCTGAGGAAATGGGAGGCCACGCGCATCCAGCGCCGTATGTCGGCTATCCAGCAGAGCACGCCGTACGAGGCGAAGACTATGTCGAACTCCCCTTTCGCTTTCAGCGCGCGGGGCAGGCGGTAGACGTCCGAGAGGACGAAATCGGCTTTAAGTTTCGTCCTGGCCGCCAGGTCGCGAGCCCGGGCTACGGCGCGGTCGGAGAAATCCGCGCCGGTGACCCGCGCGCCCAGCCGGGCCCAGGACAGCGTGTCCATGCCGAAATGGCATTGCAGGTGGAGAAGCCTCTTCCCTTTCACCGGGCCGACCTCCCGCCGCTCTATCGGCAGCAGGACATTGCGGCCGCGCAGGAAGCCGTCCACGTCGTAGAAGCGGGACGCCGCGTGCACGGGCACGCGGGCGTTCCAGCTTTTCAGGTTGGCCTCGAGATACTTGTCCATAACGGGGACAGTATACAATTTCGGGCCGGACCGGGTTGACAGGGCGCGGCGGTTTTACTCTAATCAGGTGGACAGGGGGTTCCATGAAAGAAGAAATAAGCGTAAGGCTGACCGGCGAGGCCGGCCAGGGGATAGTTTCGGCCGGCACCATATTCTGCCGCATGTGCCGCGACAGCGGGCGGCACGTCTTCGCCATCCAGGACTACATGTCCCGCATACGCGGAGGCAACAACTTCTTCCAGGTGCGCGCCTCGTCGCGGCCGGTGTACGCGCCGCGCGACAAGGCGGACATCATTATAGCGCTCGACAAGGACGCCGTAGAGGCCAGCCGGAGCGCGCTGGCGCCGGGCGGAGTGCTGCTGCTGGACGCCGCCGCTTTCGGCATGGAAGCCGGGGGCGAAGGCGTCCTGGACGTGCCGCTCTACGCTATCGCCAAAGAATGCGGCGGGCCGATATACGCCAATGCCGCGGCCCTGGGCGCACTGGCCGCGCTGGTCTGCGCCGATTTCGAGGACGCGGCCCGCGCCATAAACCGCGAGTTCGGCTCAAAGGGCGGGGAGATCGCCGCCAATAACGTGAAAGCCGCGCGCAAGGGCTTCGACTTCATATCGTCGGGCGGACGCTCCTGCGGTTTCCCGCTGGCCGCGGCCGCCCACCGCAGGGACTGCCTCATCGCCGGCAACGAGGCGCTGGCGCTGGGCGCCATCTCGGCGGGCTGCAAGTTCTATTCCGCCTACCCCATGTCCCCCTCCACCGGGATAATGAACACGGTGGCCGACTACGCCGCGCGCTACGGGATAATAGTGGAGCAGGCCGAGGACGAGATCGCGGCCGTCAACATGGCCGTCGGCGCCTCGTTCGCCGGCGCGCGCGCGATGACGGGCAGCTCGGGCGGCGGTTTCGCGCTGATGTGCGAGGGCGTGAGCCTGGCGGCGATGACGGAGACGCCCGTGGTGATAGCGGTGGCGATGCGCCCCGGCCCTGCCACGGGTTTCCCCACCCGCACGGCGCAGGAGGACCTGGAGTTCGTCCTGCACGCCGGCCACGGCGAGTTCGCCCGCGCCGTCTATAGCCCCGGCTCTCCGGAGGAATGCTTCCTGGCGGCCAAGCGGGCCTTCAACACCGCCGAACGTTTCCAGGTCCCGGCGCTGATACTGACCGACCAGCACCTGGCCGAATCTTTCGTCAACATAGAGTTCCCCGACCAGAACGCCGAACCGCCCGACCGGGGCAGGATAGCGGGTCCCGACCACAAGGGGCCGCGCTACGCCTGGTCCGACGACGGGGTCTCGCCGCGTATCTTCCCCGGCAGGCCGGGGCCGCTGGCGGCCGCCGACAGCGACGAGCACGGCCCGGAGGGGCATATAACTGAATCCGCCGCCGAGCGCGTGAAGATGACGCGCAAGCGGCTTCACCTCAAGATGGCGGGACTGGCCAAAGAGATACTGGAGCCGGTCGTGGTCAACGCGGGCGCGCCCGTCATGCTCTGCGGCTTCGGCTCCACGCTGGGCGTGCTGCGCGAAGTCTGCGAAAAGGCCGCCGGGACCGGCTTCGTCCACTTCCCCCAGGTCTGGCCCTTCCCGTCGGAGGCGGCGCTGGCCGCGCTCAACGGGGCCAAAAAAGTGCTGACCGTGGAGGGCAACGCCTCCGGTCAGTTGGCCCGGCTCATCCGCCGGGAGACGGGCCTCGAGCCCGACGGCTCGATACTTAAATACGACGGCCGCCCTTTCACGCTCGACGGCGTGCTGGCGGAACTCGAAGGAGGCGGTCATGAAGCCTGAGGATTTCGACTCGGCGGACCCGGTCGCCTGGTGCCCGGGCTGCGGCAACTTCGGCATACAGGCGGCGCTCAAGTCGGCGCTGGCGCGGCTGGGCCGCGACCCGCGCGATATGCTGCTGGTCTCGGGCATCGGCCAGGCGGCCAAGACGCCGCATTATATCGGGGCGGGCTTCTTCAACGGCCTGCACGGCCGCTCTCTGCCGGCGGCCGCGGCCGCGAAGATGGCGAACAAAGACCTGACCGTGATAGTGACCACCGGCGACGGCGACTGCTACGGCGAGGGCGGCAACCACTTCATCCACAATGTCCGGCGCAACGTCGACATCACGGTCATAGTGCACGACAACCAGATCTACGGCCTGACCAAGGGGCAGGCCTCTCCCACCTCGCAGCCGGGCATGCGGACCAGGATACAGCCGGCCGGCGTGGCGGCGGCGCCGTTCCCGCCGCTGGAGACGGCGCTGGCCCTGGGCTGCGGCTTCGTCGCGCGCGGGTATTCAGCCGAAAAAGACCACCTGGCGGAGCTGATACTGGCGGGCATAGCGCACAAGGGCTTCTCGCTGATAGACGTGTTCCAGCCCTGCGTGTCTTTCAACAAGCTCAACACCTACGGCTGGTTCTCGAAAAGGGTCTATAAGGTCGGGGCGGACCACGACGCCTCCGACAAGGCCGCGGCCCTGCGGCTGGCGGAAGAGCGGGAACGGCTTCCTATCGGCGTGATCTACAGCAGGGAGGGGCCGTCATACGGCGAGCTGAGCGGGACGGACGCGCTGGAGCCGCCGGCCCGGGCCTCCGTCGAGGGCATCGACATAGGCCCGGCCCTGGCGGACTTCCGCTGACTACTTTATCTTCTTGTCGATGTGCACCCAGGCGTTGCGCAGTTCCACGGTCATGTGGCGCAGTTCCTCGGCGCTGACGTTGTCGCGGCCGGCGTAGCGCGCGGCCACCTTGTCCACCATGTCGAGGTAGGTGTCGCGGTCTATGCGCCGCATGTTCTCGAGCTTCTCCAGCACTTCGCCTTTCATCTTAAGCGCCCAGCCGCGGACCTTGGTCCTGGCCCTGGCGCCTTTCTCGCCGCGCAGGAAATAGGCTCCCGCCGCGGCCAGCGCGGCCAGGCCGAGGCCCGCGCCTATAAGTCTTTTCCCTTTCTTCATGAGTACGCTCCCCTTCAACGGTTCGCGCCCTGTGCCGGCGCGACGCTGATATTATGCGAAAAGTTTCCCGCCGGCGCAAATCCGGGCGTGAAAAAGCCGCGCCGTACGGCGCGGCTCCGGGATGCCCGCATCAGAAATCGCTGTTCGAGATGCCGGCGTAGATGAGCGCGCCGCCGCGCAGAGAGGCGAGAACGTTCGCTATCTGGCTGTTGGCCACCGCGAAACAGCCGAAGGAACGGCCGGCCTTATAGTTGCCCTCACGGACATAGTTCGAATCGTGCACCACCACCGCCCTGGAAAGAGCGTTGGAGTTGGTGGAGGAGAGCCCGTGCAGGCGCATGGACCTGCCGTGTTTGCCGGTATAGAGCGCCCCCGTGAGATAAAAACCGAGCGAGGAGGCCCTGGAATTGGGGACATTGCTGAACCTGGTGGCATAACCGTCATTGTCCGGGTCCGACCCGGTGCCGTGGGCCACGTGTATGGCGTGGGAAGAGCCGCTCTGCAGGTCCAGTATCCAGAACCGCTGCCTGCTCGAATGGGCCGCGAAATCGACTATGCCGATATAGCGCTTGTTGGCGAATCTGCCGGAATTGGCCTGAAAGTAGTCCAGGGCTTTCCGCTTGAGGTCCTCCGGCACTGCGGGGCCGCCGGCGTCCGACCGGGGCTGGCCCTGCTCGAAAGAGGGCTCCTGCGGCCGGGGCTGCAGACCGAACTGCGGCTGCTGCTGGAAAGGCTCCGAGGGCAGGGTCGATTCGTCCAGGGGCTCGTAGGACTGTCCCTCATCGTAGGGCTCCTGCTCGGTGTCGTCCTCGAGCTCACCTTCGTACTCCGGCGCCTCCGCGAGGGGATTGGAGATCTCTATGTCGCCGTCGGCGCCGAAGAGCAGCCTGAAAAAATGAACGATGGCCGCGATAAGAGGGCTGGTGGAGGCCTTGACCTCGGACGCGGCGGACCGCTGCCGGTCGGAAGCGACCGGCCTGGAGGCGGCGGCCGGGACGGAGGCGGTCTTCTTCGCGAGGGCGGAGGTGTCGATATTTATGTTCTCGGCCCTGGCGCGCATGCGTTCCATACTCCCGGCCTGGAGCGTGCCGGTGAAAGCAAGGGCGAGGGCGAAAGCGATGTTGAGCGTTCTCATATCTCCTCCGCTGATAGCATACAGGACTGGGCTTGACGGTTAAAGAGCAACAAGGCCCAGAGGCGCCTGGGACCAAAGGTCCCGGACTGCGCGGAACAAAAAAAACGCCCGCCTGACGGGCGGGCGGTTCCGGCGCCGGACGGCGGGCCTCAGTTCAGCGCGGACTCGAAATCCAGGAAATAGTCCGTGACCTTCTTGACATAGTTTCTGGTCTCCCTGAAAGGAGGCACGTCGTTGTACTTTTTGACGTTGCCTGGGCCGGCGTTGTAGGCGGCTATGGCCATGCGGGTGCTCTTCAGGGTCATCGAGCCGGCATCGAGGTCGGCCGGCGAGCCTTCGCCGAATTCCCCCCACAGGTATTTGAGGTACTTGGTGCCGTACTTGATATTGAGGCCGGGGTCGAAGATCTTGGAAGTATCCTTCATCCCCATCCATTTGGCCGTGGAGGGCATGAGCTGCATCAGGCCGCAGGCGCCGGCTTTGCTCCTGGCCCTGTGGTCGAAGGTGGACTCTTTCTTTATCACGGCCAGGATGAGCCCAAGGTCCACGCCCTGCGCGTTGGACTCGGCCGTGGCCAGCATCAGGTAGGGGATGATCACGTTGCCGACGCGGCCGGCGGACCCTTCTGCCGCGGACTTGGAGAACGCTTCCGTCTCCGCGAAAGGGACGCGGACCCGGAAATACTCCTCCTCTGGCATGGGCTCGGAGGGCATGGCGTACTCGTCGGCCTCCTCCACGGAGGCCACGGCCTTCAGGGATCCCTCGGGTATGTCCGGTATCGGGGCGAACTCTCCGGCTTCGGACCTGGACAGCAGTTGTTCGACGGCCTGGGCGCGCAGGTCGGCGGCGTTCAGCAGGAAAACGGCGGTCAGCAGGGCGAAGATCTTCATAAGTCCTCCGCCCACAGTGTACACCGCGCGGGGACAGGAAAGCAGTGTCCGCGGACCCAGCGCGCTATAGGTCCTTGGGGAAAGACGGCTCTAGTACGCGCTCCAGACCGCGCCTTTCAGGTCCGTGTGGTAGCACTCTATGTTCAGGCGCCCCCACTCGTCGCTGCCGCTGTTGGAGACGTACACCCATTCCCCGTCGTCGGCGGCGTCCGCGTCCGCCGGATCGCCCCCGTCGATGGCGTCCACCGTGTTCGTTTCCGGATGATAGGGCGCCACATGCAGGGAAGGCCACTCGCCGATATATTTCGGGACCAGCGCCGTCTGCAGATAGGTTATATTGGCGCCCGCCGGACCGGCCGGATAGATGGCCTCGTTATCGGAATAATAGACCCTGAGCGCGCTGCGCGCGGAGGAGAGGGTACCTTTAAGCGCTCCCTCTTTGGATTTCTTAATGAGCTCGGCGAATTTCGGTACGGCTATGGCGGCCAGTATGCCGATTATCGCCACCACTATCATCAGCTCTATGAGCGTGAACCCTTTCTTTTTCATCGATATCCCCGGCGGCAGTATCCGGTTTTATAACAAATTATCCGGCGGCCAGTCGACGGCCGAGGGAGCGGGCTTTTTTCAGTTCGCCCGCCGTCAGGGACGGTTCCCGCTTCATGGACGACATGCCGATGAAGAGGGAGCCGGCGGGACGGAAGCCGGCGGCGCGGGCCGTCCCTTTCAGCGCGCGCATAGCCCCGGTGGCGACGCGGCCGGCCAGCGAAGGCATGGCCGACGAGGTTATGAGCGCGGCCGGGCGACGGGCCTTCAGCCGCATCCGGGGGGCGCCGGCGCCCCAGGGCCACCAGGCGTAAGGCATCATCCTTTCCATGAAGCGGCGGAAGATGGCCGTGACATTGAAGCAGTTGACCGGCGCGGCCAGCACCAGACCGTCCGCCGAATCCATGGAATCGAGGATGGCGGCCATGTCGTCCTTCCTGTGGCAGGTGCCGCGTTTCTCTCCGGGGGACTGGCAGCAGGCGCGGCAGTTGTCGCAGAACTCTATATTGCTGTCGAGCAGGTTAATGACCAGCGTCTCGGCGCCGGCCTCTCGCGCGCCGGCCAGGACGGCTTCGGCGGCCTGGTCGGTCGCGCCCCCCCGCCTGTAGGAACCGGTTATAGCCATTATTTTCATATTTTCCTCCCGGATTTCCACAATTTCACCTATTTGAGTCCGGCGGCCAGGCGCCTGATGGCGTCCTCCTTGGCCTTGGCCTCGACCTCTATCGTGATATCAAGCTTCTTCCAGCAGGCCGGGAAATCTTTCAGGTCGATGAAATCGTGATGCGGCAGCGGGTCGCCCTTCCAGCCGTATTTGGGGCTGGAGAGATGGAACACGGGCTCGCGACCGCCCCAGGTTCCGATGGCCCGGTGCGTGACTTCCTCAACGGTGAGGCCGTCGGGCAGGCAGCGGTGATGATGAACATCATATACGAAAGGGATCTTATTGTCCGCGCAGAAAGACAGCAGGTCGGCGGGCGTATAAGTGCGGTCGTCGTTCTCCAGCGTAAGCCGGGAACGGACCGCGGCCGGCAATTTTTTCAGGACCCCGGCCAAGCGGCGCAGCGCGGCGGCCTTGTCGCCGTAGGCCCCGCCGCCGTGTATGTTGATGACATCCGCGCCGGTCCAGCCGGCGACCTCCGCCTGGTACGCGAGTTCTTCGATGGAGGAGCGCGTGACCTTCTCCGAGGGAGAGCTGAGCAGGACGAACTGGTCGGGGTGGAAGGTCAGCCGCAGGCCCAGCCGCTTCGCCAGAGCGCCGCAGGCTTTGAATTCCTTTATTATGGCCGGACCTCCGGGCAGGTCCTTGAGGTCATAGCCCGCCCGCGGGTGGGTTTTGAGCGGCAGTATCTGGCTGTTTATCCTGAAATCCCCTATGCCGTTGGCCGCGCAGTACTCTATGGCCTGGCGCAGGGCGGCGGCATTGTCACGGCATATTCCCGCGAGCTTCTCCGCCCGGGCGGACGGGGGCAACTTCATAAGGTGAAGCGCCGTGGCCGAGCGGAAGGCTATCGGCTCGGTATTGAACTTGCAGCAGAGGCCCAGTCTGATCATCCGGGAATATGATAGCAACTTTGTACAATATCCCCCCGATGGACGCCGTCTATATTTACGCGCTGGCCGCCAATCTGAGCTTCGCCGTGGGCGTGCAGTTCTTCACCCACTATTCCCGCAAGGTGTCGAGCGTCTGGGTCAACTGTTTCAAGGCCTGCGTGGCCGGATCTCTCTTCGCCCTCACCATCCTCTGGCAGGGCGGCTTCCACCAGGCTTCTCCGCTCTATCTCTCCATGTTCGTCGTCTCCGGCGCCATAGGCCTGGGGCTGGGGGACGTGTTCATACTCAAGGCTTTCTCCCTCATGGGGCCGGGGCGCACCATGATGCTCTTCGGACTTCAGCCTTTCGTCGTCGGCTCGCTGAGCTGGCTGGCCTTCGGCCAGACGCTGGACCCGCGCAAAGTCTACGCGGTGGCCTTCTTCATCGTCTGCCTGTTCATCTTCTCGCTGGAATCGTTCAGAAAAGAGGGACACTGGAATCTCAGGGCCGGGCTCTTCGCGCTGCTGGGAGTGGCGCTCGACGGCGCCGGGATAGTGCTGACGCGCTACGGCTTCGAGAACAGCCCGGGGATAAGCACCACCGAGGGGAATTTCTACCGGGCGGCTGGCGCGCTGCTGTTCTTCGCCGTACTTTCGCGCCTGCGCCCCTTCCGCTTCCGCGAGCGCCTGCGCGCGCTGGGCCGCCGCAGCCTGTTCTGGATAACCGCCGGCAGCGCGGCCGGCACCTACCTGTCGCTGATGTTCTACCTGCAGGCCGTGCGGCGCGCCGACGCGCTGGCCGCGGTGTCGGGCATCGCCATCACCGGCACGCTGTTCGCGGCGCTTTTCGAGCATATCATAGAGCGCAAGCGCCCCTCGGGCTACCTGCTGACGGCGTTCGCCTTCTTCTTCGCCGGCATGGCCTTCCTTTTCGGCTATTGAACCCGGTCAAAGGCCGCCGCCAGAGCCGCGGTCCCCTTTACCAGCCGGACGACCTCGGCCTTGTCCGGGACGCCTTCCAGCATGAACGAGACCTTGAATCCCTCTTCGTCCAGCAGAAGCAGTCGGAACCCCAGTTGTTCCCGCAGTATGGTGTCCTTGCCGGCCCGCATCCCGGCCAGGGCCCCTGTCACCGGCCCGGCCGGCTCTCCGTGCACGCTGTGCCGATCCCAGTACGGAACGTCCTTAAGGCGTGGCGGCAGCCGCGAAAGCGGCCTGGAGAAGAATCCCCCCGGCCAGGCGGCGGCG
>OFEK01001788.1_pt1 | contig 13264 bp, 13 predicted proteins | sample 1521131 | NCBI WGS metagenome assembly OFEK01 (sample SAMN05720209, study PRJEB24109) | activated sludge metagenome | isolation source: Anaerobic digester | place: China | collected 2015-12-16
TCAAGGGTTTGTTTTCGAACCAGGCGGCAAACAGGTAGAGTCGACGCTGAGTGAAACCAAGACCGTTCAAGATGAGCGCAAGGACGATATCACCATGGGTCAGGGTGTGATGCCGAAGTTTCGGCAGTCGTGCGTTGACCAGATCGACGATGCCAAGTCCTTCAACAAGTGCAGCAATGATCCCAAGATGATCCAGACGTTTGGTGAAGGATTTAGAGGTAACCTGCTCTGATACCATCCCAGTTAAATATGGAAGAAGTTAATTAATAATGCTTGTATAAATATTTAAATATATAATGCCCTAGCTTGAGGTTAGCTTGATGCAGTTGATTAATTCAGAAAGTGAGGATTGTTACCGCGGAAAGTAGGAAGAACCACAAGAAGAGGGAATACTCCAATGTACTTCTGGTCATCGGGCACCTCTACTCGCACTAGATACTCATATAATGCGATAAAAATTCCACTAATTGCATAGAGTTGGTAATTTCTTTTAATGAAACTAGCGATGTTGAAAACTTCATGCTTTATTTTAATGATGGGCTGACAACATCGCTCACACACGTCTTCTTCATTGAAATTTTCAAAATCACAAAAGTAGCAGATTTTCATTTACAGATATTCTAAAATTTTAAGGACTAAAATACTTTCTTATAGTGATTGATTTAGAATTGAACATCTGCAGTCAGCCCTACAATCATGCCAGCAAAATCCAAGCCTTATCCCAATAGCCCACGATTCAACTCAAGAGCATCGAGGATAAAAAGAGGCTGGCAACTAGACTGGGATGTCGTCCTAAAAGTATCCAGTGATTGGATGTCAACATGATTCAGTGCGCTCTTATTTACGCTTTCGGGGAATTGTGCAACATATTGTGCCAGATCATCAATACGGCTTTCCATTGAGTATCGCCACGCGGGGGAGGGATAGGGGGGGTGTCCCCCTCCCAGCAGAGATGTTTTAGGACAGCCTCCGATATTATATCAGATCTATTTCGTATCGCCACACAAAACATCAAAGCGGACGTAGAACTCCTTCGAGCCAGCACTGACTCTAAATTCATCCATAAGTACATCCGGTACCGGGATGAAAATGCGTTTTTTTGTTATTAAGGTCGTTGTTGGAAACACACCACCAGACACCTGTGAATTTTTAATCGGATCGCGTAGTTCGATATCGTAATACAGGCTAAGTAGTCCTGTCACTTCGGTGAAAATATAAATAATACGATGTCCTCCCCATAGAATCTTGGTTGTATGAGGTGTGCGAAGAAATTCTGCCTCGGGACTCCGCATCAGGCGATCTGAAAGGCCTAAAAGCATTGTAAAATTATTAAGTAGCGAATAATTTTCAGTTGCTGTTAGAATCTTCATGTCTGACAAGACGGAGTCCCGGATAATTGGTGGGCGAGCCTCGTAGTCAAAGTTATTCTCGGCTTCTACCGGCAGTCTTACTGGAGACTCTGCGATACCCGGTACTTCAGACTCTATAGTACCAATTTGATCCTGAGATACACGTTGTGTTTGAGGTCGTGCATTAGAATTGGCGGTGCGCTGTAAAACTTGTGTGAGGTTTACGTTTCCTGAAAGGTACTCTCCTAAAATACCCTCTAGATCACCCAGGTCAGCCTCTTCATAGCGATACAATTCACGGTTACGTTGCAAAATTTTCCGCAACGCGTCGACGCCATCTCTCGTTGATGATGGAACGAACTGCTGGATCCTTGGGTAAAGATGAACTCTGACAAAATCTTTCGTAAATTGAGTGAATAAATCGTATGCTCCATTGTAAAATTCAAGTAACGGGGGTAATAGGGGACTCGATTTCGCAATATATAGTTTGAGTTGTTCTCCTTCCTTTTCAGGTAAAACAGTAACTCCATGAGAAATGTCAGCAAGAACAAGTTCAACATCTGGAATCAAATAGTCATCCCGAAGGATAGACATGATCCGTATCACGACAGAAGCTTCTGGCAAGGTCATATCTGCTCTGCCGTATACATGTGTGACTTGTGCATGATCGGGAACCTGTGGGAGATTTAGGATATTTGTAATGAAATGAAGTTGCACATTCCGGCGGGGGTTGCTTTGTGCAACCTGAACTAAGTAGGCTTCCTCGTTAGAGAATGTCGTTAGTATTTGTTGATCATTTCCAGTATAGTAGTGTGAGGTTCGGGGTCCGATGTATGATTCGAGTTCACTTAGAGGTATATCAATATCTTCTGGAAGCACATGAATCGATACTTTCTCGGCGAGATCGTACCTATTGTGTGAGATTACCCATTGCAAGAATGCAGTGTTATTATCTGCCCACTGTGTCATAGCAAGCAAGTCCGATGCAGCTTGCTCAGCGAGCACAATTAACTGATTTACATAACTAATGCTCTCGCGACTCACCGCTTCACGTCCTGCTGTGGGTTGCAAAAAAGATAGGTTCGCGATGCCTCCAAATCGATAGTTTCCAATAGCTGGGATCGGTGCCAAACCAAAATCCGATCGTAATCCCATGATCTGTCCACCGGACTGCAAGAGAGCAAGGTTGCCCTCTACAAAGTTACCCCCAAAGATCACATTAGTGACACAGACCAGGATCTGCCCACTTGAGTCGGCATGTACTTCAAATGACGCACTGAATAAATCATCGCTTAAATTCTTCATTCCAAGTGCAACGAATTTCCGGCCTGCGATTGGAAGTTGGGACTTCAGAGAATTACAACTGATCAAAGAGCCGTTGAAGTATACTGGAACCCGAAGTAAACTGACATAAGGTTTGAGATATTGTAACGCCTGTTCAGGATTAATCAATTTATTATTATCCAGCACAGCAGTTACTGTTGTGCCAACGTCCCTACTTGATTTAATACGTTCTAAAATGATGCACTCTTCACCTATTTTTAAGGAATCGCGATCTGCTGTACTTCGGAGAAAACCCTCACTACCTTCAGTTTTCGTCTCAACTGTAAGGTGATTGCAAACACCAAAATTTGCCATCGCCCCGATCCCAAATGTGCCAACAACCCCAGCTTTCCGCGCGGTCTCAGTATGTTTACCACTGGAACCAGCCATCCAAAAATTCTTGCGAAGGACCTCTTCGTCCATTCCAATCCCATTGTCAGCAATTGAGATTTGACCATTCTCGACACGAATGTCAATCCGACCCCCTTCTTCCAACACACCCGATTTTACATACCGCATACGAACAGCATCATAGGCATTCTGTAGGTTTTCACGGAGAAGTGCTAGCGGAGAATCGTAGATATCACATGCAAGGATCTTAAGGATCTGCGTTGTCTCCACGTTAAAAACAATTCCATCACTCATTTTCGGCACCTTAAGCTTACTCTTTTCAACATTTCACGGACACTTGCATCCTTACTGTTGGAAACATAATCTAATTCGATGAAATCTTCAGCTTCCTTTCGCGTACCCTTTTCAAGAAGAGCCCCACCAAGGACTACCGCCTCTCTATCCGTTCGAGGAGGCCATAAAACAGCAATGGTGCGAAGCCCATCATCCAGTTCCTCAAGTACTTTTACTAAAAGAATACGAGCCTGAGAATCTTCCTTTATTCTCTCTAGAATATCCAGTGCCTCATGCCATTGCTGCAACCCGACAAGTTTATCGGCCTGATCAAGCAGTAATTGTAAGTCAAGCTGGGCCGGTCTCGTTGTGAGTGGGGGGCACAACTTAAAATCAAAGAACGAGCTGTTGGTCATAATGAAACGTCCCGGACCCCATATAGGCATACTAAATTGATTATTTACCATCTGTCTTTGATGTACTCGCCCGGTCCAATCTCTTCTATATATCTCAACGATGTTGTAACTGCGGGGTACACCGGGTACAAGATTTTTAGGTTCAGCACAGAGCGTACTGGCGCTAATTATAGTCATCCTTCGCGGATTTGGACCGGATCTGTAGCGTTCGTCAAAGCAATCGGATCTATTCTGATGTCCATGAAAGCCAAGCGATATTTCAGCATCTATTAGATGCTGTAAATATTCTGCGTCCAAATAGTCAGTCTTGGTCGGCCCAGCAGAAATGTTATGATGCCAAGCTGCAGCCGCTAACCAACCAAGGCGTTCGGTCTTTCGTAACGCTCGGCATGCCTCTGTAACTGCTTTCGGATGGAATGCTCCTACGGTGTGGAAGGGGTCATTGTTGTAACAGCTATTCAGTGCAACTACACAGAAATCTAAATCAGGAAAATCGAATATTTGATACTGTTCTTCGGCTTCCAAGGAAAATCTTCGATTATTTTGATAAAAATGTTCATACATCGACGCGAAATGGCGGAAGCGCCCAATATATCTAGAATTATCGATAATCTCAAAAAAACACAAGTCATTCCAAGACCACCTCATCTTAGAGTTAGGCTTAAACAACTCAGCGACAAGTTGTTTTTTCCTTTCAGGTTCATCGGGGATCTCAATTTTTCTAAGACTCATCAACACATCATTAAAATTAACATCGTGATTTCCAGGCAAAATAACAACACGATCACGAATACCCCCAAAAAAACGATCAGCTAATCCGATAAGGAAATCTTCCGCTTGGCTGTATTGTCGTTTCAATTCATTCTCAGTATCGTCAGAATGAGGTGGGATACCATGCACCAGATCTCCGCTTACGATACAGATCGATGGCTTCAATATTTTAGGATCTTGCCTGCCAAACTGATCAAAATCACGACTGAGCGAATCAAGGAGCCAGCCATTCTCTACTTCCTCGTTTAGGTCACGATGGATATCGGAAATATGAAGAATTGAAAAGCCCATAAACGAAAAACCCTCATTAAATTCAATTATTCATAACGATACTTAATTAACCCTTTGCTTCTATTGGTAGCAGGAGAATTCTTATAGCTTCCTCAACATTTTACATGAATGTCCATCTTCATCCGTTATTTCCTGCACACCACACCTTCGATGCTCGAGATCCACCTGCTCCCTTGGCACACGTCACATCGGGGTACAGTCTCACGATCGAGTCGGACTCCCACAGGATACCGTTCAGGCATCCACGCTGTTTTGTCGGGAAACTGGGTAAGATATAATTTACGGCCATCGCAGCTACGTATTGGGCGGCATGGAGGTGCAGTAGCCACAAAAGGCATATAGTGATTTTAGAAAGCATTTTCCGATGTCCTCCGAACCCCTACAAGATCACAATAATGAAAGCCCTGCGGCACTACGCTAAGAACGCTTCTGCATGCTCCCTAAAATTTCCGTTGCCCCCGGTCTGCGACAGCCAAATTTCTGCACGGAATCCCAGCAATCCGGGCAGGGAATTGGGAAGGGCACACATTCCCAGCGCTGTCGGCTCCCGGCCATCACCAGATATTCACCTGCAGGGATCTCGTATACACGACAGCGAAGAAAATAACGGGAAGATGGTAGGCGATGCAACTCTCGACCAGATCCGGCCGAGCATATCATCAAGAGGAGTTCCCTGGCCAGTTGTGAACCCTCCAGATGAGGGTGTTTATTGCCATCTGCGGCGGGGCCGGGCTACAGGTAAAGACCTGTTCACCGTCATACGATCCCCCGGAAGATCTGGCCCACTCCGAACGGACCTCCTTCTCATAGGCACGGGGGTTGGTTTCGGACCGGAACTCGCGACACCTTCACCTGATCCCGAAATCCAATGATTTCGATGGTGTGCGTCCGATCCGGCCGCACGACGGACAGGATATGCGCGTGCGCCGGCCTTGCACGTATCGGGCGATCCCACCTTCCGCCGTCACCGGATATCCATCCGCATGAACCTCGTATATGCGGCCGCAAAGAAGATCGACGGAAAGACGATCAGACCTGCGATACCTGCCCAGACACTGTTGAGAGAATCAACGAGCGGCATCTCCCGGCCTGCAGAGACGACAGCGGCCACAGCCTGGTAACTCTTCTGCGGCGAGAGAAGCGTGATCACATCGGTGACGGTTCTTTTCTTCTCGGTATACGTCGCCAGTTCTTCCTGGTAATCTCTCAGCGCTTCACTCCATACAGATGCCTGCTGCCCGGAATCGTCAAGCTGGACGAACGATTCACCAGCAGAAGTGGAGACATACATTTCCACGGGAGTCACTTCGATTTGCTGGGGACGTTGCGGCGGCGGGCCTGCGACGGCGCCGCCAACCATCACCCCGAGCACTGGGAGGAGCGACGAGATGGCAAAGAAGACTACGAGGGTGAAGATCAACGCGTTGCCGCTCTCCCGGATAACCGTCGAGAACGCCAGGGCGACGGTGAACCACGCGCTCAGGAAGAGGAGCGAGATCGCCCCGAAGAGCAGGATGGCGACAATCTCCCCCGCCGTCGGGACGATCGAGAGCACGAGGAGAAGGCCGGTGGTGAGAGCAAGGACAAGCCCCACGACGATGGCCAGGGCGGTGGCGCCCCCAAACGTCTTGCCGACGATGACTTCGTCCCGGTAGACCGGGTGGGAGAGGAGGGTTTCGAGCGATCGGGACTCCTTTTCGCGGGTGACCAGATCGAACCCGGCTGCAATCGCGAGCAGTGTCCCGAGCGTCACCGTGGTCCCGGTCATGGAATCGAAGATGAGCAGGACCGAGGGCCGTTCAGGCATATCAAGCCACCAGGCCCCGAGTTCCTGCAGGTTCCGATACTCGTCGGCCACCTGCAGCGCGTCGTTGTACGAGGTCAGTGCGTAATCGTAGCGCCCAAGCCCCTGACCCGTGCCGACCATGGCGATGATGAGATACAGGGCGAAGATCAGGAGAAACCGCCGGCTCGTGAAGAGGTCGGAGAACTCTTTTGCGGCGACAGTGAGGCTGCGTTCTATGGTCAATGCTGTTCCCTCCAAAATATCAGGATCTAGCTCGGCAACAGGCACCCCTCTTCAGGATGAATCTGGATGTCAGAACATAGGGCACTTCAGAGGGGAGAGGGGGTGCCGTCATGACGGCACCCAATTCTCTTTTAGGTCTGCATCTTCCCTGTTCCATCAAACTCGGTATCCCCGACAAGACTGATCTTCTCGACGACGACCCGGTAGATGTCGCCTTCCTGGAGACGCTGATCGTACCGCACATGGCGCTCACCGTTCTCGGTGAACGGGAGCCACGGCCCATCGTCCTGCGCGAGAACACGGTTGTTGCTGTCGACCAGTTTCAGCCGCAGGTCACTCCATTCGCCATCGACCTGGTAGAACTTCATATCGACCTGAATATAGTTGTAGACACCCGGAGGCACGGTAAACTGAGTGGTATCGCTAGGAAATGATTCAGAGATTATACCTCCGAAGACGAATGTGGCAACTGCGTCGGTGCCGACCTCTCCGAGAGTAATATCAACACCTTTGGTATCGCTCACATCTGGCAATGAGGGCTGGGTACATACGGCTAGTTCAGCCATTTCTTCCGCCGAAACCCCTCCAAAGCAGAGCAGCACGAGAAGTGCGGCTATGCCAATCAGGAATGTTCTTCTCATGGTTTACACCTTCTTTCATGCGTACCCCGGGAGGTCACGGAACCGCAACGGCTATCCCTTCCGGACGCCAGCAGCCCCATTGCCCTCCGGGCACGCTGTGGGAACCGGGACACGATGCCGATCGAGTTCCCCGGTCCCCGCGAGATACCGCAGGCGGTATCGCCGATCGAGACTTCAGCGTTGCTCCCCTTAACGTTTCTGTGCTCACCATCGAATTGTCGGCGGTGTCTCCGGCTCATCGATTCCCCTTGATTTACAGCGATGGTTCTCTGTTCACGAGCAATACGGCCGATCTCCAGGGGAGATCGACCCTGTGCTTTCTCATAGGCACGGTGGCCTGTTTCGGACCGGAAATCGCGACACCTCGCCTTGATCCCGAGATCCGGTGATTTCGATGGTGTGCGTCCGACCCGGCCGCACGGCGGACCGGCGATGCGCGTGCGCCGGCCTTGCACGTATCGGGCGATCCCACCTTCTGCCATCACCGGATGCCCATACGCATGAGCCTCGTATACGCGATTGCGAAGAAAGCGATCGGACTGATGGCCAACGCTCGACCGTTCCCGGCCGGGTGCATCCTCAAAGATCGCTCCGGGCGAACCCTAAACCCCGGTCTACCCTGACAGGGCGATATCGGAATTCCGGCGGCCGTTGCCCACTACGAAGAACCAGCGGAGGCACCGATCTCCTCGGGAAAGCGCGCACAATCCCCTTGCCGGCGGTCGGACCATGCAAAAACTCCCATAAAGTTGCCTGATTTTGCAACCCCTGGAGCTGTTCCGCTATTGCTCACCAACATCGTCCCTGCGTTCAGGATTGGTATCTGGTGTGATTTCCACTGGAAAATCTCCAAATCATTCGTGTTACAGATATCCGCCCGAGATTTGATGAAAACAATGAGAGAAATCTTCTCGATGACAATTCGATGCTCAGCACAGAAAGTTTATGGTCAGGGGTTCGGACGTAGTGCATGATGGTATCATGAGCGTAACGAAGCGCAGTACGCACGTTGGAGAAAGGATCGTTGTTGCCTTGCTTGCCGGTCTCTTCCTCGTCTCCGGCGCTGCAGCCCTGCCCTGCACGACCCCCGTCGGGATCGTGGTAACGTCCACCAGCGATGTGAGCGACAGTGTGGATATCCTCCGGTCGATCGACGGCACGATACACCCGGGCGAGTACCAGACCGTCCAGAAGTCGGTGCCGTCGGGTGTGAGGACCATTGTGGTCAACCTCGACTGGAGCGGACACCAGCATTCCGGAACCGATTCTCTTACCCTGACCATAACCCCACCGGGCAGCGCCGCGCTCGGCCCGTACCGCGACGGTGTCGACGGGAGAACGGACGAGAAGATCGCCCTTACCCTCTCAGGATCCGATCCCCTGCCGTCCGGCACGTGGAAGTTCCTTATCTTTGGGGAAGACGTTCCCGAGGAGGGAACGGAGTATACGCTGAATGTAGGGTATTAGTTTCGAAGGAGCCCACTACCAATGCGGATTGAACAGTATGGGAGGATACTCACATTCTTCTTTCTAGCCCTGGTCCTATTCGTCCTCCTCTGGAGCCCGGCGGCAGCGATGAAGATCATCGTCGAACCGGGCCCCACCGAACTCCCCACAGATGTTACCTACATCGACGACGAGTGGTTCGTGCCGGTCTGGCAGGCTTACTCACCGTTAGAATTCCTCACCATCGTCCTCCTCATCCACTGCCCGCTCCTCGCAATGCCCTTCGAACTCGTCTATTCCGCCGGTGCCTTTGCGTTCCTCGGTTACCGGACCTCACGCAGCCCTCTGGACAACACGAACCGGCACCGGATCTACGCCTGCATCCGGGACCACCCGGGGATCGCGCCCGCGGAGATTGCCCGTGCCACCGGGATCAACCGGGGAACGGTCCATTACCATCTCTCCTGTCTCCGGGATGCCGGCCTGGTCGGTATCCTGCGCCGAAAAGGCAGGGGAGGCTACTTCCGAAACGGCGACTGTAATCCAACTGAGAAGGCTATGTACCTGCACCTCAATAACGATATCCGCCGACAGATCCTCGCCCTGCTCCTCGAAAAACCCGGCATCACGCAGTCGGAGATAGCCGATATTATGGGCATCGCGCGCTCCACGGCTGCCTGGCACCTGCAGAAGCTCGCCGCAGACGAACTCGTCGAATCGGATCGCGACGGTCGGACAGTGCATTACGCACTCACCTGCGAGGCTCTAGCCTTCTCGGGGGCTCTGAGCAGCTGGGGGACACTCTTCCTTCCCGGGGATAAAACGAGCGCTGGAAACTGCGCTGACTCTCTCCCTCAGTAGATACCGGGGTGGATACTCTCGTTCGCAGGGGAATGAGCGCGATCGACCGGTTCGCAGGAAAACTCGTTTCGGGGAAGCATCATTTTAGTAAACACCACGCAGGGCGAGACGGACCGGTACTCGATCGATGTTCCCGCAGGCAAAACCGAACTCATCGCCGACCTGAACTGGGGCGACTCATCCGACTCGCTCCGGCTGATGGTTCATGTGCCGGATGCCGTGCTCGGGCTGTAATTTGCGCATAAAGGACTCCGGCGGCCTGCACCCCGGGATATGGCGGTTCGAGGCCTACGGGAACAGAGTAGCCGGCACCCTGGACTACACGCTTATCCGGCGATAAAAGAGCGAAACATTGAACATCTCTTCCATCGGACCAACCACCATGGCGCGGTGGAGCCGGATACTTCTCGTCCTCATCATCGTCATGATCCTCGCACTCCCGGGCACGGCAACCGCCCGCTACGTGGTCGAGCCGGTGGCGGAGGAATATGCCGGCGATTGGCACGATCTCGAAGAGATCACGTTCCGGGATCTCCCGCTCCGGGTGATGCTCCTCCACCTTCTGTTCACAATCCTGCCCGGACTCCCCTATATAGGGGAACTCTTCTACGCGCTCAGCCTTCTTGTGCCTCTCGGTTTCCGGCGGGTGATGCGCCATAATATCCTCGACGATGACCTCAGACGCGATCTCTACCGGCAGATCACCGCTAACCCAGGTATCGGAACCACGGAGCTCGGGGAGCTGACGGGTGCATCACGAGGGAGGCTCCGCTACCACCTCGATATGCTCATCAGGGAGGGCAAGGTGGCCGCCGTGAGCTACCGAAACCGTGCCAGGCACTTCGCAGGAAACCAGCGGTATACCGCTCTCGAAGAACGCATCTTTGCCAGCCTCCGGGATGAAACGCCGGCGGTGATACTCACACACCTCCACAGGTCACCCGGGGCAACCCAGAACGAGATCAAAGATCAACTCGGGCTTGCTGCTCCGACGATCTCCCAGCATATGCAACAGTTCGAGGCAGAGGGGATCGTCGTCAGAGATCAGGAGGGGAGATCCTTCCGCTACAGGCTCACCGGAGATGCCCGGGAGATCCTCAACGAGCACCAGAAATTCCCCACCCTGAAGAGCGCATCGCTGCGTAAGTGGCGTTCTGTCTCATAATGTCCAGCTCCTCCCGTGAGAACCCTGTCTTATACTGGCCGAAGATACACCAGATCCTCCTGGCGGTCCCCCGGCGCTCCTTGCTGCACAGAAGCCTGCTGCCCCGAATCGACACCCGGGATAACATACGACCCGGTTGCGTTGGAGACGTTCCTAATGGGAAGCACCTCGATGGCCGGTGTTCCAGGGTGTTGCGGCGGCGGGCCTGCGGCGAGCCCTCCAGCCGTCGCCCCGAGACCGGAAGGAGCAACGAGATGACGAAGAAGATCACGAGGGTGAAGATCAATGCGTTGCCGCTCTCCCGGACGGCCGTCGAGAATGCCAGGGCAACGGCAAACCAGGCAAACAGGAAGAGGAACGGGGCCCCGCTCACTTCAGCAGATCCGCAAGTTGCCGCATCTCCCGGATGTGGTACTGCCCTTCCGCCGTCGGGGTGCCGGCATGACAGAAGACGAACTCCGACCCGAAGAGCGGCAGGACGGCCCGGGCGTAGCGGAACCCGGCACCCATGATGCTCGTGCAGATGGGTTTCTGAGCCTGGTGGGTGAACGTGACGAGCGTCAGGAGGTCGTCTGCAGTGCGGGGCTTCACGACGATCTTCGGTATGTCGCCGTATGACCTGAGCAGGGCCTCGATCCTGCCGAGTTCCGGGGGGGTGGGCATCTCGTTCGTGTGGAGGGATGCAACGATCTGGACACCCTGGCTCTTGATGAACGGCGCGTGGTCCCGGTAACGGGCCTCCACGTCCACGTAGTCGACGTAGCGCGTTACCGGCCCGACGACCCGCATCCAGAGGTCCGCATCCCCGACAAACCTTCCCCCCTCCTCCCGGCTCCTGAGCGTGGCGATCAGGGGAATGGCGGTCTTCTCCCGGATCGCACGGACCAGGTCCGGGAGGTCGCCCTCCATCCGGTCGAGCCTGACCTCGATGAACGTCGGGTTGTACTCCAGCACCTGGTCGATGGCGCCGGGCTCCTCCACAGAGACGACGATCTTCATACTTATCGGGGGTATGACCGCTCATCGCTTAAAGGTCTGCCCACTGTACCGTAGCGCTCCAGCATCGCGGCGAAGACCTCGTCAAAGACCGCCGGCAACCGTTCCCGGAACCCCCGCACGCCGACCTCGGTGATGCCGCCGCCGGTTGCAACCTCCCCTACCAGGTCCCCCGGCGCCCTGCCGGTCTCCCGGAGGTATGCACCCGTGGCCGCGACCATCTCCGTCGCGAGCAGAAGAGCCCGGTCGGGCGGAATCCCGCTCGCCCGAACCGCCGCGCCCGCCAGCTCCTCGATGAGGGAAGCCAGCAGTCCCGGCCCGCAGCTCGAGAGCAGCGTCGCCGCCGGAAGATCGGCCTCACTGACGGCCACCACGCCTCCGATGGATGAGAAGAGCCTCTCCACCCGGAGAGCGTTGTCCATCCCGACCTGCCGCCCGTGACAGACCAGCGTCGTCCCCTCTCCGACCGCGGAGGTGATCGTGGGCACGACCCGGGTGACCGGGCCCGTATACGCATCCTCGATCGCCGCAAGGCTGATGCCGGCGGCAAGCGAGACGATATGCTCGTCGCCGGCCAACGCCGGGGCGATCTCGCAGAGGACGCCGCCCACCTCCTGCGGCCTGACGGCGATGATGACCGTCCGGCACCGCCGGGCAATGTCCGCGTTCGTTGCGGCGATGCCGACCCCGGGCCACGCTGCGGCGCAGGCATCAAGGCTCCGCCGGCTCCGGGACGCGACCACGATCTCGTCGGCGCGGAGTGCCCCGGACGTGATAAACCCCTTCACCAGCATGCTGCCCATGTGGCCGTAACCGATAATCCCTGTGCTGTTCATCCTTTCCCTTCACATCGGCCTCTCGCGCAAAAAGAATACTCATCCTCACCGGGGTGGAGTATATAGGCCGGCACGGCGAACGGTACCCGACAATGCCGCACGATCACCCTCAGGGGACCGGCCCGGTTAAGCCCCCGGAGCTGCTTGCCCCCGCCGGATCGCCGGAAGCCCTGGCTGCCGCGGTCGCCGCCGGCGCGGATGCCGTCTACCTTGCCGGGAGGCGTTTCGGGGCCCGGCACTACGCGGCGAACTTCTCCGACGAAGAGCTCCGGTCCGCCATCGATTACGCACACCTCCATGACGTGCGAGTTTTCGTCACCGTAAACACCCTCGTCCGGGATGCCGAACTCTCCGACGTGGCCCGGTACCTCCTCCAGCTCTACGAGGCCGGGACCGACGCCGTCCTGGTGCAGGATGCCGGGGTGGCGTCGCTTGCCCGGGAGGTCGTCCCGGACCTTCCTCTCCACGCCTCCACCCAGATGACGGTCCACAACCGCGAGGGCGTGGCCCGGGCCG